>Ga0181521_10006341_pt1 | contig 12849 bp, 8 predicted proteins | sample PEATcosm2014_Bin_32_FD_119764 | JGI IMG/M metagenome (GOLD analysis project Ga0181521, IMG submission 119764) | Peatland microbial communities from MTU Mesocosm Facility, Houghton, MI, USA - PEATcosm2014_Bin02_60_metaG | ecosystem: Environmental > Terrestrial > Soil > Wetlands > Peat | place...
CTCGGTGTCATTGGCAATTTCGAGGGCGTGGTCGAAGTTGCGCGACTTGATCACCACCAGCACCGGGCCAAAGATTTCTTCCTGCTCGAGCGTCGACTTCGCGGGGATGTCGGCAATCACCGTCGGCTTGATAAAGTAGCCGTCACCGTTGCCTGCGCTGGTATCGCGCGCGCCGCCGGTGATCAGGCGTCCATCTTTTTTGCCAATCTCGATGTAGCGCAGAATGTCGTTCATCGAACCTTCGTTGATGACGGCAGCCATGTTTGGGTTCAGCGTGGGATCGCCGACGGTGATGCGCTCGACGCGCGATTTCAGTTTCTCCAAGAATTTATCGTAGACGCGCTCGTCGACGATGGCGCGCGAGCAGGCCGAGCACTTCTGGCCCTGGAAGCCGAAAGCGGCCGTAGCCACGCCTTCGACGGCGGAGTCGATATCGGCGTCGGCATCAACGATGATGGCGTCCTTGCCGCCCATTTCGAGGACGGTGCGCTTGATCCATTGCTGGCCCGGTTGCTGATGCGCGGCGGTCTGGTTGATGTGCAATCCGACCTCGCGCGAGCCGGTGAAGGCGATGTAGCGAACCTTCGGATGCGCCACCAGCGCATCGCCAAAGCTTGTGCCTCCGCCGGGGCAGAAGTTCACCACGCCTTCGGGCATGCCGCATTCTTCTAACAGTTCAACAAACTTCGCCGCAATCGTCGGGGAATCGCTCGATGGCTTCAGGACGACGGTGTTGCCGCTGACGATCGAAGCGAGCGTCATGCCGGCCATAATGGCGCAAGCGAAATTCCACGGCGGAATCACGGCGCCGACACCGAGCGGAATGTAGGTCAGCGTGTCGCGCTCGCCCGGCAGTTGCACGGGCGGCTCGGCCTTCGAAAAACGCAGAGCCTCGCGCGCGTAAAATTCGCAGAAATCGATGGTCTCGGAAATATCGGCATCGGCCTCGAACCAGTTCTTGGAAACTTCGAAGACCAGCCACGCCATGTATTCGAGCTTGCGTTCGCGCATCACATCGCCGACGCGAAACAAGAGCGACGCGCGCTCCTCAACCGAAGTATGGCTCCAGTGACCAAAAGCTTGACAAGCGGCGTGCACGGCGGGCTCGACGTGCTCCTTTCCAGCCTTCTGGTGAACGCCGACCACTTCCGACGGCTTGGCGGGATTGATGGAGCGGATCTTGTCGGAGGTCTTGACACGCTTGCCGCCGATGATCAGGTCGTATTCGCGGCCCAGTTGTCCGCGAACTTTCTCGATGGCGGAGCGCATCTTGCGCACGTTCTCTTCTTTGCTGAAATCGACGAACGACTCATTCTTGAACGCACCTTCGTGAAGGCGGACTTGCAGACGGGGTGGGGCTTCCATGGTTGCCATAGGAGATCCTTTCCAGGACGGGATATTGATGTTAGCGCGAATGATCGCGACCCTTGATTTTACACCGGGTAGGAGTGGCTAGCAGGCTGCGGATACAAATCCGCGTCCTCGGTCCCCATGTTTTGGAAGCTAGCGCGTCTCTTGCTGCTCACGGTGTTTCGCTTGTACATACAATTTCGTAAGAGGTCTTGTCCTTTTTTTGTGGGTCTGTACTTGTTTTTGTACCCCCCCCCGATTTGCTTTAAAATATAGAACATAAAGGACTTAGTTCCAAAACATTCAGGAATAAGGACTTAGCTCCAGAAACAACCCTCAAAATGGCGTTGGGGCAGCTTCGAGGTCCGTCTTGGAGACCGGCGCACCTCTGAACTGCCCCAATCAGATGGTTATTGTCGCATTGGGCGGATTGGAGGTATGTGATGGCGGACACCGGCTGGCTGTGATGAAAAAAGATCAAAGGCCCGGCCCAAGGAAGCGATTATGTGCCGGTGAAGGCGAAAGCGAATCTGGCACGCTGCAATGGGAACTTGAACTGCCTAGTGAAATCGTTGGCGATGAGAAGCCGCTGCTTCGAGCTTTTAAGAATTTGCAAGGTTAGTGGATAGCCGACCTAATGAAACGCCCGCTCGATCGCATAGGCTTTACGTGCGAGCTCGAGGCCGAGGTACTCGGTGGGGGCAAAGTCGTCGGTTAGAAGCAGGCCGCGGGCGGGAAGTTCGCGGACACGCGAGGATTCGAAGGCCTGCAAGTCGTCCTCCGGAAGAGGTTGGCCCCCGGTGGCGACGAGGATGATGCTCTGCCCCGCGCTGGGCTCGGCGGGGTTGGTTGAGAACACAGCCGTCTGCGGGAAAACTTCGCGGATGGTCATGGACAGCGCCTGGTATACGGCACCCAGTTTCCCGCTGCGGGCAGAGTCGATGTTGAAGACGGCAATTCCGTCGGGCTTGAGCGCACGGCGGATCCGCTCGAAGGCTTCTCGGGTGGCAAGATAGGGAGGAATGGAATTGCCGGTGTAAGCGTCGGTGTAGAGCACATCAAATTGGCGCCGATTGCGGTTGAGGAAAACGCGTCCGTCTTCGTTCAAAGTTGTGATGGGGAGATTGCGATCCCGCAGGAAGAACTCCTTGGCGGTGGCGGTTACGTCGGGGTCGATTTCGACCACGGTGACTTCGGCGGCGGGAGCATAGGTCTTGACGAACTCGGGTATGGTGTAGCCTCCGCCGCCGATGACGACAACGGATTGCGGGGCGGGCTTCACGCTCTGCAAGATTTTCGCAGAGAGTTCGACGTAAGGAAAAAACATGCCTGGTTGATCGAGCAGGCGTCCACTCTGAACAAAGCCGTCGAGCAGCAAGACCCGGGCTTTGTGGCTTCCGATCACGTCATTGACGCGAATGTTGTAATAGCGGCTGTTCTTCTCGAAAACGTGGCTGATATGAGCGGACCAGTCGCCCTCCCGGGTAGCGGTAACATTGATGGCAACAGCGGCGACCAGCGCGGCGGATACCGCAAGCCAGGCCGGGCGGATCGCAGCCGCAGCCCACGCGGAGAGGATCAGCAGCACGACGACCATTCCGGCGAGAATGAACGACACCGGAAAATGCGGGATCAGCCAGAAGCCGCCGAGGAACGTCCCGGCAATGCTGCCCAGCGTGGAAGCGGCAAAGATGCTTCCGGAAGTGCGACCGATCCGATTGGGGTCGCTGGCGGCAATCTTCAACAGATAGGGCGAGACCATGCCGAGCACTGCGCTGGCGGGAGCAAAAAATAGAATCGCGGCGAGAAGCGATCCCCATTCCAACCCCCACTCGCCGAACTGCGGCAACAACGGCCGTTCGAAATAGACCAGGGCAACAGCGCAGGCACCCACCAGCAGAATAAGAGGGAGAAGTTTCTGGTTGCGATCGGCGAGTACACCTCCCAGGTAGTAGCCCAGTGAGAGCGAACCTAAGATCGTCCCGATGATATTCACCCAGACCAAGAATGATGTTCCCAAGTCCGGAGCGAGAATCCGTGCGCCCAGAATCTCCAGGAGAAGTACAACCGCGCCGGAAAGAAAAGCGATGGCTTGCGGGGAATGCTTTGTGAGTAAGGGCTGTGACGGTTGCTTCCGGGAACCATCTTTGTCGGGCTTACCGGTGTCGGGTTTACCCGTGCGAGTGCTGAGCTTGGACATGTGCGCCGGATTCTCCGCGCTTGCCTGGCAAGCGAGCCTGAAACAATCATCGCAGTATATATCCTAGAACAGCTAATGATTGATAGAGGTTCCAGTTTAGCGAGGGATCAGCGTCGCATGGCGCTTGCTACTACTGCTGGCTCCGGCTCCAGCTTGGCCGTGAAGTGGCGCAGGAACGGCGCTTCGTAGCTGAGCTTCATCCCATGAATCTGCTCGCGCTTCTTCCAGACTTCGAGGATGACTTCAACCACGTAGTCGATATGGCTCTGCGTGTAGACGCGGCGGGGAATCGCCAGACGCACCAGATCCATCTTCGCCGAGGCTCCGAACATCAATGTGCCGATCTCGACCGAGCGGATGCCGCCTTCAAGATAGAGTTCATTGGCGAGCGCGACCGCGGGAAAATGATCGGGCGGAATGTGCGGCAGAAAAGCGCGCGCGTCGATGTAGACGGCGTGGCCGCCGGGCGGCTGCACGATGGGCACGCCCTGGTCGGCAATGTGGTTGCCTAGATAGGCGGTCGAGGCGATGCGGTATTCGAGGTAGTCCTGGTGCAGCGCTTCCTGCACTCCTACGGCGATGGCTTCGAGGTCGCGGCCAGCTAGTCCTCCGTAGGTGGGATAGCCCTCGGTGAGAATCAGCAGGTTCTTTTCCTGTTGCGCTAGCAGATCGTCGTTGGTGCAGAGAAATCCTCCGATGTTCGCCATGCCGTCTTTCTTGGCTGACATGGTGCAGCCATCGCCGTAGCTGAACATTTCCTGTGCGATTTCTTTCGGCGATTTCTGCTCGTAGCCTTTTTCGCGGATTTTTATGAAGTAAGAGTTCTCGGCAAAACGGCAAGCGTCGAAGTAGAGCGGGATGCCATGCTTGCGGCAGACGGCGTTCACGGCTTTGACGTTCTCCATGGACACGGGCTGGCCCCCGCCGGAGTTGTTGGTGACGGTCAGCATGACCAGAGGCACGCGCCGGCGGCCGACGTTTTGAATCAAGGTCTCGAGCGCGGCCACGTCCATGTTGCCCTTGAAAGGATGCTTCAGGCTGGGCTGGCGGCCCTCGGGGATGACGAGGTCTACCGCCTCGGCACCGACGAACTCTACGTTCGCGCGCGTGGTGTCGAAGTGCGTGTTGTTGGGGACGACATCGCCTTTTTTGCACATCACGCTGAACAGAATGCGCTCGGCGGCACGGCCCTGGTGGGTGGGGATGACGTGCTTGTAGCCGAAAATATCCTGCACCGAAGCGCGGAACTGCTCGAAGCTGCGGCTGCCGGCATAACTTTCATCGCCTTCCATCATGGCCGCCCATTGGTGCGTGGACATGGCGCCGGTGCCGGAATCGGTTAGGAGGTCGATGAGAACGTCGTCGGCGGGCAGCAGAAAAAGGTTGTAGAACGCGGCGCGGAGCAGTTGCTCGCGCTGCTCGCGGGTCGTCCAGTGAATGGGTTCGACGCTTTTGATGCGAAAGGGCTCGATGATGGTGCGGGGCATATTGGACTCTCGTTCTTACGACACACGCTTCGGTTGCGGATGTCAGTGACTGGGATCACGAGACGAACTGGCACTTGGTGGGGCGAGGGCGCCCGCCCCACACTTGCTTCGCAAATCTCAGACTTTGACTGAGTCCCTGCGCTCTGCTGGGATGTACTTTACGGCGGCGGTGCGATCCAATTTGTCCCAGGCGAAGGGACGTCCCTGGATGGCACGCTTCAGGGTTCGGAACAGAACAAGTGAAAAGACCTGGCGATAGGCGAAGCGCTGCAGCCATACCTGGCTTAGCAGCCAGGCGTCTTCGCGAGCTTCGGGCTGGCGGCGCTCCAGGAGGAAGGCGATCGCCGAGGCTATGAAATCAATGACCAGGAACGCGACGAAGAAGATCAGCAACCGCTGAAAGCTGGCCGGATCGGTGGACTCAGGATGAAAGTGTTTCTGGATGAAATACCAGATCACGCCGACCACAAACATCACGTCAATGAAGGGTGAAACCAAGGGAAGCAGAATCTGAAAGATGAGGATGTTGGGAAGTGCGACCAATCCCAAGACGCCTTTGCGCGCGAAAACACCTTTGTGCTTGAAGATGGCTTGCAGAATTCCGAACGACCAGCGGAAACGCTGCCGCATGAGCGCATTGGCGGTGGTTGGAGCCTCGGTGAAGGCGAGCGCCTGGTCTTCGTACTCCACGCGATAGCCGTTGCGCAAGAGCGCCATGGTCAGATCGGCGTCTTCGGCGACGGTGTCCACGTGGTAACCACCTGCTTCGCGAACTGTTTCAGTGCGCCAGGCGCCGATCGCGCCCGGCACCACGCTGACCGCGCCCATGGTGTTGAGCGCTCGCCGTTCGAAATTCTGGCTGGTGATGTATTCGAGCGCCTGCCAGCGGGTCCAGAGGTTGACGCGGTTCCCAACCTTGGCGTTGCCGGCCACGGCTGCAACTTTCGGATTGAGGAAGTGCGGCACGAGGCGAGCGATGGCATCGGGAGCAATGATGGTATCGGCGTCGATGCCGACGAAGATTTCCGCGTCGCCGATGTGTTCCAGTCCAAAGTTAAGCGCCTCGGCCTTGCCGCCGTTAGGCCTGGTGAGAATCAAAACCCGGCCAGCTGCTTCCTCGGGGGCAAAGGCGCGGCGGGCGATTTCCAAAGTGCGGTCTTTGGAACCGTCGTCAATAACGATCACGCGCAAATTGGGATAGTCGGAATCGATCGCGCCCTGGATGGTGCGTTCGATGACCTTCTCCTCGTTATAGGCGGGAATCAGAACCGCGACCCGGGGCCGGTAGGCGGCAATCTGCTCGGGCGTTCCATACACACGCGCGCGCAGACGATCATAGAGAGCGAGGATTCCGACCGAAATCAGGCGGCCGGTCATCAGAATGTCACCCAGGAAAAAAATAATCGTGATACCCAGCATAGTCGCACTGAATAGCCAGAAGCTGATCCAATTCAGCTGGGCGGACCAATACTGGTTGGTCGGGAGCGGCGGCATAACGTCCGCTTTCGTTTTACCCATCAACTGGTAGACGGGGACGAAATCAAATCCGCGGGCACGAGCGCCATCGATAATCAGCGGGAGTGCGAGAACGGTTCTTTCCCGGTTGCCGCCACCATCATGCATGAGAATGATATTGCCGCACTGCGTATCGTTCGGGCGGCAAGGTGGCAGGTGGTCGAGCACGCGAGCGGCGATTTGTTTTGGCGACAGCGCGGGCTCGTCATTCCAATCCCTGGTGTCGATCTTGTTGCCGATGGTGATGTAGCCCAGGCTTTGCGTGAGTTCGAGTGGACGCACCTCGTCTTCGGTGTCGGGCTCGGCATCGACCGAGTACGGCGGACGGAACAGCATAGTGCGAATGCCCAGACGGCTGGCGAACAACTGCTCGGTCAGGTTCAGTTCCACCCGCATGTAGCCGGTGCCAATCGAGCTGATATCGGGATGGGTAAAGGTATGGTTCCCGATTTCATGACCTTCCCGGTAAATGCGCTGGGTCAAACTGCTGAACTTCTCCGCCTGGATTCCGATCAGAAAGAATGTTCCCGGCACATGCTCGCGTTTGAGGACATCGAGAATCTTCGGGGTCCACTCCGGATCGGGACCGTCGTCGAAGGTCATGGCGAGTTGGTTCTTGCTGGAGCCGTAGCGCGCCACACGATAGGGCTCAGGGAGGCTCTTGAAGTCTTCGCCGTCGATGAGTCCGGTCTGCTTGTCTATGGTCAGATCGCGCGCGCCGTCGGTCGGACGCGCTTCGATATGCAGGATTTCGCCGCTGCCTTCCATGTCGACATCCTGACCAGGAGGGACGTCCTTCAATCGATCCGACGCGTTAGCTTCCCCGGGCATATCCCACACGCGCCACAGCGAGCGGTCCTCCGCGCCCAGTCTCCATAAGGCGAAAGTCTGGATGCCGAGCGTCTGAGCGGCACGCATTTCGTTGAGGGCAGTCACCGCATCCAGAAACCAGACATCGTGGCGAAAATCATCGTCGTCGCGATAGCTGAAGTGCGGATTAAGCGCGTCGCCGTCAAAATCAACGTCTTCTTCGGAATCGCGCGCGCCGATCCACGCTTCCTGCACCGAAACGGTCTTGTCGGCCTCGCCGGACGGAAGTTTGCCTTCCTTTGACTTTGGCTTCTCGACCCAGTCGTAACCATAGTTGCCGATAGCGCAGATGAGCTTCTCTTTCGGAATCTCGTTGACTGCAGACTCAAGGTTATCCGTGAACCAATCCTGAGAAGCGACGGGGCCAGGCGTTCCGCCGGGATAGTGCTCGTCGTAGTTCATGATGACGACGCCATCGACGGCGGATGAAATGGCCTTGTAATCAAAGTCTGGGTTACGCACCTGGACGGTGACGTACAGCTTCAGACCTTTGGCATGCAAGTCAGAAGCGAGTTCGTTTAACAGAGCAACGTATCCGGTTTGCCCATTTTTCGGAAAGGATTCGAAATCTAGCATCAGACCGCGGTAATGATCGGAGGCCAGATAAAGTGCAACCTCGCGTCGAAAGTTGGCGCGCGCTGCGGGATTGTTCAGGAAGTCAACGACGCCCGGAACGAAGTCGGCGCCGTCAAAGTTCTGCACCACCGGAAAGACTTCCATGCCGGTGCCTTCCGCCTTCAGGAATGGCATCACCTTGTCGTCCACGGTGTGGATCTTTCGACCCTGAACCACGTCGAACATCGTGTTCGTTTCCGGATCCGAGGCTTGCAGATGGCCATCCGGACTGAGCACCTGCAGCCACGTTGGGAAGAGCAAGTCGATTTGGCGCGCATACTCGCGCAAAGAGGAAAAGCTGGCCGCGTCCCAGGAAACGTAGAATGCCGCCCGAACTCCTTGCTCGGAGTTCAACGTGAGTTGCGAGGGAGCTTTGCGGGTTTGGTGGCGATGTCCGGCGCGGGCTACGGTGGCCAAGCGGCGTTTTTCGCGCGCTTTCGCCTTTTCGTCTTCTTTCAGAGCGTGGTAAGGCTTTTTTTCCAACAGCCAGGCAAGGCCGGGCAGAGGCTCAATGCGCAGGGCACTGTAGATGAAAAAGACCACCAGCAAGGAAAAAGCCAGGGCGGCCGCGTCGAAAACGCGCCTAATCCGCCTCCAGCGGGATTGCAAGGGATCGTAAAAAACCTGTTTCGCCATCGCCTTGTGGTCTCTTCATCCTAAGGTGAGAGCGGCAGGGGGTCAAACCCCGGGTTTTCAGTGGTCAGTGCTCGGTCCTCAGTCTTCAAGCCAGCGGACTTCCCACATGGGTCGGGCCAGCAGGTTGGCTTGCGGCGCGCCGCGGAGGAAAATCGCGCGATTCGCGATATATTGCCAACGTGCTCCGCCTGATTCGCGAACATCGCATGTTTTTTCTGGGGACTACACTAGCCGCCCTGGTGTTACGGCTGCTCTTCTTTATCTATTTCCCGGCGGTCACGGATGACTCGCACGTTTACGCCGACCTCGCCGTCAACTGGCTGCAGCACGGCATCTATGGCCAGACGCAACTGACACAAGTTGTGCCGACCGACGCGCGCCTGCCGGGGTACCCTGCGTTTCTGGCCGGAATCTTTTGGCTATTTGGCTCTGGCAATTTTAGAGCAGCGCTGCTGACTCAGATTCTGCTGGGCCTGGCCACCTGCCTGATCGTTGCCGACCTAGCACGCCGCGTGGTTTCCGACCGCGCGGCAAGAATCGCTTTTGTCCTGACGGCGCTCTGTCCATTCCTGGCAAACTATGCCGCCTCTGTACTCACAGAAACTTTAGAGGTCTTCTTTACTGCACTCGCTCTCGATGGCGCGGCCGCTGCGCTGAATCGGATGCGTGACGCGGGTATAGGGATGGGCATCCCTTCGGCAAGCTCAGGGCAAGTCCTCGATCGGACTTGCTACCGGCTCTGGGCCGCGACCGGCGCAGCCATTGCGGCCTGCATTCTACTGCGTCCGGATGGCGGCATTTTGCTGGTGGCAGTCGTTTTTTATCTGGCGGTTGCAGCCCCTAAAGGAGTGTCTAATTTTGAGAGAGATGTGGCATCGCTAAAGCGATGCCCTGATACGAAACTGGAATCGCGAAGACGCAGTGAGACGAAGCAGAAGTCTTTGCGCAGCGTGCTGGTCGCGGGAATCATCGTCATTGCATTCGCCCTGGCGCCACTCGTTCCTTGGACGATTCGTAATTTTTGGACGCTCCATCATCTTCAGCCGCTGGCTCCGCGTTACGCCAACGAGACTGATGAACTAGTTCTCCGAGGCTTCAACCGCTGGGTCAAAACCTGGATGGTCGACTACGCGTCAGTGGAAGAGATCTACTGGAACGTTCCTGGCGACAAGATTGACCCGGAGAAGCTGCCATCGCGAGCCGTCGATAGCCCGGGGGAAAGGCAGGCAACGCGGGCTGTCATCGCTGACTACAACCAATCGCAGGATATGACTCCGGAACTCGATGCACGCTTCGGCAAATTAGCCGCGGATCGCATTCGCGTCCACCCCATTCGCTACTACGTTGTGCTGCCCCTGCTGCGCATCGCGGACATGTGGCTGCGCCCACGAACCGAGATCCTTCCTCCCGACGCACGCTGGTGGGAATTCAATGACGACGCGAGGCAGTCGGCGATGGCCGTAGGGTTCGGATTGCTGAACCTGGCTTACGTGGTGGCAGCGCTACTGGGGGTAGTTCGCACACCCTCGCGCAGGCCGTCGGGAATTCGATGGGCCGGATTGCTGGTCAGCTTCGTGCTGCTGCGCTCGGCATTTCTGGGAACGCTGGAAAACCCGGAACCTCGTTACACGCTGGAATGCTACCCCGTCATCATCGTGCTGGCATCGGCGTTGCTGGCAGGGAGATACGGGCAGAGTAAGCAGGAGGCCTGATCTGCTTGTTTTCAACTTCTTGTTCGATTACTGGGCTTAGCTGAGCGGCGAGTCGGTCATGCGGAAACGGGTGCGGACATGTTCGGAGAGCAGTTCGACGGCTTCGCGATTGGCCACCGGATCGGCCTGTGCCAGATATTTCATCGCTTCCACCAGCATCTTCTGGCCGTCCACGTAGCGGGGATCGGCGGTGCGTTCACGTTTCTTGCGCGACAAATCCGGAGGAACGGTGATGGTAAAAACTTTAGCCATGCGAACTCAACTTTCGGGGGTTCTCTCGCAGTATATAGTCCCAGCCGGTCTTTTTCAGCTTGATTCTGTTGGTTCCCATTCTCGATGCCCAGGCCCTTGGAATGGCATCTGATTGCCCGTAGAGATACGGCTTACCGCGTATCTCCACTATCCTTTATCCTTGCGGAGAGATGAACTTAGTCTTCCCGGTGGTCTTCAGCTTAAAGACGTTGTCCGGGAGTTTTTGATTGATCTGGATCTCGGAATACTTCGCCAGGCGGTAGTCGCCGCCCGGCTCAAACAACTGCTGCTGCACTGAAATTCCATGGGCCGGGTCGATCCAGAGCAGGATGCGCGCGATATTGTTTCGAAAACGTTCGGACTTCGGAATCAACTCCAGTTCCTCGGCTTTGATACCGTTGACGGTCTCCGATCCTAAAAATTTCACATCGTAAGACTTGAGCAGGTCGTGCCCGCTGCCACCGAAACCGAGCACGAGATAACTCTCGATATCGGCGCGATTCTTGCTGGCGACGTTGTATTCGTTCACCTGATCGATTTTGGGCTGGTACACCTGAACTTTGCCGCCGCTGTAGATGACGTACTTCTTGTCGGGCTCGGTGAAGTCGGCAGCCATCTGTATTTCGCCGCCTTCACGCCGGAAATAAATCTTGCCTCTTTGGGTTTCGGTTTCGTTGATCACCCGTTCATATTGGTCCGAGACGAGACTCGCCTCGGTGGTTTTGAAGTTTCGGGCGGCGGCATCCATTTGGGCGAGAACGTGCTCAAGCTGAGCGGATTCGCCAACAATCTGCGCCCCAGCAGCCGCCGACGCCTGTGCTTGTAGTACTTGTATGTACAGCACAGTGGTAAAAAGCCAGCCGATCACCACGATCCCGGGAACAACCGTCTTGAGCACAGCTCTCATTGATGAAATTGGCTCTTATGAACCAGCTTTATTCTTTCTCCACCCAGACTTTGTAGCTCAGCGGGTGTCCGGAGGCATCTTTCGTTGTCTCGTACTTGGTGATGCTGACTGCGCCGGAGATGGGTTCGATGATCTGCTCCAGTTGCCGGCGAACATCTTCACCCGCCGCGGTGTTCACTGCCGAGGCTTGGATCTGATAGATGAATCCGCCCTTCTCGCCGGGAATCACGACCACGCCGGTAAGATGCGGATTGCGCTCGACCGGTTTGTCCTTGTAGTTGATGAAATACGGCGAAACAAAAACAAAGAGGAGGATCAGAGTGACCATGATGTCGTAGTGCAGGCTGCCCCGCTCGTACGACCAAAGAATGTATCCGCGGATTGTGCGCCAGATCGCGCCCATTGGAGAGACGTTGCCTTCAAGCACCGTCGAGGCTGTTTCGGGTTGTTGCCAGTGTATTGGGGAATTCATGGGATGGCAAATCGGGCCAGCCGCGCGGGTGCATGCGGCGGGCGCTGTTTATGCGCTCCTTGCTGTTATGCGATCGGTGCCCATGTACGGCTGCAGCGCCTCCGGAATGCGTATGCTGCCGTCGGCTTGCTGATAGTTCTCGATGACAGCAACCCATGTGCGTCCCACGGCCAGGCCACTGCCGTTCAACGTATGCAAAAATTCAGTCTTACTCTTGCCCTCGGGACGGTAGCGAATATTCGCCCGCCGCGCCTGAAAACTCTCGAAGTTCGAGCACGAAGAAATCTCGCGAAACAGATTCTGTCCGGGCAGCCAGACTTCAAGGTCATAAGTTTTGGCCGCAGAGAATCCCATATCCGCGGTACATAGCGTGACCACGCGATAGTGCAGACCGAGTTTCTGCAAAACGGTCTCGGCATCATGGGTCAGCTTCTCCAGTTCATCGTATGAAGTTTCGGGGCTCGCGAACTTCACCAGCTCCACCTTTTGAAACTGGTGCTGGCGGATGATTCCGCGCACATCCTTGCCATACGATCCGGCTTCGCTGCGAAAGCACGGAGTGTATGCAGTAAGCGAGATCGGCAACTTCGTCGCCTCCAGAACTTCATCGCGGTAGAGATTCGTGACTGGCACTTCTGCGGTTGGAATCAGCCAGAGATCTTTTTCGCCGTGTGGTACCCGAAACAAGTCCTGCGCGAACTTTGGAAGCTGACCCGTGCCATACATCGACTCGGAGTTGACTAGGTACGGTGGAAGCACCTCGGTGTATCCGTGCTCTCGAGTGTGTAGATCGAGCATGAAGTTGGCGAGAGCCCGCTCCAGGCGCGCGCCCA
>Ga0181521_10006343_pt1 | contig 12847 bp, 5 predicted proteins | sample PEATcosm2014_Bin_32_FD_119764 | JGI IMG/M metagenome (GOLD analysis project Ga0181521, IMG submission 119764) | Peatland microbial communities from MTU Mesocosm Facility, Houghton, MI, USA - PEATcosm2014_Bin02_60_metaG | ecosystem: Environmental > Terrestrial > Soil > Wetlands > Peat | place...
CAACGCGGCATTGACCCGTGGCCAAATGGCCGTGTTCGTCGTCACTGGCCTGCTGAATCAGCTTCTGCCGGCTACTACGCCGCTCATTGCGACTGCCGTTCCCAACGCGGCCGCACCCGGTCAGACTCTTACATTGGCGCTCGGTGGCGTCAACACGCATTTCGTGCAGGGAACCACGCAGGTGACGATGGCACCGGGCATCACACCCTCCGGCATCGTCGTGATCAACGACACCAGCCTGACGGTTCAGGTCGCGGTCAGTCCAGGGGTAGTTCCGGGACCCACTTCCATCGTAGCCACGACCGGTACCGAGGAGGCCGTGCTACCTAATGGCTTCACGGTACAGTAGACGGCTCCGGCGCGAGGGCGCGCCGGCCACCGTGCGGATGGCATCGACGGTTTCCTTGTAAATAGGGTCGTTCGGATTTTCGGGGATGAATCCGCAGTGAGTCTGCACGGCCGGGACGCCGCATTGTTTGGCAAAATCCGAGGTCTTCTGGATTTGCGCGATACGCGCGTCGCGGTATTCGCGCGGCACCAGGCCGATAGTGAGCGGGCCTTTATAGAAATCGTAGATTTCGGGGCCGGGGCCGCCGGAGACCAGCGAAGTGGCCTCGATCTTGTACTGGTCGAGGGCGGCGCGCAGGCATGCCGGCGTCGAACGCGCTCACACCCACCTGGCAGGTGGGGAAGCCGAAGCTGCGGACTTCGCGGATGGCCGCCTCAGGGTCGCTGCCGGCAGAGACGATGAGTCCGAGCTGCAAGCGCAGGGCGGGCGGCGGGCGTCTGCGGCTTGAGGGGCAAGGCAGCGGCGGCCGCGCCAGCGGCGGCAAGTCCGACGAAACGTCTGCGGGTGGGCATGGACATCATTTAAGCACCATTTATGGGACGGGCGGCGGTGGCTTCAAATCACACCGGGGAGTTCCCAGTTCAAACTACCTTGATATCCCGGAGAAATTCACCTCCCGTACCGGACTACATTAGAGTTAGAGCTAAGATGTTAATTGTATAGCTCCCAAGCGGCCATGAGCTCGCAAAAAGGCATCCTGCGAACTCCGGACTGATCCACATTCGCGAAGCTTGCAGGAGGACTGGATGGCCCTGTTGCGTCTCAACTTGAACCGGCCGACGCTGTTTGTTTTCGCTTTCTTATTGTTCGCCACGGGCCTGTGGGCGCAGCCCGCTCGTATTGCCCAAGCGATTGACGACAGCGCGACGGTCCAGTTGCCGGGGCAGGTTTCACCAAAGGCGCACGCCCAGTGGGACCAGGGCCCTGTTGAGCCGTCGTTCCCGATGCAGTACCTGACCTTACTGCTGCAACTATCGAAAGATCAAAAGGCGTCGCTTGCCCAACTGCTGGCGGACCAACAGGATCGCTCGTCCGACAAGTATCATCACTGGCTGACTCCCGAGCTATATGCGGACAGCTTCGGCCTGAATCCGGCCGACATGGCCAGGATCGCAAGTTGGCTACAGGTGGAGGGATTCACCGTCAACTATCAGGCGCGCGGCAGAAACTGGATTGCTTTCAGCGGCGACGCCGCGAAGATCCAACATATATTCCACACGGAGATTCACCAATATACGATCGACGGCGAAAAACACTTCGCTAATGCAACCAATCCGTCGATTCCAGCCGCATTCGCGGGAATCGTGACCGGCATCCGTGGTCTGGACGATTTTCGGCCGAAACCAGCGTACACCAAGGGGAAATCCGTCCAACGCAGCGGGATGCGGCCAGACTACACCATGGGTGGCTCTCACTATCTGGCCCCGGGCGACATCGCCACCATTTACGATCTCAATGCGCTTTATTCTTCGAAGATCGACGGCACTGCGCAGACCGTGGTCGTGGTGGGCCAGAGCGACTTTTACGCGACCGACATTAGCGACTTTCGTTCTGCGTTTGGCCTTCCCAACCAACCAATCCAGTCACCCCCTTGCGCGGCGAACGCTCTTTGTATGATCCTATACGGAACCGATCCTGGCTACTCCGATCCCGGTAGCCTGGACGAGGCCGAACTGGATCTGGAGTGGGCCGGCGCCGTCGCGCGGAACGCGGCCATTTACTACGTCAACTCGACCAACGTAACCAACTCGGTCCAATATGCAATCGATAACGACTTGGGCCCAGTTATCAGCATGAGCTATGGCGCGTGCGAGCAAGCGGAACCGGAAACCTTTCTAGACTCGGAACGGTCCCTGGCGCAAGAAGCGAATTCGTTCGGCATCACATGGGTAGCGGCCTCCGGGGACGCGGGCGCCGCGGACTGCGATTGGGACGGCTCTTCGACGGGGTCGCAGGCGACTCAGGGCTTGGCGGTGGAGTTTCCAGCCAGCATTCCGGAGGTGACCGGCGTGGGCGGCACCGAGTTCAACGAGGGAGGGGGAACATACTGGAACTCCTCGAATGGCGCGAATGGGGGATCGGCCCTCTCCTACATACCCGAGATGGGTTGGAATGACACAGTTTACGGCACGGGCTTGAGTTCCACCATCGCGGCGAGTGGAGGGGGTGTGAGTATGTACTATCCTACCCCAGCCTGGCAGGCCGGTCCGGGTTTTCCGAACGATGGCTTCCGTGACGTGCCAGATGTGTCCATGACCGCATCCGCGGCCCACGACGGTTATCTCACGTGCATGTTGGACACACAGGGCTGCACCGACGACATATACGGAGGCACCTCGGCGGCTACGCCAGTCTTTGCCGGCATGCTCGCTTTGGTGAATCAGTACTTGCTCAATAAAGGCGTGCAGTCTCAAGCTGGGCTGGGAAATATCAACCCCACTCTTTATGCGCTGTACCAGAGCAATCCGGGCGCGTTCCACGATATCACGACGGGCAGCAACGTCGTTCCATGCCAGATCGGCACACCCGATTGCACGACTGGTTCATTTGGCTATTATGCGCAGGCGGGTTACGACCAGGTCACCGGGCTAGGGTCTATCGATGGTTACAACCTGGTGGTTGCCTGGGCCGCCGCCCCACAGAAGCCGCAGTTGAGCATTACCAAGAGCGACTCTGTCAACTTCACGCAGGGCCAAGACGGAGCCACCTACAGCGTGACGGTCGCCAATGCCGGGTCCGGGCCGACTAGTGGTACGGTCAGCGTCACCGAGACGGTTCCCTCGAGTCTGACGCTGGTGTCCATGAGTGGCTCGGGATCCAGCGGCGCCTCAACCTGGAGCTGCACAGGGAGCACCTGCACCACCAGCAATGTGCTCAACCCGGGCTGGAGCTATCCGCCAATCATCGTTACGGTCAACGTGGCCTTGAGTGCTCCCGGTCAAGTGACCAATCAAGTGAACGTTTCGGGGGGCGGTTCGGCGGCAGCGAACGCGAGCGATGTCATAACTATCCAACCGATTCTGGGAGGCGATCTCATGTCCAAGTCGTCGCCCTCTGGCACAGGATGCACTGCGCCGCCGCCGGCAAGCGCATTCTTAACGACGGACACCAAGGCCGTGGTCTGGTTCGAAATCAACTACTGGAACGCCGGAGACCAGGCAACCTTGAATTGGTATGCACCCAACGGCTCTCTCTACGAAGGCGTCCCATTTCCCCTCTCTGCGTATGAAGGATCGTCCGGGTGCTTCTGGGATTCAATCAACATCGCCGGCAATCCGCCGGCCTCAGAACCAGGAAACTGGAGTGTGACGCTCATCTGGGACAACTCGTTATTGTTTACGCTGCCCTTCACGATCCAGTCCGGCCCGACAAACACAATCTCCGGACAGGTAACCCTCTCCGGCAGCGGTCTGAGCGGCGTCACGGTGACGCTGGGCGGGTCGCAGAGCAACTCCGCCACGACCAATGGCTCGGGGAACTACAGCTTCACTGTGCCGGCAGGCGGCAACTACACGGTCACACCGTCGCTTGCCGGGTACACTTTCAATCCGTCCAGCCTGAGTTTCAACAATTTGAGCGGCAACCAGACCAGCGCCAACTTCGTGGCAAGTACAGTCACCTACACGATTTCCGGACAGGTGACCCTCTCCGGCAGCGGTCTGGGCGGCGTCACGGTGGCGCTGGGCGGGTCGCAGAGCAACTCCGCCACGACCAATGGCTCAGGAAACTACAGCTTCACTGTACCGGCAGGCGGCAACTACACAGTGACGCCGTCGCTCTCCGGGTACACTTTCAATCCGGCCAGCCTGAGTTTCAACAACCTGAGCGGCAACCAGACCGCCAGTTTCGTCGCTATCCTCGTGGTCAGCACGTATACCATCTCCGGGCAGGTCACCCTTTCCGGGAACGGTCTGGGCGGCGTCACGGTGACGCTCAGCGGATCGCAAAGCGGGTCTGCGGCCACGAACGGCTCGGGCAACTACAGCTTCACTGTACCGGCAGGCGGCACCTATACCATCACGCCTTCCGCCACCGGTTACAGCTTCAGCCCACCCAGCCAAACCTTCACCAATCTGAGCGCCAATCAAACCGCCAGCTTCACTGCTGCGACTTGTGCTCTGAGTGTAAATCCCACAGCGGTATTCCTGGATTCCACGAGCCAATCCGGTCCTCCGCTAAGCGTGGCGACAGGCCCAGCCTGCTCTTGGGTAGCGTCCGCCAATGCAGCGTTCATCGGCATCACTTCCGGCGCCAGCGGAAGCGGAAACGGCACAGTCGTTTTTTCGGTGCCGGCCAACACCACCGGCGCCGACCGGACGGGTACGCTGAGCGTTAACAGCCAGCCAGTCTCGATTACCCAGCGGGAGACCGCCAACATCTTCAGTGACGTTCCACCATCGAATGGCTTCTTCGATTTCATCAACACTATGTATGAACGGGGGATTACGGCAGGGTGCGCGGCCAGCCCCCTGCAATACTGCCCCAATTCCACTACCACGCGGGCGGAAATGGCCGTGTTCATCATCACCGGCATCGAGGGCGGCGAGACGTTCTCCTACACCACGACTCCCTACTTTACGGACGTGCCGTCGACGGACCCCTTCTTCAAGTTCGTTCAGAAGATGAAAGACCTGGGCATCACCTCCGGATGCTCGGCGACGATGTACTGTCCGAATGATCCGGTCACGCGCGGGGAGATGGCCGTATTCATCATTCTGGGGAGATATGGAACCATCGACTTCAGCGCATTACCCGGCTATTCGGCGACGCAAATTTTCAGCGATGTGCCACCGTCGAGTCCGTTCTACGCCTTTATCCAGGAGATGGCGGAGGCCGGGATTACCGGGGGCTGTGGGTCGGGGATGTACTGTCCCAACGCGTCATTGACCCGCGGCCAAATGGCCGTGTTCATGGTCACCGGCTTGCTGAATCAGCTTCTGCCGGCTGCCACGCCAGTGATTGCGACTGCCGTTCCCAACGCGGCCGCGCCCGGCCAGGCTGTTACATTGGCGCTCGGTGGCGTCAATACGCATTTCGTGCAGGGCGCCACGCAGGTCACGATGGCGCCGGGCATCACTCCAACCGGCATCGTCGTGTCCAGCGCCACCAGCCTGACGGTTCAAATCGCGGTCGGTTCAGGGGTAGTTCCGGGACCCACTTCCATCGTAGTCACGACCGGTACCGAGGAGGCCGTGCTGCCTAATGGCTTCACGGTGCAGTAGAGGGCACTGGATAGGGTAAAGCGAAGTGTCGGCCCTTAAAAAAAAGCGCTGCGCCCCACAGACCTTCAAATTAGATCGCGATCACGCTGGCGGCCCGGCGACCGAGTTGTAGCCGACCCAGATCCGGCGCCTCAGTGTGCACTTCCGCGGCATCTCACATGCTCTGCAAAGGCTTGACCAGCCTGGCCTAGAACGCAATGCACAGTTCAGCAAGCGGCAATTGCCATGGTGCACGTGTTGCTGCGCGGTAGGTCGCGCTGGTCCTGGGATGCGGACTGATAGAACCGCTGCGGCCAGCGCCCGTCGAGCACCCAATTCCCTGGAATACTGTTTGAAAACCATTGAAAAACGCTGGTTGAGCGTCGTGAGCGCATCTCAGATCATTGATTTTGGGATACTTGTGTGTCTAGCGAAGACCGACAGTATCAGGCCCGCGGCTGCACAATCAAAACAGCCGAATCATGGGTACGCCGGGCCTGCTCCCACCGTGATAGGCGCCTGTTCTCGGCCTGCTCGAAATCCTCGCCGGCCATCTATTCCAGTTCATTTTGCCTGATCCGGGCCTGTTAGCAGGCTCGGCGATGGGTCTGGTGCCCCGCTGTCCGTCGCCGCGAGCGCCGGCCTGCGGATGGGGATGCGCCAGATTCAATCCCCATAATCGCCGTCGCCGTATCGCGGCTTAACACAACAGGCTGTATCGGTAATGCATCGGCGCACGTGCTCTGCGTCGTTCCACCCCCCTCCTCGCGCCGACGCACTGCCGATACAGCCCTAATTTGTTCGCGCCAGCTATCGGTAAACGGGGGGACCGCCGATAAGTCAAACATGGCTCCTGTCATGCCGCGCGCCCTCTCGGCCCAGTCGCGCCCGTACGGCCGGGGCCGTATCCGCCGCGGAAAGGAAAAATCCGGATCATGATGTTTTCGAGGACCGTTGGGGCTGCGATCTGCGTTGGCGCGAGCCTGTTTGCCGTGCCAGCCGGCGCCGTGCCCAGGCAGACGCTCCCCAACCATGTGCCGCAGGCCGTCGGCCAATCGCGGCGCTTAGGCCCTCTCGCGAGCACGGCGCGGCTAAATCTGGCCGTCGGCCTGCCGCTGCGCAACCGCCAGGATCTCGACCTATTTCTTCAGCAGGTCTGCGATCCGCGGAGCCCAAGCTACCGGCGCTATCTGAGTGCGAGCGAGTTTGCCGAGCGCTTTGGTCCCACCCAGGGAGATTACGACAAGCTGATGGAGTTCCTCCAGGCGAATGGCTTGGCGATATCGGGAACGCACCCGAACCGCATGATCCTGGACGTCACGGGACCGGTTTCCGCGATAGATCAGACGCTGCACATAAACATGACAGTTTGGGAGCACCCAGCGCGCGGCCGGTTTTTCGCGCCCGACCGCGATCCGTGGCTGGACATCGATGTAGCCGTGCTGGATATCGCCGGACTGGACAACTTCGTCCTGCCGAGGCCCATGGATGTGAAAGCGGCGCCGCTTGCATCGGCCAGGCCGATGGTGGCCGGATCGGGACCCGGCGGTCTGTTCATCGGTGGAGATTTTCGGGCAGCCTACGCGCCGGGCGTGTCGCTGACGGGCGCTGGGCAGACGGTTGGACTGTTTGAACTCGACGGCTTCTATGCGGCGGACGTGCAGGCGAACTTCCAACAGGCGGGACTGCCGCCCGTGCCTGTCGAAACCGTGCTGCTGGATGGTGTCAACGGCTCTCCCGTCGGCAGCGGCAACATGGAAGTCATCCTGGACATCATGATGGCCGCCTATATGGCTCCGGGAGCCAACATCATGGTGTACGAAGGCTCCAACCCGGACGACGTTCTGAACCGCATGGCGACGGACAACATTGCCAAGCAACTGAGCAGCTCGTGGTGTTGGAGCCCGATCGACGCGACCATGGAACAGATTTTCCAGCAGATGATCGCGCAAGGGCAGTCGCTCATGCAGGCTTCCGGCGACGGCGGCGCTTACTCAGGTCCGGTTATGCCGTTCGCGGACGACCCGAACCTGACGGTGGTGGGCGGAACGGTCCTGACCACTACGGGTCCGGGCGGGCCGTGGCTATCGGAGAGCGCCTGGAGCGAAAGCGGGGGCGGGGTCAGTACCACTTACGCCATCCCCAGCTATCAACAGGGCATGAACATGGCGGCGCTAGGTGGATCGAATACCATGCGCAACATTCCGGACGTCGCCTTGACCGCCGCGGTACAAATGTTCCTGATCTGTAACGACGGGGAATGGCTTTCGGTGGGTGGAACGAGCGCGGCTGCGCCGTTGTGGAGCGGCTTTATCGCTCTGGCAAACCAACAAGCGGCGGCGAATAGCCAACCCGCCGTGGGCTTTCTGAACCCCACCTTCTATGCCATTGGCAACGGGTCCGATTACGCCACCGACCTGCATGATATCGTCACGGGCGGCAATGGTTTCGCCGCCATTCCCGGTTTTGACCTGGCGACCGGATGGGGCACGCCCGCCGGCCAACCTTTGATTAACGATTTGAGTTCGATGCCCGGCGCGCCGTCGTTCGGGCTTTCCGCCGCGCCCACCGCCGTATCGATGCAGGCAGGATCCGGCACATCGGCCACGATTCAAATCACGCCGCACGACGGCTTTTCCGGGAGCGTCAACCTGAGCGTGTCGGGGCTCCCCAGCGGCGTCACGGGAATGTTCGGCGCGATCGGTTCTAACGGCGCCAGTCAGTTGAACCTGACCGCATCGAGCGGGGCCGCGCCAGGCAGCTACGCGATTTCGGTGCAGGGTGTTTCCGGGACCCTCACTGCGAGTGTGGGACTGATTCTGCAGGTGGTTGTCACTTATACGATCTCCGGAGAGGTGGCTCTTTCCGGCAGCGGTCTGAGCGGCGTCACCGTGACGCTGGGGGGGGCGCAGAGCAACTCCGCCACGACCAATAGCTCGGGGAACTACAGCTTCACGGTACCGGCAGCCGGCAACTACACGGTCACGCCATCGCTCTCCGGGTACACTTTCAATCCGGCCAGCCTGAGTTTCAACAACCTGCGCGGTAACCAGACGGCCAACTTCACCGCTAGCCCCGTGGTCAGCACGTATACCGTCTCCGGACAGGTGACCTTCTCCGGCAGCGGTCTGGGCGGCGTCACGGTGATGCTCAGCGGATCGCAAAGCGGGTCCGCCGCCACGAACGGCTCGGGGAACTACAGCTTCACGGTACCGTCAGGCGGCAATTACACAGTGATTCCGTCGCTCGCCGGGTACACTTTCAACCCGGCCAGCCTGAGTTTCAACAAACTGAGCGGCAGCCAGACCAGCGCCAACGTCGTGGCAAGCATTGTCACTTACACGATCTCCGGACAGGTGACCTTTTCCGGCAGCGGTCTGGGCGGCGTCACGGTGATGCTCAGCGGATCGCAAAGCGGGTCCGCCGCCACGACCAATGGCTCGGGGAACTACAGCTTCACTGTGCCGGCAGGCGGCAACTATACAGTGACGCCGTCGCTCTCCGGGTACACTTTCAATCCGGCCAGCCTGAGTTTTAACAACCTGAGCGGCAACCAGACCAGCGCCAGCTTCGTGGCAAGCGTTGTCACTTACACCATCTCCGGACAGGTGACCCTCTCCGGCAGCGGTCTGAGCGGCGTCACGGTGACGCTCAGCGGATCGCAGAGCAACTCCGCGACGACCAATGGCTCGGGGAACTACAGCTTCACGGTGCCGGCAGGCGGCAACTATACAGTGACGCCGTCGCTCTCCGGGTACACTTTCAATCCGGCCAGCCTGAGTTTCAACAAACTGAGCGGCAACCAGACCAGCGCCAACTTCGTGGCCGGCACGGTCAGCTACACGATCTCCGGACAGGTGACCCTCTCCGGCAGCGGGCTGGGCGGCGTCACGGTGACGCTGGGCGGGTCGCAGAGCAACTCCGCCACGACAAATGGCTCGGGGAGCTACAGCTTCAGTGTACCGGCAGCCGGCACCTATACCCTCACGCCTTCCGCCACCGGTTACAGCTTTAGCCCGCCCAGCCAAACCTTCACCAATTTGAGCGCCAATCAGACCGCCATTTCCACTGCGACTTGTGCGCTGAGTGTAAATCCGACGGCCGTATTCCTGGATTCCACGAGCCAATCCGGTCCTCCGCTAAGCGTGGCGACCGGCCCAGCCTGTTCTTGGGTAGCGTCTGCCAATGCAGCGTTCATCGGCATCACTTCTGGCGCCAGCGGAAGCGGAAACGACACAGTCAGGTTTTCGGTACCAGCCAACACCACCGGCGCCGACTTGATGGGTACGCTGAGCGTTAACGGCCAGCCAGTTTCGATTACCCAGCGGGAGGCGGCCGACACCCTCAATGATGTTCCACCATCGAATGGCTTCTTCGATTTCATCAACACTATGTATGAACGGGGGATTACGGCAGGGTGCGCGACCAGCCCGCTGCAATACTGCCCCGATTCCACTACTACACGTGTGGAAATGGCCGTGTTCATCATCACCGGCATCGAGGGCGGCAATACTTTCTCCTACACCACGACTCCCTACTTCACGGACGTGCCGGCGACAGACCCCTTCTTCAGGTTCGTTCAGAAGATGAAAGACCTGGGCATCACCGGCGGATGCTCGGCGACCATGTACTGTCCGGATGATCCGGTCACGCGCGGGGAGATGGCCGGATTCATCATTCTGGGGAGATACGGAGCCATCGACTTCAGCGCATTACCCGGCTACTCGGCGGCGCAGATTTTCAGCGATGTGCCACCGTCGAGTCCGTTCTACGCCTTTATCCAGGAGATGGCGGAGACCGGGATCACCGGGGGCTGTGGGTCGGGGATGTACTGTCCCGACGCGGCATTGACCCGCGGCCAGATGGCTGTGTTCATGGTCACCGGCTTGCTGAATCAGCTTCTGCCGGCTGCTACGCCGCTCATTGTGACTGCCGTTCCCAACGCGGCCGCGCCCGGCCAGGCTGTTACGTTGACGCTAAGTGGTGTCAATACGAATTTCGTGCAGGGCGCCACGCAGGTGACGATGGCGCCGGGCATCACTCCAACCGGCATCGTCGTGTCCAGCGCCACCAGCCTGACGGTTCAGGTCGCGGTCGGTTCAGGGGTAGTCCCGGGACCCACTTCCATCGTGGTCACGACCGGTACCGAGGAGGCCATGCTGCCTAATGGCTTCACGGTGCAGTAGAGGGCACTGGCGCGGGCCCGCAAGCGGCGGGTCACGGGCCGGGCCGATCTGATTTAGGATATAAATATGCGGGATTGGAGTTTGCCCTTCTGGTTGGCGGCCGCGGGCGTCTACGCGTTGTACAGCGCTTTCACCTGGGGCCGGTGGCAGGATTTGGCCTTGTGGACCCGCGTGCATGTTTCGATTGACGTGGGCACGGGGATCTCCATGCTCCTTGGCGCCGCCGGACTCCTGCTGGCGGCTCGCAGCGGATTGCGCACGGCAGCTCTCGTCAGTGGGTCGGCCGCGGCGCTGCTAGGGGTGAGCCTGATCGCGGGAGCTTTGCTGGGAACGATTCCCTGCACCGGCGGCAGTTGAGCGGCTTCGAAATGCGCCCTCGGCGGGGGCCTCATCATTCTGGCGGGCGCGGTTTGGAACATGCATTGATGGCTTGACAAGCCCGCACCAAGGCGCACCCCCAACATTACAGCCACCGGACTTCATCGACCCTCCCCCGAGCGCCCTCCTGTTTCTTGCGCGGGCTGCCGCGCAGCGGCGGCCGCTGATCGATCGGGAATTATTCTTCGGCAATCCCGAAATCTCGGGGCGCAAATCTCGCCGGCTCGCCGGATTGGCAAGTACATCGCCTTTCTGAAGCTCGTTGAGCAAGACGCGCAATATCTGGGCTGAAGAAGACCGATGTGCCCTTCGATTCGGCCAAGCGCATCGGCAACGATACGAAGCACCCCGTCCCTGGGTATCTGTGGAGCCGCGAGGGCGAGCCGAGATGGGCGGCGCCACGCTGACGGCAGAACTGTCGAAATGCAACGTTTTGCGGATGGATCAGTTGCCGCAGGTTTAGCAGTACCAGACGTACCCTACAAAATAGTTTAGCTAGTACCCTCAAAAGGGGGGTTTGCATAGGATAAGGCTTTAATGAACACTAGGATTTCAGCCCATTATATCGGAATATCCTTAAGCAAGAAAGCGATTTACTGAGAACAATGCCGCCACAACGCTCGTTTCCTCCCCCGAACGCGCAACTTCTGAAGCTCCATCATCGCCGCACGGAACTCGACACCGCCATCCGATTGCTTGAGGAAATCAGGTTGATACGCCTGAGACGGCCTCCGGAGCTTGCAGCCATCATCTCCAGGGTGCGACGGGTCGCCTAGCCGAGGCCCGTGGAAGCGCCCTTGCTGCCCCGCTCCCGCTCCTGAAAACGCATGCCGTAACCGGTTTGCTGGGACTTCTGCCCCGGCGAGCGCATAATAGATGCATGGCTTACCGCACTGCCCTATTGCTTCCTGCGCTCGCGGGCACGCTGGCGGCCCAGTATGGCACGACCCCGAAAGCCTCCGAACTGGATTACCCCGTACGCGCCAAAATGGAGAAACTGGCAATTGGCGCGGAGTACCTGGTCCACAGCTTCTCCAGCGGACGCCAGATGTTCATCGCCAAGGACTACCTGGTTGTGGAAGTAGCTCTCTTTCCCGCTAAGGGCGAAAACCTGGTGAATGCCAGCCATTTCAGTTTGCGCGTCAACGGCCGCAAACAAGCGCTCTCGCCACAGTCCCCCGAAATCGTGGCAAACGCGCTGAAATATCCCGATCCGAATACCGGTCACGGTCTGCAGCCCACGACCCAGTTGGGTCCCATTGTCCTGGGACAGCCCGTGCCTGTCGAGCGCTTCCCGGGCGATCCGAATGCACGGACCAGGCCGCTGCCTCCTGGGGCGCCGACCGATAACCCCACCGGTGCGGACAAGGAGCCGCCCCTAAAGGCCGAGGAATTGGTGGTCCAAGCCGCCTTACCCGAGGGCGAGCACCACGGACCAACCAGCGGCTTCCTTTATTTCTTCTACCGCGGCAACATCCACCGCATTCGATCACTCGAATTGGTGTACGCTAGTCCGGGCGGCAGCGCCACTCTGCCGCTTCTGTGAAATCGTATACGATACGGTGTGCCCCGCGCCATGCCGCGCCCCGCTATGATTGACGCCACCGCAACCACCGCCCTCCCGGAAAACGCTTACCAGCCGCTGCCGCCCGGCGCGGTTTACGCTCCTTTGGTTTCCGCCTCCGCCACCCTGCCCGAACTGACCGCCCGTTCGGTGGGCTGGGGACTGTTCC
>Ga0181521_10006351_pt1 | contig 12838 bp, 9 predicted proteins | sample PEATcosm2014_Bin_32_FD_119764 | JGI IMG/M metagenome (GOLD analysis project Ga0181521, IMG submission 119764) | Peatland microbial communities from MTU Mesocosm Facility, Houghton, MI, USA - PEATcosm2014_Bin02_60_metaG | ecosystem: Environmental > Terrestrial > Soil > Wetlands > Peat | place...
GACGAGGGCGTGCTCTGGAGGGCCCATCTGATGGACCGAGGCTGCCCGCCGGGACCGTATCGCGTGCTGGAGAATATCGCCATCAGCGCGATGGATTGCGTGAAGACGCCGTAATCCATGCCAGTGTTAGCATTCTGATGGGCGGTCGTCTCTAATCCGGATGCTGCGATTTCTGCTTCTTCTCGCGTGTGTTGCGATCTTCGCTTCGGGGCAGGACCCGTATCTCGTGGCGGGCGACCATTATCATCTGGCATTCGAAAATACCTGGGCGCGGGCCACGCGAGTCACTTACGGGCCTCACGAGACCGCTCCCGTGCATGACCATTCGCTGACGCCCACCGCCATTTACATCTATGTCACCGACGGAGGCGAGTTCCGCTTCAAGCACATGACCGGCTTCAAAGTCGCCGGAACTGTCATCACCCGTCCCGCGGTCAAGGCGGGCGCGATTCGATTCGCGCACTCGGCGCCGGAAACGCATTCGGTCGAATATCTGGGCGATGTGCCGACTGATTACATAAGGATCGAACTGCGCACCGAGGCGCGCGATCTTCCCATCCGGAACATCCGGCTTCCACCGCCTGTTATGGACCCCGCGAAATCCGCCGTACTGAACGAATTTGAAAACGGTCAGGTACGGATATTGCGCGTAGTTTGTGCGGCTGGAGAAAAATGTCCGCCGTCGAAGAACCCGGACGATCCCGCGATTGTGACGGTCATGACGGGGCCGGACAGAGGCGCGGTTCGATGGTCGCCGAAAGCCGAGAAAGGCCCGCTGGACGAAGTCCGGATTGAGCTCAAGTCCGACCCCGTACCGGCGCGGAAATAAGCCTAATTAAAGGCCAGCTGATAGTTTCCGGTAGATCGCAATCCAGTCGTTGGCAACGAACGTGGGGAGATCGTCCGCTACCGGGAACATGCCGTTTCGGAGCCACATGGTGGAACAGCCGGCGCTTCTGCCGGAGAGAATGTCGCCCTCGCGGTCGCCGATCATCCAGGAGGCGCCGAGATCCAGCGAGTGCTCAAGGGCGGCGCGCTCGAGGAAATAGGGCGAGGGCTTGCGGCATTGGCAACGGTCCTCGGGAGTGTGAGTGCACACATAGGAGCAGGCGATAGGAACGCCGTGAAACCGCATCAACTCAAGAAAGCGGCGCTCGACTGCTTCCATCTGTTGTGGCGTGATCAACCGGCGTCCCACACCCGACTGATTGCTGACAACGATGAGCTTCCAACCTTCGGACGCGAGCGTGGCCAGGGCATGCGCAGCCCCTGGCAACACGCGCACCAGCGCGGGGTCACTGAGATAGCCGCATTCCTCAATGACAGTGCCATCGCGATCGAGGAACAAGCCGCGATTCACGGCGACGGTACCGGGATCGGGGACAAGAGATCCAGGCGAGCGGTTGTCTCCAGCAGTTCTTCGGGCCGCACGGCCCACGTTCCGTGATGCCCGACGGCTACTCCAGCCGCGATGTTGGCAATGAATGCAGCATCGGGGAGAATAAATCCCAGACCGAGAGCGATTGCCAGAACTCCCACGACGGTGTCGCCCGCACCGGTTACATCGGCCACATCGTTTCTCAGCGCAGGCAAATGGCGAGCGGTTTGATGCTGCTCGAAAAGCGACATGCCATCTTCGCCCCGCGTGACCAGCAGGGCAGAGGGCGCGATCTTCGGCAAAAGCAAACCGACGGCGTGCGCCAGGTCGCCCGGGGTTTCGATCGGTTCGCCCGCGGCCGCCGCAGTCTCTTTGAGGTTCGGCGTGACGACGGTGGCTCCCTGGTAGCGCGCAAGGTCCCTCGACTTCGGATCCACGACTACCGGCTTGCTGCGCGTCACAGCCTCGCCGATCAGCCATCGGCAGAACGAATCGCCGACCACGCCCTTGGCATAATCCGAGATAACGCAGGCGTCCACACCGGGGAGAAGTTCCGCGCAGCGGGCGCGCAGGAGAGCCTCGGTGGATTCCGAAAGCGGCGACTGGTCTTCTTCGTCAAACCGAACAATCTGCTGACCGTGGGCCGTAATCCGTGTTTTGGTCGTGCTCAGGCGCGCTGCATCTTCGACGAGCGCGTCCATATTGGCGCCGATACGCTCCAGTTCTCGCCGGAGCCGGATGGCGGACTCGTCCACGCCGGTAACGCCGGCCAGCGAAACGCGCGATCCCAGCGCCAGGATGTTAGCGGCTACATTTGCCGCGCCGCCCGGCAGATAGAGCCGGCGGGAAACGCTGACGATCGGTACCGGAGCTTCCGGCGAGATACGCGATGCTGAGCCTGATACATAGGCGTCAAGCATCACGTCGCCGACGACGAGGATCCTGACTGAAGGCGCCGTCTTAAGAAACCGGTGCAATGCTATTTGCGGCATCCGGCCTCAGAGTTGGCGATCCGGTCAATCAGCCCTGTCGTCGACTGGCCAGGATGGAAAGGCAGAAACCGGATCTGGCCACCATAACCGAGTACGACTTCCCGCTCGGGTACCGGCCGGGTGCCATCGGCGTACTCGGCGCCCTTGCAATGAATGTCGGGCTGCAGCCGCGCGAGTGCCGCGACCGGGGTGGATTCATCGAAGATAGCCACGTAATCGACCATTTCCAGCGCAGCGATCAGCTCTGCACGATCGGTCTGGTTGACGATCGGCCTCGAATCGCCCTTGACCGACCGGACACTCGCGTCGCTGTTGACGCCGACGATAAGGATGTCACCCAAAGCCTTCGCGTCGCGAAGACTTCGGATGTGACCGACGTGCAGAAGGTCGAAGCAGCCGTTGGTCCAAACGACCGTTTTTCCGGTCCGGGACCACGCGGCACGGGAGTCGACCAATTCGTCAAGCGTCTTAACTTTTGAATCGGACGCGTCAAGCGTCCTCACCTTCGAACCAGACGCGTCAGCCATGGAGGAAGACCAAGTCCCGTGTTCTAGTGCAGGATACCAAGGTAAATCATCGACATGGCGGCGGAGGTGCTCACTCCGGTCAGCGCAGTGACGGCAGTTTGAGTCATTCGTCTTCCCGTACTGTCCGGCACATACAAGATATCGCGCGCCTGAAGCGTGACGTCGGGAACCTTGCGCTTCAGGATACCTCCCAAATCTACCGTGATTTCGTGCATGGCGCCCTTATCATCGGGACGGTAAATATAGGCGGTGTGGGAGAAGTATTGAACCGTTCCCTGGGCTTGGGCAATAGCGGTGGTCACCGTATTCGCGGCTCCATCGAGAACCGGGTAAGGACCGGGTTTGGTAACGCTTCCGGCAACAATGATCTTGCCAACGTCGGGAACACGGATCTCTTCTCCACCCGTCAGTTTCAGGTTCAATTCGGGATCGGACCCTGCGATAAGCGGCTTAACAGGCACGCGCTGAATAGACTGCGTGTTGGTGTCGCCGTTCGGACGGGTGACGATGATTTCGGGCCCGGCCTGATCGGGCACGAGGCCGCCCGCCCTCGCCAACGCATCAAGGAGCGTTACGCTCCCGATTGCCTGGAAGATGGTAGGAGTCTTAACCGCGCCTGTCACGCTGATGGGGCGGCTGTGATACTCAACTACATTGACCGTGACGAATGGGTCTACGAAAAGCTTCTCGCGCTGGAGCGCTTCAGTCACGATCCCCTCAATTTCGTTCGGTAAAAGCCCCTGAACGCGCATGGGACTCTTCAACATGGGCAGCCGGATGGTGCCCTCCGCGGATACGCGCACGGTGCGGGTCAGCTCGGGCGCATCATAGACTTGCAGGCTGAGAAGGTCCTCGGGACCGACGCGCTGCAGGGGCAAGTTGGAACTCGGATTGAAGTCCGCAACCGGCATCGGCACTGTCTGGTGCGGATCCTGGGCACCGAGCGGCAATGCGACGGCAACGACGACGGCAAAAGCGATGAATGTTTTCCTGTGCAGCATAGGCTTCGACTCCTGCAAACCGATCTCCGATTATCTCACGTAACCGCTGGGATTCGAGAGCTGAGTTCGGCCCGAGCGATTTGAAAGGCCAGCGCCCGGCGCCGGAGGCGTTTGCGGCAATTACTCCGGCTGCGAAGGCGTATTGGCCCCGTTTCGCGTTTCCTGAAAGCAACCGCTCGGCATTGTCTTTTTCCAGGGCGATGGAGAAATAGCAGCCTTGGGCCGAGCCGAAGCCGAGACGCACCGACTGGGCGACCTGCCACGCGTAACGCATATAGCTCAGCGAAGAGTATCCCGTTCCAAAGTCGTCAAGCTTCAACCCAGCTCCCAGCGATCGCAGGCGAGCAAGCGTGTCCGTAACCGACTCGATTTCGGTAATCAGGGCGCTCTCCGTCAACTCGAAGCAGACCGTTTCCGGCGGGATGCCGGTTTCCATCGGCGATCTGGTACAAGTCGCTCGCGATCGACAGCCGAGCTTGGGCGCGCTCGCGCATGCCGGGATCGAACGTCTTCCACCGGTTCTTTCCGAATTCCCGAGCATGCAGCCAAACCGGCGTCGCGGATCGGTTCTTCGGCAGTCCGCTCCCGGCTATCGTCCACAACTACCCCCCCGATGCTCGCGACGGGCCGGCCGATCGCATCGGCGGCAATACTTCCATACCGCTCATGCCGGGCAACATCTGGTCCAGCAGCACTAGGTCGTAGTGCCCATTCGAGATTTCGGCCAAGTCCTGTGGACCCTCGCCGGCGACCGGTTTCCAAATCAATTCGGACACTTCCGCTGGATCCTGGCAATGCTTTCCTTGGATAACTGAACGGACCGGCCCGTGCGGCCGGCATTGTTTGCCCTCTCTCGGAGCAGATACAATCCTGGTCCATCGCGAGGTAGACGCAGGTTTCGAGAGAAGGCAGGCTTTTGGCTAAATTCTAGCTGGCCGCCGTCGCTGCATTGCTCAATTGCGCGCTGGTGCTGCCCCAGATGGTACTGACACTCTGGCCCGCGCTGACGAAGATGGCCGCCGATGCCAGTGCAATGAAAGCCATCAGTAACGTGTACTCGATCAAATCCTGACCCTGTTCGTTCTTTAGAAAATGCTGCATGAGATTCATCATAAAGAGAGTGTAAGGGCGCAAATCGGAAAAAAATAGACTAACGATGGTTCGCAAGGATCATATTCCCGATGGTGACACCCGGAGACAGTTACCGCGCATAGCTGCTACCGCTGTGTGCGTTCTAATATCCGGAACATGTGGATTTAGAGCGAAAAGCTCGGCGCCCGCGATGGTGCTCGATTGGTTTTCAGCGTAAAGTCTCCGCCGCGCGTGCTGCGCCATATGTTTCGCTTATTTCGCGAGGAGTGCGCCGCCGATCCGGTGCGCGGAATACACGTTCGCATTGACGGCAGCGGAATTTTCTTTTTTGCGTAAGAAAGATCATTAATAGCTCAAATCCGGTCGGCTGCCTGATATCAAGGTGTTTGGAATAGCATTTCGGACACTGCATGAACAAATATTACGGGGTGCCGCGACCATGCGTCTATCTATCGAAAGCTAACCTGGGTCCGGCTGAAGTACCGGAGCGAGCATGGAAAAGGCCGCGTCCAAAAAAATGTTTTCGAAAAATGCCTTTGACCGGCCGATACGAAGTCGAGCGATATTTCATTCAGTGCCACGCAGGAGTGAACGCCCTCATCGAAGACCTGATGTTGAAGGCGCGCCAAGGGCCGGGGTTTACCCGCGAATCGCGGGGAGAGATGAACACCGCCGGACAGCGAGCGCCGGGATCGGGCTCAGACCAAGAAGTCACAAGAGGAAGAACGGAATGCCTGACAACGCAGGGAATACAGTCAAGAGCGCCGCGCAAAGCAACGCGGGGAATCCTGCCCAGGATGGGGCAGCGGGCCGCAACCGACGCCGGGAAATGCGCCTCACGTGCGATCCCGGCGATGTTCTGCTGGAGTTAGCGGGACGCCCCGAGCCAGTCGAGGGGCGTATCGTTGAGGTGTCGAGATCCGGCCTCCTACTCAGGCTGGGGAACTCCGTGCCTGCCGGTGAATCGGTGCGCGTCACCCGCGCCGGTACGATCATCAGCGGCCAGATCCGCTATTGCCGGCCGAACCAGGCAGGCTCCTTCGACACGGGTGTCGCAATCCACGACTTTCAGCACGTGCAATAAGGTTGAAAGGCTCAAAATGCACAAGAGAGTTGTGGCTCGTGTGCGAGAATACGTGCTGGAACATGAAAGCTTTCCGGAGGCGGGCTTGACCAGCGTCAGCCCCTCACAATACTTACAGCAAGGTTCGGCAAATGGCCTCATACAACGCATCATTCTTCTGGCCGCGCTGCTGGCGGCGGAGTGGCTCCCCATTTCCGCATGGGTTTCCACGGGTCGCGGCGGCCAATCGCTGGCGCGCGCTCTGGTGGCGTTCGGCTCGCTCTCACTAGCCTTCGGATACTACAAACTCAGGAACGGCATTCCAAGCTTTTCCCGCGGACTCGATGGCACTCCGCCAGTGGCATGGAGACTTCTCGCCGGTCATGTCTGCGCGATGACCGTCTTCCTTTGCCTCTCTTTAATACGGGCTCTTTCGCACCTGCCGCCCGCCTTGCTCCTGGTGGTGTGGCTGACTGCGGGTCTGGTGGGTATCGTTCTGGCGGCTTTTGCTTTCGTGCCGGTCCGTCTCTGGCTTACGCTGATGCGCGCAGCCGGCTACGTTTGGATATTCGCGGCAGTGGGGTCAGTCGCAGCATGGCGCCTGGTGGTCCCGCTCTGGTCGGTTTGGGGCGATTCGGGCTGGAAACCTGCGACCGACAGCACGTTCGCCCTGGCGACACTCCTGCTGAAGCCTTTTTTCCACGACTTGGTCAGCGATCGTGCCACTACTGTGCTCGGTACCCCACGATTCGCCGTCACTATCGGGGGCGCATGTTCGGGCATCGAGGGCGGCGGGCTGATGCTGGTTTTCTGCATCGGCTGGCTCTGGATCTTCCGCCGTGACTACCGCTTTCCCCGATCTCTGCTCGTAATCCCCGCGGGCCTGGCAATCATGTTCGTCCTGAATGCAGTAAGAATCGCCGCGCTCATCCTGATAGGTAATGCCGGCGCGCCTGGCGTTGCGATGGGCGGCTTTCATTCGCAAGCCGGCTGGATCGCCTTCAATGCGGTAGCCCTGGGTTTTTCGCTGGTAGTGCCGCGTGTCTCATGGTTGACGGTAAACGGGGGACTTCATCCCGACACCACCGCGCCGAATCCGACGATCCCATACCTGCTGCCTTTTGCGGTCATTCTGGCGTCGGGGATGTTGGCCCGCGCCGCTTCTGACGGATTTGAATGGCTCTATCCTGTTCGATTTTTCGCAGCCGCGGCTGCAATCTGGATCTGTCGGCGTAAGTACCGGGAATTGGACTGGAAACCCGGGTGGCTGGCACCAATTGCCGGCATGGCCGTGTTCTTGTTGTGGCTCGCGCTGGATCGCAGCGCGCATGTGGACAACGGCATCGCAACGGGACTGGCGGCATTGTCCGCGCCGGGCAGGATCGCCTGGCTGTCCTGCCGGACGCTGGCGGCGGTAGTTACAGTCCCTCTCGCGGAAGAACTCGCTTTTCGGGGCTTTCTTTTGCGCCGCTTGATTTCGGCCGATTTCGAATCCGTGGATTTCAGGCGATTCACTTACTTTGCGGTTCTTGTGTCTTCAGTGGCATTTGGCTTCATGCACGGGGACCGCTGGTTAGCCGGTACGCTGGCGGGGTTACTCTATGCGGCAGTAATGCTTCGGAGAGGGAGCATTGTTGATGCGGTTGTGGCGCATGCCACAACCAACGGTCTGCTGGCCGCATGGGTGTTAATCGGGGGCAACTGGTACCTGTGGTGACTTTAACTGGTACTGGTACGTATAAGACATCTGTATCCAGCTCCTTTAGCCTAACTTAATTTTCGATTGACGAGAGTTAATCGCTGTCTTAATATCGGAAGACGCTAGGTCAAACTGTAAGTTATCTCACCAGGTTTGGCCAGTAAAGCGTTTGGAGGATTAACTTGAAGAAAATCGCTTTGATGGCAGTGTTATTCGTATCGCTTGCCGTAACAGCCTTGGCGAAGCAGGGACCGCCCGACGCCCCTGAGATCGATCCGGGATCGGTTTCAGCTGCATCGGCTCTGGTCTGTGTTGGTTTGTTGATGATTCGCGGCCGCCAAAAGCGGTAGCTTTTCCTGTTTGCCGATTTTGAGCTGCTCGCGGATGGGCTGTTCTCGTCGGATGGCCCAGACCGAAAGGCGGAGCTATGCTTCGCTCATCGAATTGGATGAATTCGGACTGGGTCTACACTCGGGCTGGTCAACACTCGGGTTCGCAAGATAACTACAACCGGAAGAAATAGGAGTAGACCATTGAGCTTTCCACGCAGCACTGCGCTTTCGATTTTACTCACAGCTTTTTCCGGGATAGCGTCGGCGCAGATAACGCTCCAGCTGCCGTCCGGGCCCATGACGCAATCGACCACGCCGTCGATTAAAGTCGTTGGTACAAACACCCAACAGGCGACTTTTTTCACGGTTACCTTGAGTGGGTTGCCGGCGGGTCTCTCGCTAACGAATCAGAATTATATGGGATGGTGTCCCGACTTTTTCGGCGATTTCTCCCAGAACAATTCGTCCACGCCGTATACGCCGTACAATACTTACGGCTCCAATCTTCCGGTAAACGCCCAAAGCCCGAATTGGCCCCAAGTCAATTGGCTCCTGAATCACCAACCAACCGGGTCACAGGCGACGTGGATCGTCCAGCAGGTAATGTGGAGGCTGCTGGCGGGTCAGTATGCTCCGGCGGCGCAAGGCTATCCGCTGCTGGAACCTGCTACGGACAATCTCTATAACCAAGCCATAACTCAAGGTGCAGGTTTCGTTCCGGCACCCGGCCAGTTGATGGGCGTCATGCTCTATATCGACGGCATTTACCCGTCGGCCCCCGCCGATATTGCTGCGAATCCAAACCTTCCCACCAATGGCGCGCCGAACGTCTTTCAGGACGTCCTGATTCAGGTCACGGTGCCCAACCAGGGCGCAATCGGCGATTACGTCTGGCTGGACAGTAATGAAAACGGCATCCAGGACGCGGGCGAACCCGGCATCAACGGCGTCAGCCTGCAGCTCTGCCAGGATGCTGCCTGCGCCACGGTGCTGGCGACCACCACCACGACCACATTTCAGGGTCTGCAAGGCTACTATCAGTTCACCGGACTGCCTCTGGGTACCTACTACGTCTCGATCGACACGACTCAGGCGGCTCTCACAGGATTGGTTCCGACCCAAACCGGCCAAGGCACTCCAAGCACTGACAGCAATGTCAATCCCTCGCAGGTAATTCTCACGGCCAGCTCACCGGTAGACGAAACCATCGATTTCGGCTTTACGCCGCCTGGCACCAGCGCGATCGGCGACTTTGTCTGGAATGACAGCAACGGCAACGGTCTCCAAGATGCCGGGGAGCCGGGAATTCCCGGCGTGACGGTGAATCTTTGCAAGGATGCGGCTTGCAGTCAACTCATCGCAACCACCACCACCGACCAGAACGGCGCCTACCACTTCACCGGACTGCTGGCGGGAACCTATTACGTCGTAGTGGTTGCTTCTACGTTGCCGCCCGGCTTTGTTCCGTCGCCGTCGCAGGTTGACTTCCCAACCGATGCGGCTGTCGACAGCAACGGCAGTCCCGCGCAGGTTGTACTTCCCGATAACTTTACGGACAACACGATCGACTTCGGATATGTGCCGCCCGCGCAGGGCGCCATCGGCGATTTCGTGTGGCACGACCTGAACCGGAATGGCGTCCAGGACGCGGGCGAACCCGGCATTAATAACGTTACTGTCCGCCTCTACGATTCGAGCAATACTCTGGTCGGCACCACGACCACTGTCACGGCTAACGGGAACGATGGTTACTACCAGTTCACGGGCCTTGCGGCCGGCACCTACACAGTAGTCGTCGATTCCACAACCTTACCGCCGGGCGATACGCCAACCATATCCAACGCCCCCGGCAGCACTACGGCGAACGACAGCAATGGAAGCCCGGCCACCGTTACTTTGGCGACCAACTCGAGCACGGATGAAACCATCGATTTCGGTTACGTCTCGCCGTGCGTGGGAGCGATCGGCGATTTCGTCTGGAACGACGCGAATGAAAACGGCATTCAGGATTCGAACGAGCTGGGTATCCCCGGAGTCACGCTCTACCTGCGAGCAGCGGACAATACGCTGATCGGCTCCACGACGACCGATACGAATGGAGCGTACCACTTCACGGGTCTTTGCGCGGGCACCTACACTGTCCAAGTTGTCCCCCCGGCGGGCTTTGTGGCATCTCCGTCGAATGCACCGGGCAGCACGCCGGCTAATGACAGCAACGGCAGCCCCGCCACCGTTACCCTGGCGCAGGATGCCACGGATAACACCATTGACTTCGGCTTCTATCAACCGCTGATGACCACGGGCCAATGCCTCGCAGGCGTCAACTCCGGCGAAGTAGGAATGCCCTTTAACAGCTCTACGCCCACTGTCACGGGTGGGACCGCACCCTATACATTCTCGATCGCGACAGGCACGCTTCCTGCCGGGCTGAGCCTGAACGCTTCGACGGGCGCCGTCACCGGCACGCCGACAGCGGCGGGCAACTTTACGATCCAGGTGACCGATGCCAACGGTATCGTCACCGCCATCCCGTGCCCCTATACTGTTGTTCCGGCTCCATCGGTAACCTGCTCGACAGTTACCTCCGGTGAAGTAGGAGTGAGCTTCAACAGCCCGGCCCCGACCGTTACCGGCGGTGCAGCACCCTACACGTTCTCAATTGGTACCGGCACGCTGCCTGCCGGCCTGACTTTGAACGCGTCGACGGGCGCCATCACCGGGATACCGACAGCAGCCGGCACTTTCACTATTCAGGTGACTGACGCCAACAGCGTGGTCGCCGCCACTACTTGCCCCTACACTATCGCCGGCGTGCCGTCTCTGGCTTGCGCAGCGGTCACTTCGGGCGAAGTGGGAGTGGCTTTCAATAGTCCGGCCCTGACCGTCACCGGCGGCACGGGGCCCTATACGTTCTCGATCGGTACCGGCCCATTGCCTGCCGGCCTGACGCTTAACTCTTCAACGGGCGCCATTACCGGTACTCCAACCGCGGCGGGCACATTTACTATCCAGGTAACGGACGCCAACGGCGTCCTCGCTTCAGCCACTTGCCCGTTTACTATCGCGCCGCCTCCAACCGTTACCTGCTCGACAACGAACTCCGGCGAAGTCGGCGTAGCGTTCAACAGTCCAGCGATGACCGTTACCGGCGGAACCGCGCCCTACACGTTCGCCGTGGCGACCGGTACCCTTCCCGCGGGTCTCAGCTTGAACGCCTCGACCGGCGCTATCACCGGCACTCCAACTGCAGCGGGTACCTTCACCATCCAAGTCAAGGACGCCAACGGCGTCGTTGCCACCGGCAGCTGTCCCTTCACCATCGTGCCACCGCCGACGGTTACCTGCTCGACAGTAAGCTCGGGCGAAGTCGGGCTAGCGTTTAACAGTCCGGCGATGACCGTGACAGGCGGAACCGCGCCGTACACGTTCTCAGTAGCCACGGGCACGCTCCCGGCGGGTCTCAGCCTGAACTCCACCACGGGCGCGATCACCGGGACGCCCACTTCGAGTGGCGCGTTTACGATCAAAGTCACCGACGCCAATGGCGTCGCTGCCGCCGGCACTTGCCCCTTCACCATCGTGGCGGCTCCGTCGGTCGCTTGCTCCGCAGTCACCTCAGGTGAAGTCGGCGTAGCGTTTAACAGTCCGGCGATGACCGTGACGGGGGGTGTGTCACCCTTTACGTTTTCGATTGCGACCGGAACACTCCCGGCGGGCCTGACCCTGAACTCCACCACGGGCGCGATCACCGGGACGCCCACATCGAGTGGCACGTTTACGGTCAAAGTCACCGACGCCAACGGGGTAGTTGCCACCGGCACGTGTCCGTTTACCATCGTGGCGGCTCCATCGGTGACCTGTTCCGCGATCGGCTACGGCGAAGTCGGAGTAGCCTTTAACAGTCCGGCGATGACCGTGACGGGCGGTGTCGCGCCCTACACGTTCTCAATTGCTACGTGCGCCTTGCCCGCTGGCCTGACCCTGAACGCCTCGACCGGCGCCATCACTGGTACACCGACGGCGGCCGGCACATTTACGATCAAAGTCACCGACGCCAACGGGGTAGTTGCCACCGGCACGTGTCCCTTCACTGTCGTGGCGGCTCCGTCGGTAGGGAGCGCACGCTGCGGGTCGGTTACCTCCGGGGAAGTGGGAGTGGGCTTCAGCAGTCCGGCATTGACCGTCACGGGCGGCGTCGCGCCGTATACGTTCTCTATCGCCACCGGCGCATTGCCCGCGGGCCTGACCCTGAACACCTCGACGGGCGCGGTCGCCGGTACCGCGACGGCGGCAGGTTCCTTTACGATCCAGGTAACCGATGCCAACGGCGTAATCGCTGCCACGACGTGTCCCTTCAGCATCGCGCCACCGCCGACGGTTACCTGCTCGGCAGCCAATTCCGGCGAGGTCGGCTTGGCCTTCAACAGCCCGGCGATGATGGTAACGGGCGGAATCGCGCCCTATACGTTCTCGATCGCCACCGGTACATTGCCGGCAGGTCTGACGCTTAACGCTTCGACGGGCGCGATCACAGGCACGCCGACAGCCGCCGGTACATTTACGATCAAAGTCACCGATGCCAACGGCGCCGTCGCAGCCGGCACGTGTCCGTTCACCATCGTGGTCGGTCTTTCCGTTACCTGCGCGGCGACGAACACCGGGACGGTGGGAACTGCCTTCAACAGCGGGGCGATCAAGGTGACGGGCGGCACTGCGCCGTACACGTTCTCGGTGGGCACGGGCACGCTTCCGGC
>Ga0181521_10006352_pt1 | contig 12837 bp, 11 predicted proteins | sample PEATcosm2014_Bin_32_FD_119764 | JGI IMG/M metagenome (GOLD analysis project Ga0181521, IMG submission 119764) | Peatland microbial communities from MTU Mesocosm Facility, Houghton, MI, USA - PEATcosm2014_Bin02_60_metaG | ecosystem: Environmental > Terrestrial > Soil > Wetlands > Peat | place...
CACGGCCAAATTAGCCGTCGGTAGCTGTGCGGACAAGAAGTGGCCAGGTAGCTCAGGTGGTAGAGCGCAGCCCTGAAAAGGCTGGCGTCGGCGGTTCAACTCCGTCCCTGGCCACCATATTTTGCAAGCACTTAGCGACATCGTCCCACCTGGTTTTGGCTCCAATTGGCTCCACAATTCTTTTCAACTAGCTAATTCACCATCCGCGATTGCGGCGGCATAGAAATACAGCCTGTTGCCGCGACCGGCTTCGACGTGCGGGACTCGACCATTGCAGACATTTTCGCGAGGGCGCGCCGCTGTGACTCCGGCACGAACTGCGCATAGATGTCCATCGTGGTCGAAATCCGGGAGTGCCGCATCTGGCCTTGCACGTCCTTTGGGTTGGCGCCTGCCTCAACCATCCAGGTGGCATGCGAGGTTCGCAAGCAACGCCAGTTGATCCAGGGCAGGCCGAGTTTGCGCGCGGCCGGCTTGATATGCCGCGACAAGATATTGTTGTCACGCATGGCCGCGCCGAACCCCGGAGCATATACGACCCTTCCGTCCCCAACATCTACGAAGGGTCTCGCCATGAGCGAGAGCCGCCGGCGATAGCGCCAGGGGTACCAATCCTTGTCTCGAAATGGTTTTTGCGCCGCATTCCAACGATCTCGCGGACCGAGAACGAAGCTTCGCCAGATTCCTTCCACCTCGCTCTCGGAGTAACCCGCCGCGGCCAATGTCTGCCGTAGAGAAGCCGATTCGCGTACCACGACGACGGCGCTTTGCTGGATCGCGTCTTCCAACAGAACCATCCCCAATTCTGCAAGTCGGCCAGGGCTTATCCCAAACTCTTCCTGAAAGCTCTCCACAAGGTCATTTCCGAATACCTCCTCCTGTGTTTTGGATGTCTGCGGTAGTGGCACGAAGAAATCTCCATATCGTTCGACCTCAGCCATATGACTCTTTTCAAAATGGCTGGTCACATAGGGAACCATGACATCCATGAAATTGTCGCCAAAGGTAAAGTCACCGCGAGCGGAGATCTGAATGGAAGGATCTGCACAGCAGGCTCGGACTGCGTCAGATTGGGCCGCGGTGGTGATGAGGAGAAGAATCTGCGTTCCCAAATAATCGATATCGGACTGGGTTATGGAACGCCCGCCCTGCAAGGGACAGGTGCAAACGGCCATCTCGATCATGATGCGGTGGGTAATCTGGGTACGATCTCGTTTGGCTTTAAGAGCCTGCGTCGCCTTTAGCACATCTCTTCGATCGTTGTGAAGAGAGAGTACAGCCCTACTTGTCAGTTGCCATCGATCGAGGTCAAAGAGCATGCGTTCGTGGTTCGTGATGCAGGTAGTGATGAGGCTGGCGCGATCGATCTGACCGAGTCGTTCCTCGATCCGTTTCCAAAAAGCATCCACGAGTTGATGCAAGACACGATTCGAAGCCTCGACAGTATCGGCTGTGGAAGGTGCTTGTAGCCGCGCTTCCTGAGCAATCTGGATGGCACCAAACGCGAGATCGTCGTTATGGAGCAGTTCCGGCGTTTGGTGATCAAAATCTTGCAGGTAATGACGTGCATCTCTGGTGAGAGAAAGATGCATAAAGCGATCGTCATCAGACAGAGCCAAGGAGCGGTGGATTTGAGCAGCCCGATCTTCGACGTCGGCAAGACCTGCCACGGCTAGCGCACCATGCACGAAAGCCTTTACCAAAAGACGCTCCGCGTCGTTTTTTGGTGAGTATCCCATGGTCACGAAAGCGATCGGTAGACGTAGGGACACGACGTGGTCTGAGACTTCGCTCGGGATGAAGATCACAGGCGGGACGCTCCTTATTCCCTCGGCTGTCCAATCTTCATGATTCGCAATTTCTGAGAGATCCAAACGAAAAATGACATTGTCGGTCCCAAGTTCTGGGATCAAGTCATCGAGAACGGGAGCAATCTTGTCGATCCAGTTCACGGCTGTTTCCCACAGGTTGTAATGAGATGCCTGCGAGTTGGGTTCGACGGCGTAGTCGAACAATCGATCCACCAGGCTCGCTTGGCGGTCTCGACAGCGCCTTCCAAAACGCCGCGGGCAACGGACTCGAACGCCGCATATCGCTTTCTTGCCAAGTCTTCCTGAAAGTGAGATTTGGTGTCTAGCTTGCGGACTCTTTCCCAGTTCGCGCGGTCCGGACGATAGACACAGTGCTCATCCATTCCCGAGCGGTGATCGAGTCGCATGTCGAAGATAAATTCTGCCCCAAAGGTCACGTGGTTGAGGGAATCGGAGCCGGCATCCCGTGGAACGAGTCGATAGTCATGATGGGTCCACATGGAATACAGATTCGCATCGCTATGAGCCTCGAGTGAAAGTCCCAATTCTTCCAAAGCGGAGCGCTGCATGGAAAGTTTCCATAGAAGCAATTTCCACCTGTGTTCATTGGCCATGAGTCGGTCAACATCGGCCGACGACCAGACCTGGATTCCGCAACCAGGCAGCGGTTTTCGGGGTAGTGCTATCGCACATCCTCTCCATACCCCTCCCATGATGATCAAGGTTAAACCGCTGGTACAACCTCCTTCTTGGAGAAACTTTTGCGCGCTGGATTCGACGAAGGTGGCGAACGAATCGCGGAAAGGTGGATGCCATGGCGAGGTGACTCCTTCGCGTTCGATCTCGGAAACATCATCGTGCAGAAAAAGGAGGTGGAGATACTTATCCCCATCGAAACGAAATGCGGTCTGACTCACATAATGTGTCGGCGGGGCCTCGTCTTTCGGCAGCAGCGCGGTTAGGAAATCCGCCCTAGGTATGCCGTCCACGGCCTGGTCCAGTGTTCGTCGTCCTTGAATTCGACTCAGGCTTTTTTGCAAACCGGCGAGTAATCCTAACTTGCGAACAGAAGAGAAAACGTGAGAGATGACTGCCATGGGTATCGTCGTCGGCTGCGCGGCAATTTGGACTTCACCCAGGGTGATCAATGGTGTTCGCCGCACCGCACCCAGAGTCGTGTTGGACGCACATGAGCAGAACTTTTCAAAGGTGATTAAGAAGGGCTTCACCCCGTTGACCGCAATCTGTAAGGCCGCAAGATCGTTGGACTCGATGACAACCTGCTGACTGAGGGACCAGAGTTCCTCATCCGAGGCGGGTAACCATACCGTGGAGGATTCGCTTTCGGGTTTACCGGTGAGTCTCGGATATCCTCTTCGCGTGGCAAGTAGATCAGAAATCTTAAGCACAGAATCGCACTCCGTGCGGAGGGGCTTTAAGGTATCGGGACCCGTCGCGAGTGCGTCCAGGATGTCTTGCAGGTAATAGTCCGGGTTGCTCCAGTCTCCCGTGAAGACACGGCGGTTGCCGGACGGGGTCATGATGTTCCCCACCGCGATGTCTTCCGCAGGATCCTCTCGACGAGATAGAGGAGAGTGGGCAAGAAGTTGGTTCAGCCAACGATCGAGAGCGCGAACCGTCACTGGCTGCTGGCCATTGGCATGGATTGCCGCAAAATGGAGTAGGGAATCCAGCCGGACGATGCAGGTGCGATTCTCGCCAACCAACGATAGCGCGGCGACGGCAGTCACGGTCGAGAGTCGATCGTAGGAGCTCAGTTCGTGAACCAGTTCTGGAAAGCTTTTACTGATGTGTCCGAAGCTATGCCCTTCGATTTCGTGTAACTCGCGATACCTATTCTCCAAGGCAGTCTCGATCGAAGGCGACGCGGTCATGCTCCCGCCATGACACTTCTTATATTTCTTGCCAGATCCGCAGGGACAGGGATCATTGCGACCTATCTTTGTCATGGGATGCCAACTATCGCTTGTGTGCCAGTCAGGGCTGATCCTGCTTGATCCTTACTGCAATACCGAGCTTCTTCTATTGATGTTGTTCGGCATTCATCGGAGTTCGGTAACGAATTCCTCAGTTTCGTGTATTACACGCTTGATCTCTCCATCGAAATAACGAAAGTCCTTCAGATCGAGTCGCTTTGCGTTCCATGCCATCTCCCAAATCGCCCAGAACAGCGTGTGCAGGAAACGGAGGATCTCGTGTACATCAGCAATCAGTGTCTTTTCGAACAGTGCGGCGATTGCCCGGTCATCTTGCATGCTCTTGTGCGCGAACACCTTGTGCCGAATGGGTTGGTAGATAACTTTGAACTTTGCGTAATGTGGGGCAAGGGCATCCCTCAACACTTCGAGATCGGCACGCTTCGGTTCCCATGCGTTGTCAATGTACTCGACGAGCCACGGCGGGTCGTCACGGTCAATCCTCGAGGCTTTTCTTTTCCGAGCACGCAACGCTGGTTTCGAGAACAATGAGGGATTCGCGATCGTGTTCTCAATCACCTTGTGCACCGAATAAACATCATGGCGCGTGTCGAAAATACGGCCAAAGGTGACGAAGAAGGTGGTCTGCAGACTGTAGGCGTTCAACATCCAGAAATCGGCAAAGCGATTGTATTTGTGGTAAATCGTGGCGCTCTCCGCCGCAAGGCGATGGACGGTGAGGTAGGTAAAATTGCTCCTTGTTGCGGTCTCGACGTCTCCTCGGATCAGCTCAAACATGCGCCAATACTCTTCTTCTGACATGGATATGGCACGTGTGCGCTTCATCCCAATACGCTAGCACGAGTGCTGGGAACCCCCGTTACTTGCTGTAGTTGATCGTGATGTTGGCAGCGTCGGCCACGGCTTTGATTTTCCCGTACTCTGTGGGCGAGGTCAGAGGTGTTGGAGCAGTAACGACTGCAAAGTCGGCGGCGCCGCAACGATCCCCGAAAAATATATAGGCTTCGCCCTGGCCAGCAAGCCGTGGGCGCCAGGCAAGGCCGTCGAGACCTGGAATCTGGTCATGCAAGAGCTTGGCCCAGGTACGCGTGGCGGGATATTGGGACGCCGGCGAATGGATCAGTTCATCTTCGCGAAGCGATTCGCGGCGGCGTGGCACTTTGAGTTGACGTAACTGTGGGTTGGCTAGGCGCACCACCCGCAAGTCTCGAAGCGTCCGGAGGTCGAAATACTCCCAGGTCTCCACTTGGGACCGTGTGATGGCCGGAGTTTGAATATGAGGCACCTGGTGAAAAACGCTCTCGAGAGCCGCAGCCTCATACGTTGTCGCCGCGTAAATGGTGGGGACGTTGTTACCGGCCGTATCCGGAAATGGATTGAATCGGGCTCCATCCGCGACGACGGTCCTTTTCTTACCCGTATTGGGGTTGAAAGAGTTGGGCGCGAATGGTGTGGCCGGAGGCACGGTAATGCCGCGGAACCGCGTCAGTATCGTCCCTGCCGGAATGAGGATGGTTTGTGGGAGTGCCCCTGACGGTGATCCAGGGGCTCTCGGACACTTTCTTCTAGAAGGCATCAGCGGCGTGTGCGAAAGCATGGGCTAGTGCGACCACGCGTTCGGGTTTCGATTTGAGAAGGTCCACCGGTAGCTTCCCGTCTAAATACGAATTTGGACTGGTGAAGAAGAAAGCCAGATCCCATCCCGTGAACGAAGGAGGCATTTCCTTCAAGATGTCCGCGATGGCTGGGATCGGCTCGCCGTCTTTGAATTGGAATGCTGGATATAAAGTCTGATTCTGAAAGCGAACGCCAAAAATCTTCTTGTCAGAGGCCCATCGTGAGGCTATCGCCGAACGATTCTTGGCAGTGTTCCCGGTTTCATCGGCAACCCCGGAGGCGGAGAGTCCCTTGTAATGCGAGATAAAATGCTCCCGCCAAGCACGCGATTCACGGTCCAACCCTTCAGAAAGCGTTTTTGGTGCTGACTCATCCTCGATTCCAACTTGAAGCACGATTCGCGAGGCTTTCACATCCTTCGGAAGTGGTTCGAGACCGAGTTGTTCAACGGTGTTGAGCTTTAGATGCGAGGGGAAGATATAAATCCCTTCCTCCGGAACAAAAGTCTTTTGAAATTCCTCAGGGGTCGAACAGCCTCGATAAATACGAATGCCGTTGTGCTCGGTGACATCAATGGTCGCGGCCCTGCGAGCATTCGATCCCCATCCTCGTTTCGTTGGTCTTTTGCTCACTTCGTGCCAACACCGCCTGGCAGCAGAAATCACTGCATTCATCACCAATAGATGATCTGGCTCATCTCCTGATTTGTGCTTGGCCCGGAAGATGACAGCGTAGACGTCCTTGCTCGTGTCTTGCGGTTGGCAAAGAACTTTTTTCACTGTGCCAATAGCTTCTTCTATAGGCGCCGCGGCCGCCCCGGTTGAACGAAGCATTTCTGCATTCAGGTGCGTTGTCATAGACACCCCCACTCCAATTCACGTTTCTCATTATATTCACATATGTCACGTATTTCAAGAGTTAAGTGCGCGACTTACTGAATCCTCTTTTATGCGAAGGTTGAGGGTCAACCCTTGTAGTTTGTATGAGTTGCGGTAATGTGGTTGGATAGCTATCTGGCGCCTCCAATTGCTCCCCAAGACCCCTGGAGCCGTTATTTGACGCGGTGGGAGAGACAAGAATAAGGAGATGAAAACTAAACGGCATGACTACTGCTTCTCCTAGAGATGCCGGGTCAGCCACTCTCTCACTAAAGCAACGGCGATCGCAAGGAGGACCGAAACACGAATCACGCCGAACAGTTGATTTCGCCGCGCTCCGTGTCCGAAGCAAATGTGGCACTCGGGAACAGCTTCAATGCCCAATATTCTGCGAAGCTCACAGCAACGAGTGTTGCTCCCGATAGGTAGGAGTGCCAGTCGTTTCCCTTGGGAGAGAAAACGGCTGCGACACGTCCAGCAGAAAAGATAGGCAACGCGATGAGACCGAGGGCAAGCAGTATTCCAAGGCTCGATGTGTAGAAAAGCGAGTACCACTGGGTGCAAGACGCGATCCAATCGTCGAGCTTGTCCGAGAAGTAGACGACATCCCGCTGCACACCTGACATGGTGTACTCGACCGAAGGTTCGGGGTCGCCGCGCATGGTCAAGGAAATCGAGCGCCCTTGACCCCCGGCACTGGTGATCAAGCCAACAATGAACTTCTTTCCTGCATTTGGCTGACCGATAACCTCGTCCACCAAGTCGTATTTGACGGTCGAGCCGTCATCGAACTTGACCCGGTACTCGGTCGCTCCATCGGCTTCGGCCAGTAGCGCCTGTAAACGCCTTAGGCTTTCTGGATCAAGCAAGAACGCTGTCTTCAACGAGCGAGTCTTCGATGTCTCGTTCTCCATGGCCCCCTCGAAATTAGCAAGGTTGTGTTGCTGCCGCCACGACCGAGCGGCGATAGTATTTCACCATAATTCAATCAATCCGAATCTCTCGATCTCCGCATCTCGAACAGCCGCGCCAAAGTTGTTCGCAACCTGGTGCTCGATTGCCCCACTGACGGTGGACTGGAGTATCGCCATCCCGTCATCTCCAAATTGGGCGAGTCTGACGGCAGCAGCCCTAGCAACCAAACGGTATTCGTGCTGTGAAAGGGCTTGCAGGAGTTTGAGGTCATCGAACCCTGCTGATCCGATGAGCGCATTCGCCACGACTCGGACATAGAGGGCCCGGTTGTCGATGTTCTTGAGGGGAAGCTTGCTGCGTCTGGCGCTTAGGGTTTTCGCGCGGGGGTCATGCCAAAACTCATTGTTTTCGTAGATCCGAAGCAGTTCCGGGGGCAGGGAGGAGTGCAGCGATCGCATTCGCCTGCCAATTGTGCGTCCTACTTCGATCTGAAACCAGTAAGGAATCCGATTCGCGGCACTTCCAATTCTCTCGATCAGACCGATCACGTCGCGCACATCACCAAGGCGGACAAGAGCCATGGAGATATATTGAGCGGACGAAGTGAGAGAGATCTCGCCGAATGCCACTCTCAGTGCGGAAAGATTCTGTTCGGTGGATACTCGCAGGAGCGTTTTGGCAAATGCGGTTGCCTTTGTCTCGTAGACTTGCCTAACGCGTCTGTTGCTGTTGTCGGTAAGGCCGGCTTCCTTCTGGTTCCAGGAGCGGTAAGCGACCAGGGGGGACTGCATGTCGGATTCTGTGACCGGCGGTGCTATCGAATTGAGCAGCGACACGCTCTGTTCCACACCGAGACGGTCAAGTCTCTTCACCGTAGCAGGAATTCCGACCATCCGATTCCGAGCGATGCCTGAGGCGAAGAACTCGGCGCGCGCGCTTGGTCCCAGCGCCTTCAGTTCACGCATGAGCGCTCGGACGGCCTCCGGGTTTGGTGCTCTCGCCATTCGCTGGAGAATGGCGAACTCCCGGATTGGGCGGGGCGCAGGAGAATCCGCGGGAGATAAGGGAAGGGTTTGGTCAATCGCCAATCGTTGATACACCGAGCGGTATGATTTGCTTGAGCTTTTTCCGAGCGTTTCGATCCAGCTATTGTGCCCTGCGGCGAGCTTCTTGGTGATGGCTTGGAACGCGGCTTCGCTTACAACGTGGCGCCTGTTGCGGGCGGCCCAAAGTAAGATTTTGTCCGGACACTCAAGAGGAGAAGCGGTCATCATCTCCGCAACCTCCATGCCAAGCTGATAGCTGCGAAATGTCCCCCAGTCTCGTTCTGGGAAGGGCACGCCAGTGACTTTCTTTCGGAGGAGCATGAGCATGGCTTTCGCTTCTTCCTCCGCTCGCTCTTTGGGTTCCTGTAAACGAACCAGTTCCATCAGCCGCGTTGACGGAGCGGTTAAAAGCAACGAAAGGCCTGGACCCTTGCCTTCCGCCCACGATGCCATCGTGAGACCTACCTCCTCATCGGATAGTAGGATTCGTTGCTTGTGCTTGAACATGAGGGGCAACTCCTCAACACTTAACAGCGAATAAGTGGTTCCATAGCTCGCGGCCTTCGACGTGAGTAACTCCCGAATTCGCTTGAACTCTCTCTCATCGTTATCGACCAGTTTTACTGCGACTTCCCGTGCCAGAAAATCATGCGCGATTTCGTAAAGCCCATTCAAATGCCGAACCAGTCTGAGGTCGATCAGCTTTTCGAGAGCCACTTCACAGTTGTCGTTGGACAATCTGGTATCTGCTGTAATGTCGGCGAGCGACTTTTGCGCCTTGACGCCGTAGCTGCGAACCAAAGACACGAGTACGGCTTTGAGATGTCCCTGGGTATCGTGCGCGTATTCCAATTGGCGGGACAGATATCCGGCCGTCACTCCCTCCATTCCGCCAGCAGCTAGGTAGCGATCAAATCGGTAGGTGCCTGACTGATTTCCAAGCGACCTCCATACATGATCGATGAACATTTGGAGATACGGCGGGTGCACTGCGCCTTCCGGCTCTTGGCGCGAGCTAAAGGTCTGAAGATCTTCCTGGATCTGTGTAGCTTCTGATTCGGACAAATCCAAGACAGTGCCGAGATCGGCGGACGCGCTCCGGACACTCTTCCACGCTTCGTTGGCACTAATTCCGGATACATATACTCTGGGCAGACCGGCAGGAGATCCGCTGATCGATTGCCAGTAGACGCCCAACCGCGCCTCGAGATCCGCTCTGTAGGTGAGCAAAACACGAATGCGAGAATCGTCGATAAAACGGATCACGCGGAGATCATCAATCAACCGTTCAGCCTCACGATTCTCCCTCGAGGACAGAATGTCCTCGAATTGATCGATGATCAGGAGCACCCTTTTCGGGGTGGTCGCTTCGGCAGCATCGTCGAGTGCGCCAAGGAGCGCATCGTGGGAAGACTGGGGGCCCTCGAAAACGGTCGAGACTAGTGCGGCAACAACGTCTGTCCGCGGAAGTCCCAAGGGCCGGGAATAGACCGGGAACCAATCGGCTTTGATCACTTCTGGAATCAGGCCAGCGTGGATCAGCGAAGTCTTTCCTGTGCCCGAGTTGCCTAAAAGCAGAGTGATCCTGTTGTTCTCGATTGCGGTTAAAAGTTCGTTTAGCTTCGCGTCTCGACCATAAAAATGCCCTTTATCGGCACTTGTCAAAAACTCCATTCCGATGGGCCGATTGAGTTTTCGAGGTTCCGGCAGAACCAATTGCCGCGTGCGTCGCGATGGAGGAATAAGGCGATGCCGAATCTTGGCCAGAACATCGCGAATTACGGAGTAGGGCAGGTCGCGGGGATCGCGAAAGGGTGTGTAGGTATGTTGCTTCGAGTGCTCTCGGAGCGCTTTGAGTCGCATGATTGCGACGCCGTCGGTTTCGCTCAGATGCGGAGGCCAAGTGGCGTCTTCGTCAAGCCAATAAAGCAGGATATTGGCTAACGTTCCTGCGCTCAGAGATCGCTCGGCTTCCTCAAGTTCGAGTTCGGTGATGGATTTTCCCGTGGCTGGATCGAGAGCCCCATACCGACGAGCGTAAATTCCAATGAAAAGGTCGCTCTCTCGGACACGCCGGATTGCTGAAATAACAGGTGGCGCGGCATCGCTTCCAAAGCTCTCCATCACGAGGAGATGGGCGCCAAAGACGTCGCGAAGCCTCCGCGTGATTTCTTCTCGCAATTCTTTGAGGTCAACGAATGTCGAGCTCAGGAAGATGCGTACATCCGTCCTAAGTTCTGCCATCGCACTTCCAGTCAGTATTAGTGTTGGTTGCTTCGAGACTGATTCTAGTCTCGTGCGTCACCGCTTGCCCGTTTCGCTCTCTATCTCAGGTGCCAGGGTGCGGGATCGAGTATGGTGGGGCAGGTGAAAGGAACGGTAAAGGGTGCTCGTAGGAAGTGAAAAAGTGCATTTCAATTCGACTGCGAAACCGTCTGGGATAGAACTAGGAACTCCTGGTAATCGACGCGCACGGAAAGGCACACGCGGTTATTTCGTAGAACCGTTGAAGCAATGCGGGGGCGTAGTTTAGCCGGTTAGAACGCCTGCCTGTCACGCAGGAGGCCAGGGATGACTGACTGTCGGTAAGCGTGAGGGGCCAGCGTCATACGCTTTCTCGTGATCGCTTGTGTGCCTTCGGTGTGCCATTCTCTCGTGAGATGGCGCGATTGCTTGATCCACGCGAATCACAGGGTGGGCTGACTGTGAATCAGTCGAAAACCGCGGCTTTGCTGGGCTTTTGGGCAGTTCGGTGTGCCAGTTGTGTGCCAGATTTAGAATTCATTCGCCCCGCGCGCCGGCCTATTGTGCCATCATTCCGCGTTGCGGGCAGCCGAGCTGGCGAGACGATTGGCCTCGGCGTTGTTCTCGCGCCGGACGTGGGAGATCGAGAAATCGAGCGACCGCGCCAACTTCCGGCAGATCCAATTCAGGGAATAGAGCCGCGGGCTGCGGCAGCTGTACTCACCGCTCATCTGCTTGACCATTACCTCGGAATCTGAAAACACGTGAAGCGCCTCGGCCTTAAGCCCCAGGGCACATTGCAGCGCTTCCAGCAGAGCAAGGTACTCAGCGACATTATTGTCCTGGTGTCCTATCCATTTGGCGATTCTGATGGTGCCGTCGGTGGAGCCGTCAATCACCACTCCAATACCAGACGGGCCAGGATTCCCGAGTGAGCCGCCATCGATGTAGGCCACGAGGTCCGACATTGTGTGTGGTGAGCTGGTACCAACCATCCCCGACATATTCTCCGGCGTCAAGATGCTTATTTCCACACACTCCTCTTCGTTATTCATGTCTTCGAGCACCTGTGGATGCTCCTGTGCAAAAATGGAAAACAATTAATCTCCCATTCATTAAGCAACCACGATTCAATGGGTTGCGTTTCCGGTTCTTGATTCGTCGCAACTGGCTAATTGCACTGAAAACGGGCATTGACAATCTTCCAGCAAATCTCTAGGGTTGCTGGCGTCGACGGCTGAAAGGGTTGGCTTAAATAAAATTTTGCCAGTCCGAAGTAAGCTGAGTGATCAGCTCGGCGGGGTAACCCGAAGAGCAGCCAGACCTGAAAAAACCGACGACCCTGCGAGGGGCAGTTGGGGTTTGGGACCGCGAAAGCGGTGATCGCATCAAGGGCTGTGACGGTACGTGCCTCCACGCTGTTGGCTCCCTCGCAGGAGCTGGCGGCTAGAGCACAACCAATGTCACAGCCTTTACCTTTCCGTTCTCCTCCTGACTAACCGCTCGGAAGAGCGGTTCCACAGAAAAATATTCCCTCGAGATCTCCCGTTGCCAAGCTCAACCCGCTTCATCGCAGGTCACTTTGTACAATACGGGAGACATGGCAGTGACGATCGAGATGCAGAATACGGGTGACTCCCGAGCGCACAGGGAGATTCTTGCCGGTGTCGAACATGTGCTGTGTGATGTGGCGGGAGAGTGGCGGGTGTCAATCGTTGGGTCTCGTGCAAATGACAACTGGGAAATGAAAGTGGAGGGACCCCGCGGATTCGAGCGTTCGTACACTTTGGTAGGCGAAGCCGGGGAACACCAGCCTGAGGCAATACGAAACGTGCTTATGAAGCTGCTGCCGGCGAGGGCGCGATGATCTACCATACTGGTTTGCGTTGCCCTACAGCCGAGGCAGACATCAGGATCTAGCTGGGTCTGTTCTTCGAGACGGTGGAACCAGCGATGAAGAAGATTCCGAATTCGAATCGTCGTCTCGGCGAGCACATCTTGCGAGCGTTGAACAAGATTAGGAAACCAAGCACCGCTGGCGAAATCACCGAGTTACTCAATCGTGACCTGGACGTTGAGGACAACCCTTTCCAAGCAAGAGACGTGGCGGAGTGGTTGCGAAACACCGAGGACGCTGCGTTGACACTGTATTGGTCAAGGGTTCGTCCCCGAAAGTAAGGATCATCCCGACACCTAACTGACCGCCGTACTCGATGATGCTGCTGGACCTAACCCTCACGGGCTGACTGACTGGTAATCCGTCGAAACCCCGCGGTGTTCCTCGGGTTTGCGGTAATCCAGTGTGCGAGTGGTGTGCCAGGGTGGGACCTGCGATTGTTTCCGACAACACGTTGCGAGAATTATTCTC
>Ga0181521_10006355_pt1 | contig 12828 bp, 9 predicted proteins | sample PEATcosm2014_Bin_32_FD_119764 | JGI IMG/M metagenome (GOLD analysis project Ga0181521, IMG submission 119764) | Peatland microbial communities from MTU Mesocosm Facility, Houghton, MI, USA - PEATcosm2014_Bin02_60_metaG | ecosystem: Environmental > Terrestrial > Soil > Wetlands > Peat | place...
CAGCACAACCAAGCGGCGTGGTCGCGCCGCCTGCCCGACGCGCTGCTGTTTCTCTACGGCCAGTGAATAGTTGGTTGCGGGGGGTGGATTTGAACCACCGACCTTTGGGTTATGAGCCCAACGAGCTACCAGACTGCTCCACCCCGCATTTCGATCATATCGCCGGGGGAACATTCGGTCAAACAGCCCACGGCATGGGAGCTGATGAAAGTTACGGCTGCGAGGCGTTCGAGGCAAACTGATTCCAGCGACGCCGGATTTGGATCGCGTTCAGTTACCGTAGGCGGCGGTTAGTAATGGAAGCGGTAGCGAAACTCCCCATAAATTTGCCGAGGCTCGTTCCAGTGAAATCCGCCAAACGTCAGGCTGTTATCCAGTTGCACGCGGCGGTTGGCCACATTCAGCGCGGTTACGGAAATCCGGTATTTCTCCTCAGCGAAGCTTTTTCCCAGAGAAAGATCGACCGTGGTGTGGCTGGGCAGCTTGGGTCCGGGATATTGCGAGAGCGGCGTCCCGTACAGTCCGTTGGTTAACCCGGAGCCGTAGTACACATTGCCCGAGGCATAGCTCTGCCAGGGAAGACTGGTATTAAGTCCCCAGTTCAAAGTGTTCCTCTGATCATGATCGACTGGCGCCAAACCCGGCGGTATATCGAGCGGACATGCCGAGGTCACAGGCGTGGGACAGATCAAGCCTCCAGTGATGGGCGAGGTTGCCTGGGCGATTTGATTCGTATAGGCAAGATAAAACCGGGCGCGATGCCAGAGGTTGGGGGAGCGTAGAGTAAGGTCCCAGCCTTGAATGACGGCCCGGTACCAGGTGATCGGCCAAAAGAGATTCGAGTCCCCAATGTTGTTGTGATCCAGCCAATTGCTCGCGTTAGTTTGATAGTTATCGACTTCAAGATTCCAGCCGCGATAAGGAATGATTAGACTAGCCTCGTATTGTTTATCCCGCTCACCTTGGAGAGGAGCAAAGGTAAAATTCTGGCTGTTGGCCAATCCCATGAGCGCGCCGGTGGCCGTGACCAGTGGCGGAGGTTGGTAATAGTAACCGTAGAAGGCGCGGAGCACCCAATTCAGGCGCGGAACTCTCACCGCAACGCCAAAGCGAGGGTCGGTGGCGTTTTCTGAAATGGAGGCGTTGAATTCCGTTTGCCGAAGCCCGGCTATTAAGGTCAACCACGAGGTCACTCTGAACCTATCGCTGATATATTCCTCGGCAACCCCTCCCGTTACGCTGATGGAAGAGGCCGGATAGTTTGGAGTGCCATTGGTAAATTGGTTATCGAAGTAGTTATGCTGGTGCTGGGCGAATCCATACACTCCGGCTTCCAGATCGTTCTTATGGAAGGTCTTGTTGACCACCGCCTGCAAGCCTCCATAATTGGCAACCTGATTTACAGTTGAGATCACGGGATAGTCGTTAATTCCGCCTTGGTAGTCAGCGGCGTTGTAGTGATAGAAAGGAGAAATGGTAAGCAGTGTGCTGGGATTAAAGGTATGGACCCAGGAGAAGGTGACATAGCCATCGGGTTCGCGCTCGGCATCGTGCAAGCCATAACTGGGGACCTCGCCTGACGCTTCCAGTATCTGATTTCCGGTTGAGTTGGGATCGGGGTCGATAGGGATCTGGTAATAATCCTGTCGCAAGGATGTAACCAGCCGGAATTGGTTGCTGGCATCGTGATTGAAGATGAACGAAGCGAATCCTCCATAGCCATTCTCGGCATCATGAACCACTTGCGGGATCGGGGCCTGAAGTCCGTAATCGCTTCGATTTCCATTTGCACTGACATAGTAAGCAAATCGCTCGGTGTGTCCTCCGCAACTAATCTGGTCATCCGTTTGATAGAAATTTCCTGCGGTGAGGACAAGATCACATTCCCGATTGCGCTCAAAACCGGTTCGCGGCGCGATGTTAAACATTCCGTAAGTACGGTCGCCATAGGTGGAGTCGTAGCTGCCTTGCAGCACTTCCAGATAATCGATGTCCTTGGGGTCAATCTGCGGCCCCAGATTGGTGGCGATATTGGTGTTGGGTATGGGGACGCCATCGATCAGCCATTGGATCTGATGACCTCCATTCATGTGCAGCATGTCGTGCGCTACATAGGTAGCGGGCACGTAATCGGTGATCATCTCCACACCGTTAGTGCGGTCGGCTCCGGGGGTTTCCTGGATGTCTTCACGGTTGAGCATGGTCGCCGGCGTGACACTGTCCATCGTTGCCTGCACGGGAGTTCCGGAGACGACAACGGTTTCCTTCGCGCCTGCAATCGCCAACTTGAAATGCAGCACCGGACTGGTGTCGGACTGAACAATCACGTCTTGTTGCATTTCCTGGAAGCCCTTCAACGAGACGGTGACCGTGTAATTTCCGATGGGGACGGAACGGAATTCAAATTCTCCGCTATCGTTGGAGTTCTGGGACTGTGTCCAGTCCGAGGTTTGAGCCTTCAGCGTCACCTGAGCGCCTTGCACGGGACGATGCTGCGGGTCGTGGACGACGCCGCGAACACTTCCGAAGATGGTGGCGAATGCCGTGGCGCCCAAGAGGAAAATAACCGCGGCCAAGCTGACGACTTGCCTCATGAATCTCCCATTCGCGTTTGTTAACATCTTCCTTGAAGGGGCGCGCCTTTAGGCGCGCCGTAATGCCCTCGAAACCCGCCGGCTTTAGCCGCCGAGGGAACTCGTTTTCTATGCCTCCTACGTTCGAAGTTCCTCAGGGGCTAAAGCCCGCCGTCGAGATGGTGTCGATCGGCGCGGCTGAAGCCGCGCCCCTTCAAAGAGGACGTCACCAAAGCCACATGGCTTGTAGCGCCTTCTCCAAGCAATACGCCGCGCAGTTACCGCGAGCGACAAGACGCTCTGCAAGCAGGCGAATCCAAACTTCAGGAATGTACGGGGTTGCGAATGCGAAAGCTTAGGCGAGCGGAGGGCCGCGCTTCTGCGCATTGCCGGCGACATATAGGGCAATGTCAGGCGAATCGAAGCGGGTTGCATCGTGCCAGCGCAGGCTGAGAACAAGCGCCTGCGCCGGAACGCGCAGCGCGGTTACCGAATGCGAGGTCAGGGCAGAGAAATAACGATACAGGCAGCACGGCGAGACCGCGCGGAATCCGTCGCCTGGCGCCGGCATGGCGCAGTGATGTTGGCCGCTGCGGCGGCAACATGCGGGAACGTCCGGTTGCGCTTGCAGGAACGGCAGAGCAAGCGCCCCAACCAGCAGAACCAGCAGCAAACTGGCAAGCGACCGGCGCATGAGCAGGGATTGTACTACATCACAAAGGCTTGTGACTTGGTTGGAGTGCGACGGTTGGTGCCCGCAGATTGCGTTGGTCGCAAGCTCGGCGTGGGCGGAAAGCCTGTCAGACATTACAATGGAAGCATCATCTCAGAGCTACGCAAAGTTGACGCGGTTTAAGCGTCGGCCGGAGAAATCCTGTGCGCTATGTAATTGTGGTTCTTGCCATTGCCGGCATCGTGGCATCATCCCTCGCCCTCAAGGTCCACTACGACGACCCTGGCAAGGAACCTTGCAGCATCAACGACAAGTGGGATTGCGGCGTCGTCAATCACAGTCCCTACGCGATGATTCGCGGCGTGCCGGTCGCGGCCATCGGCGTCGTGGGATATCTTCTCATCGCGGTGCTGGGGTTCGCGCGGCGCAAGGGATTGCTTCTGATCTCCGTTCTAATCGGATTCGCCTTTGCCCTCTATCTCACGAATATTGAGGCGCACGTGCTGGAGGTGTATTGCCTCTACTGCGTGATTTCGCAGGGCATCATCGCGGTGCTGGCGCTGTTGTCTATCGGCTGGATCGTCTGGTCCAGGATGCGGGCGCGAGCGGCATAGCAGTTCGCCAATAGCAACCGCGGTTTCCGCCGGCTTCGGCGGCTAGAACCTGGCGATGCAACTCTCCATCTCCATCGCATAACGAAAATCATCTTGACTCTGCCCGGAACTCACCAGGTGGAAGGCAGAGCGTCCCCGAGTTCGGCGCTCAGCGCCCACTCGATGACCCGCATTTTTGCAGCAGTGAGCTTCTTGCCGCCGCAAGTGATGTAGAAGACGTCATGGGCGACGGGGCCTTCGGTGTCGATGAGCGCGACCTCGATGCTGCACTCTTCGTGGGTCAAGGTGGAGCTGATGGTATGGAGCAGTCCGGGCCGGTCCTGAGTGACGATCTCCAGCAGGGTGCTGCGAGGGGAGCATTGGTCGTCGTAGCGCAGGCAGGTGGTGACGGTAAGCTTCACGGGCTGGTGATCGGCCTTCAGCCGCGATTCCAGCAGGCGGTCGAGCGGCGCTTCGCGCATCAGGATCTGCCGCACCGAGCGCTGGAAGCGCTCGCACTCGGGAGGGTTCAGCTCCAGGGTGCGAAAGCGGTCCTTGAAATAAAAGCTGTCGACAATCACGCCACCGCGATTGGAAAACGCCATGGCCTTGGTGATGTCCATACCCCAGGCATAAAGAATGCCCGCCAAGGTGCGGAACAGGCCGGGGCGATCGGCGGTAACCACGGTCAACTCATGCTGACCGGTGGCGGGCCGCAACCTGAGCTGCACTGGTTCGGCGGAAAGATTCTCCGTCATGGTGAAGTGCTGGGCCACCTGTTCGGGTGCGTGCGAAAGCACGTAGCGCTGCGGCAGTCCGTCGAGAAAGTTAAGCACTTCGGAGCGTTGCATGGGCAGCAGCGCGATGATCTTCTCGATGGCCTCGGTGGAAACTTCAGCGTCGAGACCTTCGGCATCGGCGCTGTGATCGAAGTAGCCTGCGGTTCGGGTGTAGAGACGCCACAGGTCCTCGGCTTTCCACGGAGTCAGCGCCTCCGGATTCACCGCTTTGATGTCGGCCAGCGTCATCAGGGTGAGCATCTTGAGCCGTTCCGGCGTGCCCATCTTACCGGCCAATTCACGGACGGTTTCAGGGTCGTAGATATCGCGACGGCGCAGGGTGGCAGAGATCTCCAGATGGCTGGCGACCAGGAAGCAGACCGTCGCGGCATCTTCCTCGGAGAGATTCATGCGCTGAACCGCCGAGGCTGTCAGTTGCAGGCTGCCATGCACATGGTCAGCGCCCTCCAGGCCCTTGCCGGTGTCATGTAGTAACAGCGCGAGGAAGAGCAGCTCAGGGTGCTCCAGCTCCGAGACAAGCTGGGCGAAGGGCCGCAGCGATTGGTCATGGCTGCTCTTGAGCTGTTGCAACACCTCGATGGCCATGAAGGTGTGCTCATCCACGGTGTAGCGGTGATAGAGGTCGCGCAGCACCAGCAGGTCAATGGTCTCGAACTCGGGAACGGCGCGGGTCAAAAGATTCAGCGAATGCATCGCCCGCAAAGCATCGGCGGCATGGGGAAGCGTGAGAATCTCGCGCAGGTGCTGCCACAGATAATGGTCCTGTGGCATAGTCTCGGCAAGCCGGAGATGAGCATCGTTGAGCCGGCGCTCGGCTTCGGGGCTCAAGGCGACGCCGTGGTGAGCCATGAAGGTGAAGAGGCGCAACACCGCCGCAGCTTCGCACGCGTCGGCGCCCTGCTGGAAGTAGACGCGGCCATCCACGACGGAAAACTCAGAGTTGGAGACGCGCGATCGCCAATGCTGGAAGGAGCGGTAGAGCGACGAACGTTCCTGCGAAACCTGGCCCAGCAGTTGCGAGCTGTTGCGATACACCGCTTTGGTGTGACGAAAATAGAGCCGCATCCATTCCGCCGGCGAGACTGGCCCCGAACGGGTGGCGATGCCGCGAGCGGCCAGCTCCTCTTGCGCCGCCCAGGTGATGCTGTTGTCGTCGCGCCCGTGGCGATAGTGCAGGTAACAGCGGCTGGAGCAGAGAAATTCCATGGCAGCGAGCATTTCGCCGGGCGCGGAATTCTGGCGCACGCTTACCAAGTCCGGCCGGCGGCCGGAGCTGAGCGCAGCGATCATGCCGATCCACTGCGCCACATGACAATCGCGCAGCCCGCCGGGACCGTCCTTCAGGTTCGGCTCCAGATGAAAGATAGTGTTGCCAAAGCGGCGATGCCGGTCCTGTGTCATCTCCGACAGGCGCTGGAGCAGCGCGTCGGACTCGCGGGCAATCAATTGCGGCAGATACTTCGCGTGCAAGCGCTCGAACAGCGGTTGGTCGCCGCCGAGAAAGCGGCAGTCGAGCAGAGAAAGCGTGAATTCCAGATTGTCCTGGTCAAATCGTCCGCAGTCAGCAAGGGTGCGAACAGTGGGGCTGACGCGCAAACCGCAGTCCCACATTGTCTGACATATGCTGCCGACCGCACTCTTAATGCGTTCCCGGCAGGCCTCATCTTCCGTCAGGAAGAGCAGGTCGATATCAGAATAGGGGAATAGCTCGCTTCTGCCGAAGCCGCCCACAGCGGCCACGGCACAAGGCGGCTGGGCAACTGCGGCGAAGTGCAGCTCCCACAATGTCAGAGTCAGCGTGTCCACCAGCCGGGTGCGGCTGCTGAGCGAGGCCAGGCCCGAGCCAACGGCCTCGAAATCACGCTGGATACGCTGCGACTCCTGCCGGTAGTGATTTCGAAGAGCGAAGTCGGAGGCAGGAGTTGGCATTGGGACGTTGGACGCCGGCAACTCGGAGGGCTGCGAGCCCGTGCTCACAGGGCGTTCTCGCCACGGTCGTCGTTGCGGATGCGGATGGCCTCATCGACCCGCGCGAGGAAAATCTTACCGTCACCGATTTTGCCGGTACGCGCGGCGTTGCTGATGGCCCCCACGGCGCGATCGACGATGTGGTCGGGCAGCACCATCTCGATCTTCACTTTGGGAAGCAGATCAACGGTGTACTCGCGGCCACGGTAGAACTCGGTATGGCCCTTTTGCCGTCCATGACCGCGCACCTCAGTCACGGTCATGCCCTCGACGCCAATTTCGATGAGGGCGTCCTTGACGGCGTCGAATTTCGCAGGTTGAATCACGGCTTCCAGTTTCGTCATGTTACGCAATCCTGCCGCCGCTCTGCGGCTCCCCTTCTTTTTCCGCCGTTTCCGGGGGCTAACGCCCCCGTCTAACTTCATGCCGCCGCGTTGCGGCTAGTTCTGCTGCACAGCAGGCGAGGCTTTTGGTCTACCAACATTCTTAGAGTCTCGTAACCAAGCTCTTTGTGCCCATAGCTAAGAGCAGTCCGCCTTCGCGCTCTGCTATGGCAGCGACACTTCCCAGTAATAGCCTTCTTCGCCATGCTGGGTAACGTCGAGGCCCTGTACTTCATCCTCCGCCGAAACCCGCACGCCGAGCGCGAAATTGACGATCTGCAAAATGATGTAGGTTCCCACGGCCGCCAGCACGATGGCGATCAGCACACCCACGAACTGATTTCCGAGCTGGCGATAGTTGCCGTCAATCATGCCGGAGGGCAGCACGTGCCCCTGCGCGTCTTTGAATATTGGGTTGACCAGGCTGGTGGCGAAGACGCCGGTCAGGAGCGCGCCAATGGTCCCGCCAGCGCCGTGGACCCCGAAGGCGTCCAGCGAGTCGTCATAGCCGAGGCGAGCTTTCACCACCGCGACCATGAGGTAGCAACCCACACCCGCAATCAGCCCAATCAGCAGCGCCGGCATGGGGCCCACAAAGCCGGAGGCGGGAGTGATGGCTACCAAGCCAGCTACGGAACCGGAAATTGCTCCCAGGACGCTGGCCTTGCCGTTGCGAATCCATTCCGCCCCGGCCCAGCCGATAGCGGCGGTCGCCGCTGCGAAATGGGTGGCAACGAAGGCGCTGGTGGCAAGACTTCCCGAGCTAAGCGCGCTGCCCGCATTAAAGCCAAACCAGCCCACCCACAGCAGACACGCTCCGATAAAGCTGAGTACCACACTGTGGGGGGGCATGGCTTCTTTGGGAAAGCCGACGCGGCGGCCAAGAAACAGCGCGCAGATCAGCGCCGACACGCCCGAGGTGATGTGGACCACCGTGCCTCCGGCGAAGTCGAGGGTGGGAAAACGGCCGCCAAGGCTGGCGTTCAGCAAGCCTCCTTTGCCCCAGACCATGTGCGCCATCGGCGCATAGACGACCAAGGACCACAGCACCATGAACAACAGCATGGCGCTGAACTTCATACGCTCCGCAAAAGCGCCGCAGATGAGCGCCGGAGTGATGATGGCGAACATCAACTGATAGATCATGAAAGTCTGTTGCGGGATTGTGGCCGCGTAGTCGGCATCAGGCGCAGCGCCTACGCCATGAAGGAAGGCGTGCTCGACTCCTCCGATGAAGCTGCTACCCGAGCCAAAGCAAAGACTGTAGCCGACGATGGCCCACAGCACGGTGACGATGGCCATCATGGCAAAACTCTGCATCATGGTGGCCAGTACATTTTTCTTGCGCACCAGGCCGCCATAGAAAAGCGCCAGACCGGGGCCGGTCATCAGCAGCACCAGGGCCGAGCACATCAGCATCCAGGCATTGTCGGCAGAGCTTTTGGCGTCGGCGATTTGCTGCTGCAACTGGGCAATCTGGCTGCCTTGCGGGGCGGTGCCCGCCGCAGCCGAAGTTTGCGCGGCCAGCGTGCCGGCCAAGAGCACGATCAGCAGAAATGGCGTAAGTTTTCGAACCAACCGCATGCAGGACTCCCACTAACGAAAATGAACCGGTTGAACTGCAACGAATCTGGAGGAGCGCCGTGTCAGGCGCAGCTTTACTACCTTGCGGAGAGATTGTCTGCACCGACCTGCCGCACGGCTTGCCGGAATTGCTTCGGTAAGAACTTTGATACGCGAGTTCGCGGCGAATGAGAAATTCAAAGTATTTATGAGCGGGATTAGTTTCGGTTATCGCACAGGATGCGGATTGAAGAATTTCCCGTTAGGTTTGATGCTTGTGCAGCGGGTCAGACACTCAACCACGCTACCCATAACGCAAAGAGTCAGGCCGCGTATGGCGATAGCTCACTCGGAGTGGCTGGGGTCCAGCTCTAGCAGAGGGCTGGGCCTCTTAACGCAGCACATCAGAACCCGCCAGACGGCGGGTCTTTCATTGTAGGAAATCTGTCGCGCTTCGGTTCTGTATCGGACCACAACGATGCCGGCGCCACGCGGGAGTCCAGCAAGGCTAGTGGTTTCTCAGCTGAGCACCTCTGTGATATTTCGACTTCCGGATTACCAGTTGCCTGGACAAGGTAAACAGGGTGACGAGGGCAAACGCCCCGTCTTGACCAGATCGAACTGGCAATCCGGGGCCGCCTCGTTGGTTACTTGCCGGCGTAAGTGTGGGCGGAACCGAGGCCAGTGCACAGGTTCCAACCAACTATGCACCGCGGATCACCGCTCGTGATGTTGTTGAAATCAGCATGGTACCTGGGACTTCCCAGCTCGTTGTACATGGTGGTGAGCTGCGCCAAGGACGACTGTTGTTGTTCACCGGCCGCGTTCACGATTCCGGCAAAGGTAGGAGACGACCAACTAGTACCTCCGACCGAACCCCAGCCTCCGAGGTAAATGGCAGTGCAACAAAAGTCGGAAGCGACATCAGGATAGCCGCGCTGGGTTCCTACGATGCTTGCAATGCTATTCTGATAGCTGGGACGCGGCTCGTATGGACTAATGTCTCCCCCTCCGCCGCCACTGTAGTACTGCTCGTAGGTGAAGTCTCCGTTACCGTCGCGGTTAAAATAAGTTCCTCCAACCGCCACAACGTTCGGTGACGCTGCCGGATAGGCGCTCACGCCAAGTCCCCCATCGCCGGCGGCTGCAAAGTAGACGACCCCCGGGGTTGTGAAGTATTGATCAAGGCTAAGTTCCTGAGAAATCTCCGCATCGGCAAAGCTCATGCTCACCACGCCGCCGCCGTTCTGGGCCACGAGATATCCGGCGAGCTGCACCGCTGCCCAGGTAGGATCGGTCGTGCATGTCGGGTTTTGACACAATGCCGATACCACCAGGAACAGCTTGGCGTGCGGCGCCATGGCGTGAGACCACTCGATATCCAATGCTTCCTCGACCTCCCAGTCCCCGTAAACGGGTGGCTGTATCGGGCCGGGCCAGACCTGCGTAATGGTCGTAGCCGGAATACCGAAGTAGGAGTCAAAGGCGTCCAGGTCGGACTGCGCGGTCGGGTAGTAACCGGCGTCGACGATGGCAATAGCGCCAATACCGCCGCTGGGCACTGTTGTGCTTGTGGCAATCGGGCAGCCGGTCGGTCCAGTTACCAATTTGTATACGCAGGCTACTGAGCCTGGGGTTTCATCACCCGGGTCGGGTTGAGGGGCCGGTCGGTCCGAGTCGACAAAAAAGTAATTCGTGTGTGGGCGACCGGGCTGGGGGATGCTGGATTCCGGATAGATAATCTTGTGTCCGTTGTAAACGGACTCGTAGCGGGTTTGTGCAGATGCTGGGCAAAGGGCTGCACCTGCAAACAAGACAACGGCAACCATCGTCAACATTACAATCTGGATGTCTCTGCGGAAAGTAGTCATTATTGGCTCCTGCGTGACACCCTGAAATCATGAACGGAGTTCATGGGAAATGCAAGCTCGAAACCCATGCGAGTCGTTCTGTCTGCAAAAAGCGTGGCATGCGCAGTTTCTCCGCAAGGCGCCGCGCATGGTGTGCGCTGCGACCCCCAAATGCCAAGCGAGAATCAGCTTCGCGTTGCTCTCTATTTCCACGGAGCAGTAAGGGGGGATCCTCCGATCTCGCCCTCAAAGGCAACGGTGCGCGCCAGGGCCGCCATCCGGTATAGACATGGGGAGTATTATCGGGACAGGCTGGTAGTGGAGGTGGAGAATGTTCAAGGTCATCACCGTGGAACGCGAGTATGGCGCGGGCGGCAGCCTGGTGGCCGCGGAGCTGGCGCGCCGCAAGGGTTGGCAGTTGCTGGACCAGCAACTGACGTGCGAGATCGCGAAGGCGGCATCGGTGGATGAACACGCGGTGGCGCGTTGCGAAGAGAAGTGCGATCCGCTGCTGCACCGGCTGGCCAAGGTGTTCTGGCGCGGAAGTTACGAGCGGTCGCTGCCGATCTCGGACGATAAGATCTTCGACGCCGACGAACTGGTAGCGTATGCGCAGCGAGTGATCGAGAAGAAAGCCCAGGAAGGCAATTGCGTGATCGTGGGGCGCGGCGCGCCGTATATTTTGAGAGCGCGTCCCGACACCTTTCACGTCTTCGTCTACGGCTCGCGCGAGAGAAAGATCCGGCGGCTGATCAAGCTGAAGATGAGTGAGAAAGATGCCACCGAGATGGTGGACACCATCGACCGCGAGCGCGCCGCCTTCATACGCAAATATTTCAATGCTGAGTGGCCGTGCCGCCGGCTCTACCACCTGATGCTGAACTCCGATCATGGAATTGAGCACGTGGCCAATACCGTCCTGGCAACCATGGACTCGCTGGAGCGGCAAGGGAAGATGGAGCCTCCCGGGCAGGGCGTCAATCTTGAGCCGGTGCGCCAGGCGACGAGATAAAAGTCAGCGATATTACTCTGGCAACGGCGCAGCTGAAGCTGTGCCCCTTCAAGCGCAATCGAGTTTTTCCGCAAACGGTTGAGCCGAATTTTGGCCGGCAAAGCAGTTTCCGCCGACGTCCAGGCCGATCAGCCCCTTCGACGATGTCACTCTCCCACATAACCGCTATCACAACAGGTGTGTGACGGCTGTGCTTGCGCAGTTGTTGGCCAGGCATAGACTGAGGCTACGCGAGGTTGCCTAACTGTAAGGAGGTAGCCCGAATGCAAGAACTCTCCTCGAGAAGACCGCGAGCAGCGCGGAATCCCAAAAAAGAGGTTTGTGAGCAACGCCTCCGGCGATTGGGGAGAGCCTTAAGTACCGTCATTACGTGATTGTTATCGAGAACTTGCGGGTCACGGACCCGCCGCAAACCTCTTTAGGAGGCCGTTATGCCGCTCAATAAAGTCAAGGCATTCCTCGATGCTCATGGCACGAAATATGTCGTAATCTCACATTCCAAGGCATATACAGCGCAGGGCATTGCAGCTATCTCACACATTTCAGGACGGGAACTGGCCAAAACGGTCATCGTAAAGCTGGATGGCGACCTGGCCATGGCAGTGCTGCCGGCGTCGTACCAGGTTGATTTGGAAGCGTTGCGCAGGGCCACCGGAGTCCAGATAGCGGAACTGGCGACCGAACGGGAGTTCAAACAGCACTTTCCCGACTGCGAGACGGGAGCGATGCCTCCCTTTGGCAACTTGTATGGCATCCCGGTTTATGTGGACGAGACGCTGCTGGAGGACCGCGAGATCGCCTTCAACGCCGGCTCGCACTATGAGCTGATCAAGATGACCTACCGGGACTTCGAGCGCCTGGTGAAGCCAGAGGTAATGGAGTTCTCGTCGGCGCGAGTGGCGCACGTGCTGGTTTGATTCGGGCTTGACCGGCCGGAGCAGCGCAAATTCAAGCATCGACAGCAAGTCCGTGCCGATGTTGCGCTGCTCCACCGGTCAGATTCTGTGGGTAGGCGTTCCGGGGTGTGCTTCATTCTTAACGAGCTTGCAGACGCGGGCCCGTGGTCGGGATGCTGATGGACCCCGATCTGCCGTCCGATCCGGTATCGGACAGGATCGCCGCAGTGGGCGAGGGCCGCGTCTGCACCTTTCCGCCGTCATCGGCAAGACCATCCAATTGTCCGTCGTGTTCGAGCGAGTCCCAGGTTAGCGTCCAAAACAAGGACGCGAACCTGCGGCACCGCTGCGAGTTCACTTCATGCACCGGCGCACCCGCGCTTAGGGCGCAAAATAGCTGGAGATGTCCAGGATCAGTTGCGTTAGCGCATAAGCGTAAGCGTCGATGGAGCCGTTCGTCGTCGGTACAATCGCCATGTTCGACGTGATGAAGCCGTCATAGGCGTTTAGTGTCGAA
>Ga0181521_10006356_pt1 | contig 12825 bp, 14 predicted proteins | sample PEATcosm2014_Bin_32_FD_119764 | JGI IMG/M metagenome (GOLD analysis project Ga0181521, IMG submission 119764) | Peatland microbial communities from MTU Mesocosm Facility, Houghton, MI, USA - PEATcosm2014_Bin02_60_metaG | ecosystem: Environmental > Terrestrial > Soil > Wetlands > Peat | place...
ACGGTGCCGTCGTAGATTTCCGGAACTTCCTGTTCGAACAACCGCTTGACCAGCTCGGCGTCCGCGCGCGACACCACCACGCCCGGGCCTTTCGCCGACTTGTCCACGATCTTGATCACACAGCGGACCCGATCGCCCACGCTGTAACTTTCGAGGCGCGACTGCTCGCGCTTGGGCAAACGGGCTTCCGTCTTGCCCAAGTCCACTACCAGATCCAGACCTTCGACGCGCTTGATGCTGGTATTGACCAGCTCGCCCACGCGGTCGGCATACTCGCGATAGATGGTCTCCCGCTCGGCTTCGCGAACCTTTTGAAAAATGACCTGTTTGGCGGTTTGAGCGGAGATCCGCCCCAAAGCGTCGGTCGGCTTCGGAATACGGACCACGGAACCGATTTCCGCCGCCGGGTCGATCCGTTTCGCCTCCGCCGGCGTCATTTCAAGAGCGGGGTCCGTCACGGGATCCGCCACGGTTTTCACCGCATACAGCTTGATCCCGCCGTTCTTGTCCTCGAAATCGGCTTCGTAATTCTCGACCGTGCGGAAGTGCTTGCGCGCCGCGATCAGCATCGCGTCCTTGACCGCATCGAGAACGATCTGAGGGTCGATGCCCTTTTCTTTGCTCAGGATTTCAATCGACTGATAAATGTTTTCCACAAATTTGCCTTGGGTACTGGTGAATGAATGCCGATGTAAGGGATCCTGGCTGCGCTACCACTCAAACTTCAGGTTGGCGCGGTCGACCTGTTCCACTGGAAAGGTGACCTCTTTGCCGCCCGTCAGCTCGACCGTAACGGTGTGGTCTTCGGCCCGCGAAATCACTCCATCGAAGTGCTTGAGTTCGGTGGGTGTGACGGGCTCCTTCAGGACGACCTTGACCTTCTTGCCGGCGAAGCGAAGCCAATCCTGCCATTTCCCAAGCTTGCGCTCGACGCCCGGGGAGCTGACCTCGAGTTCGTAGGAGCCGGGAATCGGGTCTTCCTCATCCAGCGCCGCGCTCACCGCGCGGGAGACGAGTTCACAGTCGGCGTGCGAGACGCCCTCCGGCCTGTCGATGTAGATGCGGAGCAGGTGGCTGCGTCCGGAACCTTTCAATTCGACTTCAACGATCTCGATACCCGCGGGGGCGGCGGCCTGCTCGGCGATGGCCGTGATCTTCGAAATGGTTTCCTCCCGCTTCATGCGTGTGCCAATAAAAAAGTGGGCTTCCGCCCACTCTCTAAGTTCGTCCGTCAGTTTCAGTATAACAAAGAAACGGCCCGGTCAAGTCACCTGGCCGGCGACGAAGCCGCGTGAACCAGCGTCTCAGCCCGTTGCCAGTCACATTCAGCCGTGCCGTCCGGCCGGCCCGCTATTTCCCACAACAGCCGGGCGGTTTCTCTCACCTGACGTTCATCTACGGCACCTTCATCTACTCCGGCGGCGGGTGGCAGCGACGGACGCACCAAATCTCTGGCGAGCCGGTCGCGAGCGTAATTGTGGGCTACGCGCGCCTTCTCGACATCGAGCAGCGCCGCTTCAATCCGGCCCCGGTCCGAAGCCGCGGAACTCATCAGACACTGCAGCGCGTCGAGTCTGCTCGAATACTCCTGGAACGTCGTGCGATACGCGGTTTTGAGACTCTCATCGACTTGCATGCCTGAAACCTTCATAATGATTAGACGATTGGAGGGCCCCAACGGTTCGCGTTTTCCTCAGGAATCTCCCGGCAATTGTTCCTTCAGGGAAGGAAAATACTGATAGCAATCGCAGGAACTGCCCGTGACCAAGCGGTGTCTCCTCCTTAGTATGTGGTCGAGGCTGCTGCTCTTGTCCGGTTTCGCCGCCGCCGCATTCGCTCAGCCTCCTGCCCAGCCGCCTGCCCAGCCGAACGACCCGAAGGACCTGCTGCTCGAAGTCCGCGGCAATCTCAATGAGACGATCGGCCGGCTGCCGAAATACATGTGCACCCTGACCATCGACCGTGCCCAGTATCAAGCCGGCGGTATCAAGGGTTCGCCCTCCTGCGACGCGCTTCTCTCGGAGAAGAACAAGGGGCATCTGAAGCCCCGCCTGTACGAGACCGATCGCCTGCGGCTGGACGTCGCCATCTCGGACTCCGCCAACGAGATCTATTCCTGGGTGGGCGAAGACCGCTTTGACGACCGCGATCTGTTCCAGATCGTCCGTCAGGGCGCTCTGCAGACGGGAAGCTATTCAACCTTCCTGTCTTCGATCTTCCGCACTGCAGCGGCCAGCTTTTCCTATAACGGCGACGTCGTGGTGGACGGCGGACAGTTGGTGGAATTCGGCTTTCAAGTCCCGCGCGAGAAGAGCAACTATGTCTTCGGCAACAGGCGCGACCACGTTACTACCGCGTATGGAGGCACGTTCCTGGTGGATCCCAAGACGGGCGACCTGACGCGCCTCGTAGTCCGCACCAGCCAGCTTCCCGCCGATGTGGGTTCCTGCCAGGCAACTACTACTCTCGACTACAACCGCGTGCGCCTCAACGATCTGGATTTCCTGCTGCCGCGGGAATCCCAGCTCGACATCGTCAACACGAACGGCGACGAATTGCACAACATCACTGCATATTCGGCCTGTCACGAGTTCCTGGGGGAATCGACCTTGAGATTCGACGAGCCCGGTACGCCTGCGCCAGGCAAGGTCTCCCCGGCAACGGCGTTCGCGCTCCCGGCGGGCATCCCCTTCACCGTGGTCTTCACACAGTCCATCGATCCGGCTGCCGCGGCTTCCGGCGACCGGGTCAAAGGCAAGTTGAACCGAGCCATCCGCGACGCCTCATCGAATGTCCTGGTTCCGGAGGGGTCCGAGGTTATGGCTCGCATCGTTAAGCTGCAGCACTTCTCCGGCCCGCCCTCGTCTTTCGTGATCGGCATCAGGCTGGAGACCGTGAACGCGGGAGGAGCGGCGCGTCCGCTCGCTGCAACCACGAACTGGATCGGCGGGCGATTCGAGAAACAGCCGGGGCTGGAACGGCGGTTGCAACTCGGATCGTTCGATACTCTGGAAGACCGCGCCATCGCGATCTTCGAATTTCGGGATGCGGGGCGAAACCGTGTGTTCGGGAACGGGCTCGAGTCCGCGTGGACGACAGCGGCGCCGCCGAACTGACTTACCGCTTTCAATGTGCCACTGGCGGATTGGTGAAACTCGTTACCGAACCGATTTTCCCGCCCGCCCCGAACACGAAGACGCTGGCGCCGGACATCCTTTCTTTCGCGTCTTTGTCGACTGCGATCCAATCGGCGAGCACCATTCCCTGACAATGCCGGACTTCTCCGTTCCTCTCCAGAAGGATTCCAGGCATGAACCGCTGCGCCGCGCCGGTATGGGCCGTGAGATCGGCTAATCCATCCAGCAGGCTGAAACGGTCGCGGAACTGAATTCCCTGCGTGACGATGCCGGAGAACGATTCCCCGCGCGATTTGTCGTCCGCGATGGCCCAGGCTTTGAACCAGGCGTCCACCAGTTTCGCCGCGTCTGCGTAAACTTCATTCGCGACCGCGTTGCCGAACATCGAAAGTTGGAAGCGCCAACCCTGCACGTGCTCATCGCGCGCCGCTGCTTCCGCGAATTCATGCCGCAGATGAAGCCGCGTCCCGGCCTCGTCCGGTTCGAGGCGGATCGTTACGCGCGAGCTTCCGGGCGGTATCGGCTTGCCGCTCGCAAAACCGTAGGTGAACACGATTTGTTCCGGATCGCGGACTTCCAACACCTCGCCCGGAGTTTCCACTCCGTTCGGATGACGGATGTACACTTTGCCTCCCGGTCTGGCATCGATAGTCGAACCGGCGCCCCACCATCCAGCCCATCGCGCGCTGTCGGTGAAAAATCGAAAAACGGTTTCCGGCTTCGCTTTGATCGCAACGGTCCGGTCCAGCTGGTATGGCAGTTCTTCCATGTAGTCCTCACTTACTGCGGCGTTGTTTTTTCCTTTTGCCGCGGCGCTGCCGGGGCTGAGGCCCCCGGCGCGTTTCCTCCAGCTCGGCCGCCAGCTTGAGCTTCCATAGCGCGTCGTCCCACATGCGCTCGAGAATCTCGGCTGCCGCCCCCAGCGCCTCGCGGCGAGCCCGGTAGAACCGGTTACGCTGCTGCGCGCGCGCCTCCACCAGACCCGCTTCCACCAACGTCCGCAGTTGAAGCGAAACCGCGCCGAACGTCACATCCGGCATCGCCCGATGGATGGCTCCCGCAGTCTGCTCCTCGTTCCAGACCAGACGCAGAATCTCGCGCCGGCGTGGCGAAGCAATGGCATCCAGCACAGCGGGCTCCATGGAAAATAATTTAGTTTAAACTAAACTAATTGTCAATCGCCTCTTTGGCTGGCCGGAGCCCAGTTCTTCGAGTCCGCAAATCCCTTACTTTTTTACGGGTACCGGCAGCGGTGGAAGCGGCGCGGGATCGAGATAGCCCCGCGTTCCGTCGGGCCGGATCGGTCCGGGACCGAATCCGAGATGCTCTTTGTCGATGTTGTTCTCGGCGCATGAGTATTCGTGAAGCTGCTCGTCCGGCTTGCCGAGCACCCAGGTGCGCGCGTAATTAAACGGCTTCGTATAGAACTTCGGATCGTCAATCAGCGTTTCCACGTGAATATGGTCCATGTCGGGGCGCGTCCAGCGCTCCACCACGTGCAGCGCGTCGCTGTGCGGACTGCCGTTTTCGTCCGCCCACACCTGCGTGTCCTTAAACCCGATCGAATCCACCACCAGCGTGTTTCCGTCCCAATGTCCGACCTCGTCGCCGAAAAACGAAGGATCCGGATCTTCGTCGTGCCTGCGTCCGTCCGTGGGTATCAGGCGGTAGTAGCTGTAGAAATACAGGAACGCCACATATTTCGGGCTCTGGATAATCTGAAACGGCAGGCCGCTGGCGTTGTGCCGCGGAATGCCGCCGATAATGCAGAGGCTCTCCGGATCGATAGTGGCCGTGGTGTTGTGCTTCCACGCCGCTTCGCCGGCCGGCGTCAACGGCAGCTTGAGTCCCGGCAGATCCTTGGCGATGTTTCCGCCGGGCACGGTGTCGCGCGTACCCTTCCAGAAACCATTCAGATCGGGATGCCCCTCCGCGGTCTTCGGCGCCTGAGTCGACTGTCCCGACTGGCCCCATGCCAGCGCCGCCATCGCAGCCAGTCCCAGAGTCAGCCGCAGGATGAGTTTGTCAGCCACTATCCACGCTCCTCGCTTTCTATTACCATACTAGTGCGATCTGGGATTGCACTATCGAACAGGAGATATTTCGTGTTGAAAACAAGATTGCTCGGAATGTTTGCGGCCGCCGGTTTTGTGGCGGCCATCCCCGCATACGCTCACCATTCCTTCGCGGCCGAGTTCGACGGGAGCAGATCGGTCCGGCTCACCGGCACGATTACGCGAATCGAATGGAGTAATCCGCACTCCTATTTCTTCATCGACGTCAGGGATGACAAGGGCGCTGTCGTGAACTGGGGCTGCGAAGGAGCGGGTCCCGGAGCACTGACGCGCCGGGGTTGGAAGAAGGGCGACGTGAAACTGGGCGACACGCTGATTGTCGACGGCTATCCCGCCAAAGACGGCTCGCATTTGATCGACGCGCGGCGCGTCACGCTGCCCGACGGCCGCTCGGTTTCCGGCGGATCCGCCGGCGATGGCGGTCCCGGCGATTCCGATTCGCTGACCGCTGTCGACCCCGCCAAAGCCAAAAAATAGGTGGTTGCAGCTCGAGCGGATTTTTCAATTGGAATCTGTTAGAAAGTTCCGTCCTCCTCGACTACCTCGAATGTGAGGAGAGACAGACAATGCCGCGAAAATGCATTTCCCGGCTGTTCGCAGCGGCTGTACTAACGGCTGTTGGTTACGCACAACCCCCGGCCAGCTCCCCGATCCCGCCCGATTCCGAGATCCGCGGGATACTGATGCAGCGAGTCGATGAATTCCACCAAAGCGTCGGGATCGTCGTTGGGATGATCGGCCCGGACGGGCGCAAGGTCGTCAGTTACGGCGCGCTGGAAAAGGGCGACCCGCGCGCTCTGAACGGCGACACGGTTTTTGAAATCGGTTCGGTGACGAAGGTTTTCACTTCGCTGCTGCTGTCCGATATGGTGCAGCGCGGCCAGGTGGCGCTCACGGACCCCGTTTCCAAATACCTGCCCGCCGGCGTCAAAATGCCGCAGCGCAACGGAAAACAGATTACCCTGCTGGATCTTGCGACTCATACTTCTGGTTTGCCGCGGATTCCGGGCAATTTCAAGCCGAAAGACCCGGCCAACCCTTATGCGGACTACTCTGTCGCCCAGTTATACGAATTCCTTGCGTCGTACGAGTTGCCGCGCGACATCGGCGCCCAATATGAATATTCCAATCTCGGAGGCGGGCTGCTCGGTCACGTATTGACGCTGCGCGCCGGCATGGATTATGAAGCGCTGGTGCGCGCCCGCATCACCGCCCCGCTCGATATGAACAGTACGAGCATCGCTTTGTCGCCCGGGATGAAGGCGCGTTTGGCGGTCGGGCACGACGACAAGCTGAAGCCGGTTGCCAACTGGGACCTTCCAACGCTGGCCGGCGCCGGCGCGCTCCGATCCACCGCCAATGACATGCTGACATTCGTGGCGGCGAATATCGGCGGCTACACCAAAACGCCGCTCGCCCCGGCCATGGCCGCGATGCTCGATGTGCGCAGGCCCTCCGGTGCGCCCGGTCTCGATGTCGCCCTGGCATGGCACATTTATTCCTCGCCGCAGGGAGGTTCGATTATCTGGCATAACGGCGGCACCGGCGGCTACCGTTCGTTTATCGGCTACGACCCGAAAACACGAATCGGCGTCGTGGTTCTTGCCAACGCCGAGACAACCGCGGGAGTCGACGACATCGGCCTGCACTTGTTGAATCCGAAGGCGCCGTTGCTGACTGCGAGCGCGTTCCAGCCCGCCAAAGAGCGGAAGGAAGTCGCCGTGGATCCGAAACTATTCGACAAGTACGCGGGCCGCTATCAATTGGCTCCCAACTTCGTTCTGACTATCACGCGCGAAGGGGACCATCTCTTTGCGCAGGCCACCGGACAACCAAAATTTGAGTTGTTCGCGGAAAGCGAGAAGGAATATTTCCTGAAAGTGGTGGACGCCCAGATCACATTCGATGTGGACGCCGGCGGCGCGGTAAACCAGCTTGTGCTTCACCAGGCGGGGCAGAACGTCCCCGCGAAACGGATCGAATAGCGACCGCGTGTAAGAAACCGCTCTGCGTGTCGACTGCCTCAATTGTGACCGGCCAGGACGACCTCTATAAACGCGCGGTGGAAGAATTTGGCGCAGCCCTCGGCCGTCTGGCGCATGGGTACGAGGCCGACTCCGAGAAACGCCGCGATCTCCTGCAGGAGATCCACCTCGCGTTATGGCGGAGCTTCGAAGGATTCGACGGGCGTTGTTCGCTCCGTACATGGGTTTACCGCGTGGCGCATAACACAGCGGTCTCCTGGGTGATCCGGCAAAAGCGGGCCGGGCCGCAAATGGTAAGCATCGAGGAACTCGACGCCACGCCTGTGCCGAACGACGCGGATCGAAGGGTGGCACTGGCCCGGCTTACCCAGTTGATACAGCGCCTGAAACCCATGGATCGCCAGGTGATTCTTGCCTGGCTTGAAGGGATGGACGCGGCAGCCATCGGCGAGCTTACGGGACTCTCGGGCGGAAACGTTGCCACAAAGGTGCATCGGATCAAAACTCTTCTCGCGCGCCATTTCAATGAGGGAGGACGCCATGCCGATTGATTCGGATGCGAACGATCCCAGAAATCTCTGGCAGAACCAGGAACAGGGCGAAGGAGAGAAAATGACCATTACTATCGATGAGATTCGGCGCAGAGCGGGCCGCCTGGAGCGGCGCATCCGCTGGCGCAACCTGCGGGAATACGGGGCCGGAGCGGTCGTCATCGTCGCTTTTACGGCGCAGCTCTGGCGCCTCCATGGGTGGCGTCTCGTGCCTCCCCTGCTGCTGATCGCCGCCACGATCTACGTGATGTTCCAACTCCACCGGCGCGGCGCCGCCCGATCTCTTCCCGCGGACGCGGGCTTGAGTGCGTCGCTCGATTTCCATCTCCGGGAACTGGAACGGCAGCGCGACGCCCTGCAAACGGTGTGGCTGTGGTACCTGCTTCCGTTCGTCCCCGGATTTGTGGCCACGATGATGGTGTCGGCACTCGATCGTGGAATCAATACGTTTCTGATCGTATTCGGCGTTGTCCTCGTGCTGTTGTTTGCCGGCATCTGGAGATTGAATGAATGGGCCGCCCGGAAACTCGACCTCAAAATTCAGGAGTTGAAACGAATGGAGGTCGACAATCAATAGACTGTGGGGCAGGATGGCATCCTGCGCGCCGATTGGCAATCGGCGCCTGTCCTGGCTCGCGGCTTTCCGCCAGAATGTCCGTCCGCCGCTTCTTCCGACGCTTGTTCAGCGGTCGTCAAGCGCGGCGCAACGGGCTGTTACAAAGGTCGAGCAGCATAGTGTGGGCCCGATATTCAAACCAGCGTCTTCCAAAGTGAGCGTCAGGCTTGTTGGATCCGCGCCGCGAAGCCAGTCCAGGAACGGCTGTTTTGGAGTAACAATGACCGCGGAGGGGTTCAATGTGGGGAGCACGGAGGGTTCCGTTCCCAATCATAACTGTCTTCTCGGCAGTCGTCCGAATCGTCGTATTCGTGTCGAAAGACTTTGCCAGGCGTTTGGTTTTTGAAACGGGCCCGTTCGTAATCGGGACCGTCAACTCAAAACGATTCCCACTGGCGGAGCGCGGCGAGGAAATCCTCGTCTGGTTCTTCGTCGTGCCAGCGTTTCGGTCATCCCAGCGCGTCGCTTTACGATGCCGATCTGAAAGGCCGGGCTCTCGTCGTCTCCTTCATGACTCTCGCCAATCGGACGCCGCTCAAGTCACCTCGGAGAGATGGGCGCTATACGTCAGGTTGACGTGACCGCGACATATCGGGACTAATGTCGCGACGTTTCGGCAATCCATTCGTTAAGAGGTGCCGCAAGAGGTGCCGCCGGCAGTGGCCACTGCCAAGTACTTACAGCCGGCACTTCTGCAGCTCCCGGATTCCCATCTGCAACGATTCGACACATGACAGCGGCACTGCCGTCCTCGGCCGAGTCCACACGTACAGCGTACTCACGGCGGGACGGATGAGCTCGGTCCAGTTGTCACGTGTTGTTTTATAGTCTGTGTCTTCGTTCACCTGGACATCGTTGAGGCAAAGAATCCAGGTCTCGATGTTGCGTTTAGGGACGAGGCGCGCGATCTCTTCCGTACCGTCGGGGATCAACGGAACCTCAGCATCCCGCAATGCCTGATCGAGCTGCGCTAGTCGTTGCTGAACAGTGCGCGTATCGGCATCGATGAGGACAATGAGTCTCGTTTCCGCCTGACGACCGCGGCAGGCTTCGACCTCAACGGCAAATCGCTCTCGAACCCATTGCTCGGCGCTCCCTTCACCAGATGGCGCCTTGACGACGCGCATCGCGTGTGCCCCATACCTCAGCCGGAGATACCTGTATATGAATTGCTGATGGAGGGTATCTTCTACAAGCAGGATGAACTGAGACGGCTCTGCCACTACTCCCATCCCCGGGCGATCAACTCGGCGGCTTGGAGCTTTCCATCTTTGTCCGGCTGGAACCTCTCCGTGCGCACGTGTCCGTTTTCCTCTCGAAAGAATCGTAACCCATATTCCCCTGCCCACTGATTCAGGGTCTCGGGATGGTGCGAGATGAGAATCAACTGACCATTGTGGTCTTCCACCGCCTCTTCTGCCGCAAGCAGCCATGGCTGAATCTCACGAAGAGAAATGAAATTGTCCGGCTCGTCCAGGAAGACCGTATCGCCTCGATTGATCAGGAAGTGAAGGATCATGTAGAGCCCGATAAGGCATCGCTGACCCTCCGAAAGCTCAGCGATGGAATAGCTGACTCTCTTTTTCTTCGTCGGCGCCAGGAATTCCGCACGAAGCTTCCTGACGCCGTCTTCCTCGGAAGAGACTTTCAATGCTTTGAATCCGTCCATGCACTTCGTCAATGAGGCAAGGAACGTCACGTTTTCTTCGGGATAGGTCTGTAAGAGATAGCGATACCAACCTGCGAGATTATTAAGCTCGGAGTCCGGCTCACGCTCCTCGCTGTCCGCAAGCTCTTCCATTTGCCCTGGGTACGCGTCAATGTCGAAGCAATGAACTCGATCCAACCATTCGACAAAACACCGGACATCGGAGTTGCTCAGCAGCGACAGGTGCAATGCGGACCGATTTGTCAGCAGCGGAACCGCCATCGAACTGCTGTCATTCGGGAAGAAGCGTATCTGCCCGTCCGCAAGTTCGAACACAGTTGAACCTGACACCTTCAGGCGTTCCAAATTCACCGACTGTTCTCTGCTCACCGCGGCAAACCCGATTTCGACGCGATACTCGAACGGTTTCCCGTCGAGTCTTGCCTCAATCTCGATCACCTGAAGGGGGCGATCCTGCCATCTGGTACGAGTCGATTGCGTGAACTGGTTAGAATCGCCCTTTACAAACCGCTTCAGATATCGAATCGCCTCAAGAAGCGACGACTTGCCGCTGCCGTTCGGGCCAAGCAATAGCTGCTTCGTCTGTGGTCGGTACTCGAAGTTGACGAAGCTTCGGAAGTTGTCAATGTATACCCGAGTCAGCATGTCGTATTGATTATATGGAGCAGCCACAGAGAACCGGAGAAAGGCTTCCGGGCGGAGACACGCGCTCACCGCGACGGTGTTGGCCCCAGCTTCTTCGGAATAAAGAACTTGGAACAAAATTGCGAATTTCTCGCATTACGAGGGAAATCGTGCCGGGGGAGGCGCCGGTTGCCGTTTACGCACCGCAACCGCGCCACAGCGCATCGGCAAAGGACGAGGGCGATGAATATCCGGCCGTCATTCACGCGGCGGCCGCCAACCGTATTTTCCGGAGGGGCTGTCTGTGATGCGCTGATCGCCAGATGCGCTGTACAAGCGGGCGGCGACCGGATCTTCACGGGGAACACTCGCCATTACCACTTGCTGGGTGAAGTTTCCAAACGCATCGGAAGTCCCGTCCTCGATCAGCGGAAGTTGAGACTTCGGGTTCCGGACGGCTTTGCCCACAAAAGGCCAGTTGCCCGGAAAGTCGGTTATCTCCCATAAAATCAATCTCTTGAAATCCGTACTGGAACCATGAATACGCAAGATTGGTACGTCCTGCGCAGACCGAAACGTCCAGTTTCGGCGACCATGGACCTATGCAAAAACCTCGTGTTTTTCATTCGAAGGTTCAGGAGGCTATATGGTGAATTCACTACTCGGTCTGATCCTCGGTTGTTCTCACAAGAAAACAACGTTCCCAATAACGCCGCGAAAGAAAACGCGACCAGGTCAATTTCGTTCGACGAAAGGCACGTACATCGTCTGCCTCGACTGCGGAAAAGAATTCGATTACAACTGGAAGGAAATGCGCATCGGCGGCCCCGTCAGAGAACTTCGGGCATTGCCGAACGCCGTTCAGCCTGAACAGCCGGTTACACACCACTAAATCCCATCATGGCGTGGGCGATTCACGCGATTTTCAGGATTTGTTTTATTGAAATCAAAGAGCTTATGTCTGGGCGTGTCATGCAGCCTCTTTTCCATGGTGCACAATCGGGCTTGGAAATTGAACTTCGGCAATGCCGAAGCCGGTCTTCCTCGCCGCGGGAGCGTTCGGAGATTAGGGCTTCACTGATCCTGGACAACTGAATATCAATCGCCGCTCGCCGCCGGAGAACTGCGCCATTGGAAACAGCCGGACCGGCACAGCGGAATTTGGGTTCGAAATCCCCTTGCATCTCCGTGGATTTTGATTTTCTTGCCTCCCCGGATCTGATATAGTTTTCCAATTATGACCCGAAGACTCCTCGCACGCATTGGCGCCGGCGTTCTCTTCCTGGTGCTGGCCTGGATCGGCTACACCCAGAATCAAGCCCAGCCCGGGAAGTTGACCGTTAATAAGATCCACGACGATCTATACGAGATCGAGGGCGACGGCGGCAATGTCGCGGTGCTGGTCACCAGCGAAGGCGTCATTCTGGTCGACGACAAGTTCGAATACGATCACGACGCCATCCTCGAGCGGATCAAGACAATCACGCCGCAGCCGGTGAAATACATCATCAACACCCACTATCATCAGGACCACAGCGGCGGCAATGCGAAGTTTCTCCCCACGGCCGATATCATTTCGACGCAGAATGCGCGGACCAATATTCTCGAGCACAAGCAGTCGAACGTTACCGGGTCCCCCGTTGCCCCCGCGCGGATCGTGTTCACCGACGAGACGGCCGTGTTTCTGGGCGGTAAGGAAGTGCGCGCGAAATACTTCGGCCGCGGCCATACCAACGGCGACGCAGTCGTCTATTTCCCGCAGCTCAGGACGATTCACACCGGCGATCTGATGGCCGGGACAAGTCCGCTGATCGATTACAACGGCGGCGGCAGTCTGGCGGATTGGGCCAAAACGCTCGATGCAGCCATGAAACTCGACTTCGACACGGTGATTCCGGGCCATGGGGCCGTCACGAATAAAGCCGGACTCATGACCTACCGGAACAATGTCGAGAAGCTGAAGACCGAAGTCACCGGCTTGATCCGTTCCGGAAAGAGCCAGGACGACGTGGCCAAATACATGACGATGAACTACGGCTGGGCGGCGGGCAGTCTCCAGCAGCAGTGGAGCGTTCCGGGCATGATGAAAGAGCTGAAGTAGCCTTTCAAGCCGCTGAAAAAGAAACAGTTAACTAAGGATTGGCTTCGTTTCGTAAATAAGGCCTGGC
>Ga0181521_10006359_pt1 | contig 12822 bp, 11 predicted proteins | sample PEATcosm2014_Bin_32_FD_119764 | JGI IMG/M metagenome (GOLD analysis project Ga0181521, IMG submission 119764) | Peatland microbial communities from MTU Mesocosm Facility, Houghton, MI, USA - PEATcosm2014_Bin02_60_metaG | ecosystem: Environmental > Terrestrial > Soil > Wetlands > Peat | place...
ACCGCCCAGCGACCCGGGTCTCCGGCCCGGTGAGCGGTAATTTACCGGATATCTTCGGCAGGTTAGGGACAGAGGACGGACCGCAGGTCCGACCGCCCAGCGACCCGGGCCCCTGGGCCCGGTGAGCGGCGGTGTTACGGCGAGTACCAGAGCGGGGCGCGAAGCGCATCGGGGGGCTCCGGGGGGTCGCCCCCCCGGGCTAGCACAGCACAGGAGGACGCGATGGCGATGACGGGTGTGGTCAAGGACGAACTCAGCCGGGTGAGCGTGGTCAAGCCGTGCTGCCGCAAGGCCGAGGTGTCGGCGATACTGAGGTTCGCGGGCGGGCTGCACCTGGCCGCGGGGCACATCGTGATCGAGGCGGAGCTCGACACCGGGGCGGCCGCCCGGCGGCTGCGGGGCGGCATCGGCGAGGTGTTCGGCCACGCGTCCGAGTTGCTCGTGCTGGCGCCGAGCGGGCTGCGCAAGGGTAACCGCTACGTCGTCCGCGTGCTCAACGGCGGCGGCAACCTCGCCCGCCAGACCGGCCTGCTGGACAACTACGGGCGCCCGGTGCGCGGGCTGCCGCGGCAAATCGTCTCCGGCACGACCTGCGACTGTGAGGCCGCGTGGCGGGGGGCCCTGCTGGCCCACGGGTCGCTCACCGAACCGGGCCGGGCGATGGCGCTCGAGGTGACCTGCCCGGGGTCGGAGGCGGCCCTCGCCCTGGTCGGTGCGGCCCGGCGGCTGAAGATCCACGCCAAGGCGCGTGAGGTCCGCGGAGTCGACCGCGTGGTGATCAGGGACGGCGACGCGATCAGCGCCATGCTGACCCGGCTCGGCGCGCACGACAGCGTGATGGCCTGGGAAGAGCGGCGGATGCGCCGGGAGGTCCGGGCCACCGCGAACCGGCTCGCCAACTTCGACGACGCCAACCTGCGCCGCAGCGCGCGGGCCGCGGTCGCGGCCGGCGCGCGGGTCGAGCGGGCCCTGGAGATCCTCGGCGACGACGCGCCCGAGCACCTGACCATGGCCGGCCAGCTTCGGATCGCCAACCGGCAGGCCAGCCTGGAGGAACTGGGTCAGCTGGCCGACCCGCCGCTGACCAAGGACGCGATCGCCGGGCGGATCCGGCGCCTACTGGCCATGGCCGACCGCCGGGCCATCGAGCTGGGCCTGCCCAGCACCGAAGCCAGCCTCACCCCCGAGATGCTCATGCCGTAATACCCAGTTCGGGCGCGAGCATTTGCCTGGGCCGGTGTCGGGGATCCGGGCTGTTGCGGCTCGCGGCGTCGCCCTGCGCTTGCGCGCTGGCTGACGGCCGGGCGCAGGGACCCGTTCTCGGGCGGCCATGGTGCAGAGCGCGACGGATGTCGATGGATGTCGGTGTGCAATCTGCGGCTTCTAGGGCTGGTTCGTATCATTTCCAGCAACTCGGCGAGGGGGATTTTTGTCCGGTAGCGGCGGTGTGGTCGGCCGCGAAGGCGAGCTGGCCACGGTGACGGCGTTCCTTGACGCGTTGCCGTCTGGGCCAGCTGGCCTGCTGCTGGAGGGTGAAGCCGGGATCGGCAAGACCACGCTGTGGGATGCGGGCGTGGCGGCCGCCGCTGCGCGCTCGTATGTCGTGTTGTCGAGCCGGTCGGCGGAATCGGAGGCTGCGCTGTCGTTCGCGGCGCTCGGCGACCTGATGGATGGGGTCGTCGGCCAGGTGATTCCCCAGCTGCCGCCGCCGCAGCGGAGGGCTCTGGAGGTGGCGCTGCTGATGGCCGATCCAGTGGGCAGCCCGCCGGACCAAAGAGCGGTCTACCTCGCCTTCCTCGGCGCGGTCCGGCACCTGTCTGCTTCCGGGCCGGTGCTGATCGCGATAGATGACCTGCAATGGCTTGACCTTCCGAGTGCGGCTGCACTGGAGTTCGCGCTGCGGCGGCTCGGAGGCGAGCCGGTCGGGCTGCTGGCGTCGGTCCGGGTTCCGGCCGACGGCCGCGCAGCGCCCGCGGCCGGGGCGGGCCTGCCGGCCGGGCGCGTGACGCGGCTGCAGGTCGGCCCGCTGACCGCGGCCGCTTTCGAGGCGGCCGTCCGGGCCAGGGTCGGCTCCGTTTCGCGGGTGACGGCCGGCCGGCTTTTCGATGCCTCGGGAGGAAATCCGTTCTTCGGCCTTGAGCTGGCCAGGGTGCTAAGCCGGACCGGGAGTGAACCCTCGCCCTCAGAGCCACTGCCGCTGCCTGCCGACCTGCATGGTGTCCTGAGCGCGCGGCTGGCCGTGCTCCCGGACGAGGTCGAGGGGGTCCTGCTGACCGCCTCGTGCCTGCGGTCGCCGACGGTCACGATGCTCGAGCTGGCTGACGGGCTGGTGGCCAGGTCCGCCCTCCGGACAGCTGCGGTGGAGGGCGTGGTCAGATCTGACGGTTCCCGGGTCCGGTTCGCCCACCCCCTGTTTGCCTCGGCGATCTACTCGGGGGCAGCGCCGGGCCGGCGCCGGGAAGCACATCGCCGGCTGGGCAACGTCGCCGCGAACGTGGAAGAACGAGCCAGGCATTTGGCGCTGTCGGCGGAGGGGCCCGACGAGGACATCGCCGCGGCCCTGGGCGCGGCGGCGCTGGCGGCCGCTGCCCGCGGCGCTCCGGCCGCCGCGGCGGAACTGGCCGGGCTGGCCGCCGCGCTGACGCCCGGTGATCAGATCCAGGCCCGGTGGCGGCGACGGGCGGACGCCGGTGCCTACCTGTTCCGAGCGGGCGATACGGCTCGGGCCCGGCATGATCTTGAGGCTCTGGCTGAGGAGATGCCCGCAGGGGTGGACCGGGCCGAGGTGCTGCTGGTCCTGGCGAGGACCCTGCTGCACGACGCGGGGGATCCGGCGGCGCTCCGGGTGCTCGAGGAGGCACTCAAAGAAGCCTTCGCCGACCGGAGGATGCAAGCCCGCATCCACATCAGCCTTAGCCGAAGCTGCCGCAACAACCTGCTGTATTGCGCCAGCCACGCGGAGGCCGGGCTCGCGCTAGCACAGCAGGCGGGCGATCCAGGACTCACCAGCGAGGCGCTGGTCCAGAAAATGTATGCGGACCTCTTGGTGGGGCGAGGCCTTGACCTCGGGCTCGGTGACAGAGCCATGGAACTTGAGCCGGAAGGCCGGCACCTGCAGGTTGAGGAGCGCGCGGCGATGTACATGGGCCTGTGCCTGGTCCGCGCCGATCGATTCGATGAGGCCCGCCGCGCGCTTGAGCAAACGCTGCGCGCTGCCCGGGAGGAAGGTGATGACAGCTCGCTGCCGCTGGTGCTAGTGCACCTGGCCGACCTGGAATGCTGGGCCGGCAACTGGCAGGCGGCCGAGCGTCATGCGGCCGAAAGCTGGCAGGTCAACCTGCAGCTTGACCACCGTGCGTGGCGGAGCGCGGCCTGCTACGCGCGGGCGCTGATCGACGCCCACCTAGGGCGGATCGATGCTGCGAGGGCCGGAGCTGCGGAAGGCCTGTCGGTGGCCACCGCAGCCGGGGACCCCTGGGGACTCATGTACATGCATGCCGCCCTGGGGTTCGCCGAATTGTCGGCGGGGAACCTGGAAGCGGCCGAGGCCAGCCTGTCCCGCGCCGCCGATCTCGCCGACCGCGTCGCACTGGCCGAGCCGACCGCGTGGCGTTTCCACGCCAACTACGCCGAGGCAGTGATCGGCCTCGGCGACCTGGACCGGGCAGAAGCGCTTGTGGGGAAGCTTGAGGGGTGGGGCCAGGCAACCGGACGCGCATGGACGATGGCCACGGCGGCCCGCTGCCGTGCGCTGCTGCTGGCAGCCCGCGGCGACACACCGAGTGCCATCCAGGCGCTGGATGAGGCCCTCGGCCACCACGAGCGGCTAGCGATGCCCTTCGAGCTTGGCCGGACCCTGCTCGTCATGGGGCAAATGCAGCGCCGGGCCAAGCGCAAGGCGGCCGCCAAGCAGCACCTACAGCAGGCCCTGGGGATCTTCGAGTCTCTCCCCGCCCCGCTGTGGGTGCAGCGGGCACGCGCGGACCTGTCCCGCATCGGGCTTCCCCCGCCCGCCCCGCTTGCGCTGACCGCCACCGAGGAACGAGTCGCAGACCTGGCGGCGTCCGGCCACACCAACCGGCAGGTCGCCCAGGCCCTGTTCCTCAGCCCCCGCACGGTGGAGGCCAACCTCGCGCGGGTCTACCGCAAGCTCGGGGTATCTTCGCGGGCCCAACTCGGCGCGGCCATGGCCCGCCGGAAACCCGGCCCACCCCAGCTCTGACTGTGGCCAGCCGCCGAATGCGCCCGGTCGGCCAACATGTGGTGGCCGACTCACCCTCGTGTGGAAACACCCGATTCCTCCCAACCGCACCGGCACCTACCGTCTGGGTGACGCAATTCAGAGAAGGCCGGAAGAACTGGCAGCTCGGGACCGTGCAGGAGGCAGTGATGAGGGCAACAGGCAGGACGCCACCGCAGTCAACAGCCCGCAAGAGCGAACGGGCGAAGATGACCGCCAACCCGGCCCTGGCGGAACGGGTCGAGAAGCGGCAGCTGGAACATTCGGTCTCCTGGACCGGCCACGAGCGGCTTCGATGGCTCTGGTATCGGCTCCGCCTGACTGTGCAGGAGATGAACTACGCGACCCGCCGCCTGCTCGAGCTGCAGATGCGCCTGCCATGACAAGCGCCGATGGTGCCTGATCAGCCGTGGCGTGTGCGCCCGGGTGGAAGGTCGAGCTGGGCGGACATGCCGCCGAGGGTGTGGTCGGTCCCCGCGAGGAAGTCGTGGGGGAACCCACGGTGGACGCGGCTAATCTGGTCCAGGCGGGCAAGGGCGGCTGCCGGTAGTTCGACATCCAGGAAGGTGAGGTTGTCGCCGAGTTGCTGCGCGGTGCGGGCACCGAGGATCGGGATGATGCCGCCCTGGGCCCGCAGCCAGGCCAGGGCGACGACCGCCGGGCTGAGGCCCAGTTCGGCGGCTACGGCGGCGACTTCCCTGGCGACGGCCAGCCGTGCCGGGTCGACATCGGTGAGCCGCCGGTCACCTGCAGCCGGGCCGCTGCTGGCGTACTTGCCGGACAGCACGCCGGCGCCAAGCGGCCCCCAGGCCAGCACGCCCAGGCCCAGGCCACGGGCCATCGGGATCAGCTCCCGCTCAACCTCGCGCTGCACAAGGGAGTATTCGATCTGCAGCCCGGCGAACGTAGCCCAGCCCCGGGCCGCGGCCAGAGTTTGCATCTGTGCCACCACCCAGGCGGGGGTGTCGGAGACACCCAGGTAGAGGACCTTGCCCAGGCGTACCTGGTCATCGAGGGCGCGCATCACCTCTTCGGGCGGGGTCAGGTAATCCCAGGTATGCAGCCACAAGATGTCCACGTAGCCGGTGCGCAGCCGCCGCAGCGACGCCTCCAGCGCTTGTACCAGGCTTTTCCGGTGATTGCCGCCGGCGTTGAGGTCGCCGTCGCGGACGTTGAGGGAGTACTTGGTGCCGACCACGAAGTGGTCCCGGTCAGCGGCCAGCAGGCCACCGAGGATCGACTCGGCGGTGCCGTCGGTGTACCTGTTGGCGGTGTCAATGAGGGTGCCCCCGGCCTCAGCGAACAGCTCGAACTGTTTCGCGGCCTCGCTTTGTGAGGCGCCCCAGCCCCAGTCCGTGCCGAAAGTCATGGTGCCCAGCGCGACCTCGCTGACCCGCAGGCCGGAGTTGCCGAGCAGCGTGTACCGCATGGCGCTGGTCTCCTTTCGATGCGCACGACAGCGGTGGTGCCGTCGTGCGCAGGTTGACGCCGTTGATTCAGCCTGCCACCGGACTGGCCACGAACGCGATCAGATCGGCTACCTCATCCGGCCGACGGAGCCGCCGGTAAAGTCATCCAGAATCCCGGCGACGATTCCGCTTCGTCACGGCCTAGTCCTGGCCCCCCAGCCGACGCGACAGATGAGCCGACTCTGTACGCCACCGCTTGCACAGCTCCAGGCAGTTCGTCTAGCACGTAACGGCGGTTCAGGTATGGCCTAATCTGCGACGGCGGTAGCTGCCGTTGTCTGGCCACTAAAGTGCAGGGCGGCCGCCGCGCTGGGCCGCTACGGGAACTGCGCTCCTTTTCTGCAGCCTGGCATGGTCTGCTGCCGGCCTGCGCGTGGGTCGTCGCGGCCGTCGAAGGCGCCCGGGACCGGGCAGGGTTGGTTGTCAGGCTGGGGCGAGTTGCAGGGGCTGGTCACCGTGCTGGCCAATGGGCTCGATCAGCTCGGGCCCTCGGGAACCGCCGCGCCCGGTCTTGTTGACCGCGGTGGAGACGGCCCGGACCTGCAGCGGCTCGTACTCGATCCCGCTGATGAGTTTGAGCGCGGCGATCTTGTCGGTGAGTTCCGGGTCGAGCCAGGCGTCGATCCGGTCCGGAGGCAGGATCACGGGGGTGCGGTCGTTCATCACCCCGGCCAGCCAGGTGGCGTGGTGGGTGATGATCGTGGCCGACCACAGCCATCGGTCCGGGTCGTCCTCCTCCTTGGCCGGGTCGGGCCACCGCTCGTACAGCCCGGCGAACGACAGCAGCCCGCCGGCTGGGTGGATGTAGTACGGCTGCTTGAATGGCTTCCCGTCCGCGTTCTGGGTGGGCAGCCATTCGTAGTAGCCGGCGGCGGGGATGACCGCCCGGCGTTTGGCGAACGGGCCGCGCCACGACGGAGCGGTCGCCACCTTGTCGGCCCGGGCGTTGTGCAGCGATGGCATGGTCTTCTGCTTGCTGGTCTTGGGGTCGATACCCGGTTTCCACCACGCCGGCACCAGGCCCCACCGCACGGCGCGCACCTGCCGCTGGGCCCCGGCCGTCCGGTCGCGCTCCAGGACGGCATAGACCTTGCTGGTCGGGGCGACGTTGTGGGATGGCGCCAGCTCCGTGCCGTCACCGGCGCCGGTGGCCCTGTAGTGCTCCTGCAGCTCCTGCAGGCGAGCCACCGATACGTACCGACCGCACACAGCGTTCCGTCCTTCCCTCGGCGTCGCCCCCGACCCTATCGGCCCCTGCCGACATGGAAGCCGGGGCCGCCGCACGTGGGCGGCCGGGGAGTGGTCCAGGAGCTCTTCTTCGACGGCGTACTTGTAGAACCCGGCGATGGTGGACAGCCGCCGGGTGACGGTCGCGCGGGCGCGGCCCCTGGCTTCCAGCCGTACGCCTCGCGGGTCAGCCCGCGGTATCCGGCCAGAACCCGGCTAGGGCGAGCCGTTCGGGATCGGTGAAGGCGTGCTGGATCGTGGCGAGGGCAGTGGATGGGGCGGCAGTGGTCATCGGGTACCTCCCGGGCGGGCTGAGACCCGGGAGGCTGGGCCAGCTGCGGGTCCCATCGATTGAGCGGAAACCCAACGTAAGCCACGCTAGCCGGTCACGCCATGTCACAACCCGCCGGAAACTGGAGCAAGGTTGCCCTCCAGAGGAATGCTCCAGACCGCCGATTTTGTGCGGGCGAGGTTCTGTCTGCCCAGCTCAGTGGTGCCGCCCAGTTCAGCCGGATCCGGCGCGTTCGTGTCCGCAGTCCGGGTCCTCAAAAGCCGCAGGTCGTTCCGGGGGTTAGGCGCTCACCTGTGCCGGACCAAGCCAGCTCGCCGACACGTTCGGCCAGTGGAGCAGTTGCTGACGGCGGCCGATCTTGGTGGTCAGCCTTCAGGGCTTGAGGCTGTCCTGGCCTAGCTTTCGCAGCGCTCGCTTCATGGCATCGTACGGCCCGGGTCCAATCTCCCGACGCCACTGAGCCTCGATCGAGGCGATGGCGCGCTGAGTGGCATCGGCTGCCTTGTCCCCGAGGTCAGTCCGAAACAGCCTGCGGACCCGGCGGTCAGCGTCGTCTCGCTGGCTGCGCACGAATCCAGATCCTTCGAGCGAGTCCGCAACTTCGCCGAGGGCTTGCTTGGTCATCTTGGCCATCGCGGCGAGGTCGGTGACCCGGATGCCCTCACCCGGGATCATCTGCAGGATGCGCCGGTGGCTGCCGCGCAGCTCAGGGAACTCATCTCTTACTCCCGTTCCGAGTTCGGAGTGCAATCGCCTGCTGACTGCCTCAAGCCAGCGGGCCAGGTGATCGGGCAGGGCGTCAGGCGGGAGGGGCTTGCGCGCACTCATAAGGCTACCTTACTATCTGCAGTTAGACAGGTCACCTTACTTCTTTGCGTCCAGCCGTGCAGGAGGGTCTTATGTCAGCGCCGGACCAGCAGGGCGACGGCATGTTTGGTCTCGCGTCGCTGACGCCCGCCGAACTGGCGGAGATCACCGGTGCCGCTCTTGACCGCGCGATCCGGCCGACTGGCACACGGGTCACTCCGATCCCGTACGACTGGGGCTCGCCCGCCACAGCCGGCCTGTGGCGGGTCGACGTCAGTGGCGAATCCGCCCAGGCTCCCGGGCAGGGTGATCAAGCGTCCGGCCCGCTTTCGTACACCTACTTCGTCAAGCTCCTGCGGCATCCCCTGCGGTGGCCCGGGCTGGTTCACCTCCCTGACCAGGCCAGCCGGGACGAGTTCGTGGGCTTCTTCCCGTGGCGGTTCGAGCTAGACATGTACGAGTGCGGCATTGGCGCTGTGTTGCCTGCCGGGATGCGGACACCTCGGCTGCATCACGTCAGGAAGACAGACGAGGATCACCTAGGCCTATGGTGGGAGTTTGTCCCCGAGCGGCCGGCATCGTGGGATCTGGCCGATTACCGGCGCGCCGCGTTCTTGCTCGGCCGGCTTGCCGCACGCCGCCGGGAAGGGGCTGGCGTCAACCGGCTCCTGCCGCTGGTGTCCAGGCAGGCGCATCCCTCCGGATCGTCCCTGCGCTTTTTCACCGAGCGGCGGGTGTTGCGCGGCGTACTGCCGGCTCTGCGAGCGGGGCGGATCTGGGACCATCCCCTCGCTCTTACGGCGCTGCGCCAGGCAGGGGATTCTGCACTGCCGGCCGACATGCTGGTACTCGCTGACCGGCTGCCCGAGGTTCTTGACACGCTGGACCGCCTGCCGCAGACCTACGCGCACGGCGACGCAAGCCCGCAGAACCTCCTGCTGCCGGCGAACGAGCCTGGCACAGTGATCGTCATCGACTGGGGATTCGGGAGCCTGCTGCCCATCGGGTTCGACCTCGGCCAATTGCTGGTGGGGCTGGCGCACGCGGGGAAGTCCGATCCCTCCGACTTGCGGGCGATCGACGCGGCGATCTTCCCGGCCTACCTGGAGGGCCTAGCGGCCGAGGATTACCCGGCAGCTCCCGCACAGGTTCGCGTCGGCTACATCGGGGCCCTCACCGCCCGTTCCGCGCTGTCGGCGCTGCCGCTCGAGCTTCTGTCCCGCCCACCGACCAAAGAAGCGGAAGTCGAGTTCCTCGGCCGCCTGCGATTGACCCGGGCACTGATCGGCTTCGCAGCCGAGATCACGGCCGACGAAGCGGAACATGCCACCGGGAAGTAGCTGAGTCCGTTCCGTGCCCCGACCGCCCTGGCAGGCACGGCTCCCATGATGCCGCCCGCGCATACATGTAACCGCAAAGCATGCGCTGCTCGCCGATCACGAACGGGTCACGACGCAGCCACACATAACCGTTCCTTCGGGCGGCACGATGACCATGTCCGACGACCGGGAGCGGCACCCAGATCGGCGGGTACGCGTGCGGGTTGCCACTTTGACCCGATCACGCACCGTAATGGGCATAAGGCTTGATGCGTAGATCCAGCGAGCGTCCGAGGTGCTCTGCCTCGCGGCCTGAAGGCTGATGACGCTCGGTGAAAGTGCTCAGTTCTGCTCGTTGAAAGTGCTCACCTGGGAGGACTCGCCGCGGCGGTGGTTCCGCTGCGGGTGGGCTCCCGCGACGCTTCGGGTGTTCGAGGTCCGTTGCGTTCGGGGGAGCCCACCAGGAGATGTTCACACAGGGGGAAGATGTGGAAGCGCATGCGTTGCGTCAGAGAGGCTGGTCGGTCTCGGCGATCGCCCGGCATATGGGCCGGAACCGGCGGACGGTCCGGGCCTACCTGAGCGGGGAACGTCAGCCCGGTAAGCGCCGTCCGGCGGGGCCGGACGGGTTCGCGGTGGTTGAGGAGTACTGCCGGATCCGGTTGCGGCAGGATCCGCATCTGCAGGCCACGGCGCTGTTCGAGGAGGTCACCGGGCTCGGGTATGCGGCAGCGTATTCGTCGTTCACCAGGGCGATCCGGGACCGGGGCCTGCGGCCGCACTGCGAGCCGTGCCATCAGGCCAGGGGCCGTGATGTGGCGGTCATCAGCCACGAGCCGGGCGCCGAAACCCAGTGGGACTGGGTGCATCTGCCTGATCCGCCGGACCATTGGGGGTGGCGGCGGGAGGCGTATCTGCTGGTCGGGTCGCTGCCGTACTCGGGCCGGTGGCGGGGCTGGCTGTCGGCCTGCCAGGATCAGCCGCATCTGGTGGAGGGCCTGCACCAGGTCGCCGCCCGGCTCGGCGGGCTGACGCTGGGCTGGCGGTCCGGCCGGATGTCAACGGTCTATGACCGCCAGGCCGGCGGCATCTCGGCGTCCTTCGCCGCGGTCGCCAAGCATTACGGGGTCACGGCCGTGCTCTGCCCGCCGCGGCGGGGCCAGCGCAAAGGCTCGGTGGAAAAGTCCAACGACATGGCGGCGCAGCGGTGGTGGCGGACCGTCCCGGACGACATCACGCCCGAGCGCGCGCAGGCGTCGCTGGATTCCTGGTGCGAGCGGACCGCCGATTTCCGGGTCCGCTGGGCGAACGGGATCAGGCAGAGCGTGGCGACGTTCGCCGAAGGCGAGCCGCTGTCGGCGCTGCCGGTCCCGTTCCCGGCAGTGCTCACGGTGAGCAGGACGGTCTCGCCGCAGGCGCTGGTGGCCTTCGACGGCAACTTCTACTCCGTCCCGCCGGGCCACCGCGGCCAGGAGGTCACGGTCTGCCGGGTGCTGGGCGCCGGCACGATCGACGTCACCTCCGCGGCCGGGAACACCCTGGCCCGGCACCGGCTCGAACCCAGCGGCGCGCATGCGATCGTGCGTGCCAGCGAGCATGTGGCCGCGCTGGAAAAGGCGGTGCTCGCCTCGGCCAGTGACACGGGCGCGCCGTGCCGGCGCAAGCAGCGGATCCCGCCATCGGCGGAGGCGCTTGCCGAGGCCGGGCAGATCAGGGCCCGGCTGGCCGGGCAGCCGGCGGCCGGCCAGACCGGGCCGGTCATCGACTTCGCGGCTTATGCCGCGGCCAGCCGCCCGCTCGGCCCCGGTGACCGCACCGGCAGCCGCACCTCAGGCGAGGGCTGACCCTTCCCATCCCTGGTGCCGCCCGCCCGCCGGGCGGGCGGCGCCAGGACCTGCCATCCGCACGCAGCTATCAGTGACAAGCACGCACCAACGGCAAGGAGAATTATGATGACCGCTGCGACCGGCCTGGCCGGGCCGCCGCCCACCTCAGCGCAGACCTATCAGCGGCTGCGCTCGCATCTGGCGTTCCTGAAGATGGCAGCTGCCGCCGAAGCGCTGCCCGCCGTGCTGGACGCCGCCCGCGAGAACGGGACCCCGCCCCTGGAGGCGATCGAGGCGCTGCTGGCCGTCCAGGTGAACGCGACCGAGCACCGCCAGCAGGCCTCCCGCCTGCATTTTGCGAACCTGCCCGCCCCGTGGTCTATCGATGACTACGACTTTTCCGCCCAGCCCGGCGTGGACGAGAAACTCATCCGCGAGCTCGCCACCCTGCGGTTCCCCGGCGACGCCGCCAACGTGATCCTCATCGGGCCACCCGGGGTGGGCAAGACGATGCTGGGCATCGGCCTGGCCCGGTCCGCCGCCGAAGCCGGCCACAAGGCCTACTTCACCACGTGCGAAGAGCTGGTCCGGCGGCTCAAGAAGGCCATCACCGAACACCGTCTCGTCACCGGGTTGCGGTTCTTCGCCCAGCCCCGGCTTCTGGTGATCGATGAGTGCGGCTACCGCCGCCTGGACGAGGACGGCCGCTCCCTGCTGTTCGAGGTGGTCAACGCCCGCTACCTGAAAGGCTCCATCATCACCACCAGCCACGTCGGCATCCAGGGCTGGGCGGAACGCCTCGGCGACCCGATGCTCGCCGCCGCCCTCATTGACCGGCTCCTGCACCGCGGCATCCTCGTCGGCATCGACGGCCCCAGCTACCGGATGCGCTCTCACCAGGCCCGCGCCGACGCCCTCCGCACGACCACCCGCGCTGGCACGGCGCCCCGCACCGAGGCGGCATCGTGACCCGCGCCCCCGCCCAGCGCACCGCCGTCCGGCTCTGCGCCAGCTGCGGCCAGTCCTTCACCTGGACCAGCCGCAACCCGCGCCGCCGGTTCTGCACATCCATCTGCAAGGCCCGCTGGTGGCGGGCCATCAACGGAGCCGGCCAGGCCGCCGTACCCGGCACGCCCAGCGCCACCGGCCCTGACCTCACCCCGCCGGGCGCCGGCACCAGCACGGCGGCCCCCGCGACAGCCGGTACGGCGAACGCCGTCACGCCCCAAGACGGACGCTACGTCGCCGGATACGGCGACGGCCAGCCGCCAAGCCCGGTGCAGAACTGCCCGAACTGCCACCAGCCAGTCGCCGTCATCAACCTGCTCATCACACCCGCCGCGGCGTACGTCAACACGCCGTCACGATCCGTGACACAGCAGAACTAAAGCAGTACTCTAAAAATCAGCCAAGTGGGCACTTTCGATGAGCAGCCCCGGGCACTTCCGCCGAGCGTCATCACCCCGCTACACCGCTCACGCAGTAGTCACTGGAGAGCCGGATACCCGGAAACGGGTACGTCCGGTTCGGAGGGAGGCCGAGCGGAAAAGGACCAGCCCATAAGCTGGCACCTCGCCGCTCGGCCGACCCTACTCGATCACCAGGCGTCGGTATGGGTTAGGTGTTTGCCATTTGGAGCGGG
>Ga0181521_10006363_pt1 | contig 12818 bp, 12 predicted proteins | sample PEATcosm2014_Bin_32_FD_119764 | JGI IMG/M metagenome (GOLD analysis project Ga0181521, IMG submission 119764) | Peatland microbial communities from MTU Mesocosm Facility, Houghton, MI, USA - PEATcosm2014_Bin02_60_metaG | ecosystem: Environmental > Terrestrial > Soil > Wetlands > Peat | place...
GGGCGCGTCCGTCGGGGAAGGTCAAGGCCGATGCCGGAGACGACCAGGTCGGCCTTGTCGGCCACCGGGTGACACTCAACGGCTCGCGGAGCCGGCCCGGCGACGGCAAGAACGCACGCTGGCTCCAGGTCGCCGGGCCTCCTATCACCGCTCCGCAACAGCAGGGGCCGTTCTTTTCCTTCGTCCCGACGACCCCCGGGCTCTACAGGTTTCTCTTGATGGTTGCCGGCGAAGGTGAGCTTTCCGAGCCCGACGAGGTGGCGATTCTGGTTGGTTCACCTCCCGGGGCAGGCGGCCTAACAATGCAGTCGGCCTCGGCCCTCCTCCCTGCACCCACTCCCGCACCCTTACCCCCGCTAACCCCCGAGCAGGTCCTCTCGGCCGCCCTCCCCAGGTTGTCGGCTGGAACTCGTGTGGGTTCCGATGTTGCCGACGTGATGGACGATATCGCCCATCGCTCGAACCTCTACGAGTCCTTTGCCGTCCTCCAGAGCGAGCTCGCGCGCCGGCTGGACGTGGTGATCCCGACCGAACCAGCGACCCGAGCGGCCTGGGCCGAGGGGGTCTTCTCTCCACTCACAGCCTACACCACCAGCCAGTTGCTAGCGGCGGGTCTCGATGTTCGCCAACCCCAGGGCCTCAAACAACCTTTGACCTCCCCCCAACAAGAGATAGTGCGTGACCACTTTGAAAGATTGGCGCGGGCGTTCCGCGCTGTCTTGGCGGCGCGGTAAGCGCGGCGCCATTCGGCTTGGTGCGACAGGATTCGTCGCCACCCAATTCCCATGGAAGGGAGACCGATGAGAACCCCCCGTCAACGTGGGTGGGCCTCCACTGCGCTGGCCCTCTCTGCCATTCTAATTTTGCTTGGAAATTCCCCCCTCCACGCCGAGGAAAAAATAGCTCCGAAACCATCGTCCTCCGCTCTGGGTGCCGCGCTTCAGATGACGCGGACGCGGGGGGCGGCGACCGTTGCGGTCCTCACCTCCTCGGAGCAGCCGTCCTCTGTTCGCTTCTGGAACGAGTTCAATGAGGGGGCATGGGCGAGGATGAACCGCGGTCTTGTCCAGGTCGTGAACGTTTCCAAGGATGCCGAGCCCGGCCTCGTCCGCACGATGGGCGTCATCCGCTTCCCAACAGTGATCGTCTACGCACGAGGACCCCGCGGCGTCACCCAGCTCGGCACGATCGCTGATTGCGATACCGCCGAGGCCATGGTCGATCGACTGCGGTCGCTCGACCTCGGGATCAACCCGCCAGCAAAGGCCGATCGGGCGGTGAGCCCGACTGCGTTCGGGGGTGACATTTACCCCTCCCAGCAGGTCTTGACTCCCCCGCCCGTCTCTGCTCCGCCTGTCACTAGCGCGCCTCCGCCTCAACCGACGGCCGTGTATCTGACGCCTTCGGTCCAGGCGACGGCCAGCGTGCTCCAGATGCCCAGTCAGAACCTCATGATTCAACAGGCGCCGCCCCAGGTCTTCCTGGCACCGACGCAGGCCCCGGTTGTTTATGTACCTCAGGTGATGAGCGCAGTCCCCGCCGTAAGCGCAGCCCCTGCGCCGGCTCCCACCGGGAATCTCTTCATGACCGTCCCGAACGTAGCAGCGGCCCCGGCGCCCCAGCCGAGCGTGGCTCTGGCGGCGGCTCCCACTGTTGCGGCCGGCCCCCCGGCGGTGGCTCTGGCGGCGGCTCCCACTGTTGCGGCCGGCCCCCCGGCGGCAGCCGTAGCGGTAGCGGCTGGCCCGCCAGCACTGGCGGCCGTAAGTAATTCGACCCTCTCGATCCCCAGCTCCGGGGGCCGGACCCGAGTTCGCGTCCGCGGCCCCGGCCTGCTCGGATCGGCGGTGGCCCGCTTCGGCGAGCGGCTCACCCAGCTCGGGCGTACTCGAATCGAGACCGTGCAGCAGACCACTCTCGAAGCGCCCTTGTTTCAGTCCGTCGGTGGCGGCGTGACCCAGATCTCGACAACCTCCACCACTCCAGTGTCCCAGGGTCCCACCACGACCACCCTGCTGGTTCCGGGGCAGCAACCACCGGCAGTGTGCAAGCCGCCCTGCCCGCCATCACAACCACCAACCCCGTACCCCGCGCCCACGCCTCAAGACAGCACACACAACTAATCCTGACGTTTCTGACAAAATTGAACGCCCGTTCATATTGATCGGGCGAAGTTGATGGGTAATTCGGTGGCCACAGCTACCTAAGGCCATTGGAAACAGGGACTTGTCGCTGGTTCTTTTCAAGCTCCCTATCCGTCCCAGACTATCACTCAGAACTTTTATCGGAAACGTCAATCCTAGCACTCACGAAGTTCCCGCAGACGGCAACCCGTACTCCCTCAGGCTCGAGGGAAGCGCGGCGTTGCCGTCCGTCATTTTGGCCCAACCGCCAGAATCCCCCGATCCTCATTGATCCCGCAGACGCTGCCCGATCGAGTGTTGGAGAAGCCTTTACTCATCGAAAGCGGGTGCCCGACCCGAATTTCTCGGGCTTTTTCGCACCCTTGGTTGTGAGAATCGGGTATATTATGGTTAACTGCCGTTCTGGGCAGGAAGAGTACTTCGAGCGGGAATGCTAGACTTGAACGAGTAATAGGTGATTCTCGGTCGGCCTCTTCTTTCGTGGATGGGTCTCGAACGACCCAAAGTCGAGGTTTGCACCAATGAAGGGGATAAGCATGAAAAACCCGGGTTTCACGCGCTGCGGGGTTGTGACGCTGACCGCCGCGATTGCGACGTCTCTGCTCGGCCAAACTGCCAATGCGCAGGGCCTGCTGTGGCCCCTGTTTCACCCATTTGGGTGCTACACATACACTTCCTCGGCCGTCTCCTTCGCTCCCTCCAGCAACAACCTGATGCTGGTTCCGATTCAAGGGGCGCAAACGGCCTCGGTTGGGTCAACCAGCGTGAACGGTTTGAATCTGGTCCCGATCTCTAACGTTCAGGCGGCAGGAGTGACGGCGGGCCAAACGTTCCAACTCGTCCAGACCCCCACCAATCTGGTCTCGGTGGCATCAGTGGGTTCGAGTCCGTCGTATTACATTGTCCGCGGTGCTCAGGCCCAATCGAACCTGGTGGCCATGCCGGCTGGCGGCCAAACCTCGGCCGTCGCCGCCGCAGGCGTCGGTTCGCTCGACAGCGATTACGCCGTACTGAGTGCCGGCTTCGGCAACAGGTTTTCGAAGATTTCCGAACTCGAGCAATTCCTGCAAGGCAAGCTTGCGGGGCTCTTGACTGGATCAGGTAAGGATCTCAGTTCCAGCGACCTCACATCCATCTTGATGGATGCGGCCAAGACATTTCTGTCCCAGAACCAGTTCGGGTTTCTGTTTACCGAGGTGGAACCGATCATCGAGCGGCTCATTGGGCGGTTGTTGCAAAAAAATGCAAGTCCACCCCCCCCGGTCAAGCCGACCCCCGATCAGCAGCCTGGGAATATTAACGGAAAACCGACGAGTGGGTCCCAGACGTTCACGATAACGGGTACTGTCACTCTGGGACCGTCGACCGGTCAAACGCAGGACCAGCACCCGAAGCAGTCGCCCACGATTCCTGATAATCTCCCTTCCCCCGACAACGCACAGCCGGCAAAGCCTCCAGCCAACTAGATCGAATCCGAGAATCCAAAAAAAGGCAGGTGATCGACCAATGTATTGTCGATCACCTATCTCTTTTTGCGTCGAAGTCTGCGACGCTGTTCGCGGGCGTTAAGACTGGGGGACTAACTTGACAAGGAAGTAGGTCCCCCTCTTGGTCGGAATCTGCTCGGGCTTGAGCGGCTCGGTCGGTTTGATCGGCTCCCCATCGACATTCGCGCGCCCTTGAAGACAGTAGACCCACTCAACCGTGCGCTTCTTGGGGATTGCGACGATTTTATAACGCATCGCGCTGGTGTTTGGCTTTCCGACAACCTGGTCACTCTTACCAGCTTCCGCGATAGGTACAACCTTGATTGGGGTCTTGATTTCCTTCAAGGCAGCGTTTTCCTCAGTCATTCCCCATTTGAACGGCATCTGCATCGGCAGTTTGACGAGGATCTCGTCACCCACGCGAACCTTGATGTCATTCCCGTTCTTCTCAGGCGTGAGTTCGATCACCTGGGGGCAAGGCTTTTGTGAAGTCTGGGCCATCGATCCCGAGCCGAGACCGAAGCTCACCAGCAAGCAGACCGAAACGGTCACGAAGCCCCACATGGCGGCCTTCTTTCTGTCGATCAGACTGATCTTAACATCTTGCCTCACCATTCATTATCGCCGTGATTGGCTGCTGTGGCAAGAGACGATAACGTGGGTTATGATAAGATGAGCGATTTTCCTGTGCGACACAAGATGGCCTACATCGGACATGAGCCTGAGCGCGAGACGCTGAAGTACCGCTATCCAGCCAAGCACGAGGGCTGGGAGTGCCCGATGTCGAAGGTATGCAGCGCAGGTAAGTCGTACGGCAAGACCGTGCGCGTGCCACGCGAAGTCGACTTCTTCCGCTTTCCGGCCCTGCCGCGCCGCGACGGGACTCTGGGCAAGATAGGACTGAGCCCGACTGCTGCGGCGTTGCGAGCGAAGGCGAAGGCGACGCCGCTGGAGTCGGCAGTCGCAGTCTAATTGGACAGGCGTGGTTGGCTACTTCATGACCGTCGCGGGCTTCTCGACAGGACCTATGGGGCGGGCGGCCCTTGGGGCGCCTCGAGCACGCGTATCAAGGCGTCAACCGTACGAGCCGGCTCGCTTCGCTTGCCACCGAACCGCCGGACGTACTCGAACTTGAGACGGACGGTCGGATCGACCGAAACGGCCTCGAACGCAAAGACCATTGATCTTGGAGCGGGCTTGCCGTCAGGGCCAGGGCAACCCGGGATGAGCTTGGGATCGCCGCGGCGTTTGAGCGACTTCGAGATCGAGTCGGCCGAAAGCTCCCAAATGTAACCGTTTGACAGGAAGGGGAGCTCGACCTGGAGCGTGTCCCCCACGGCGACTCTGGCCGAAACCTTGGACGACTTGTCGTCGAAACCGACCTTCACGACCACCGGATGCTTCGGTCCAGGCGGGTGAGGAGGTGCGCTCGGAGGGTCCTGCGAGGTGCCGAACGACAAGATGAAAGCCATCATGAGCGGGAGCATGGTGGCCCTCCCAGCCCGGTCATACCGTGATTTTCCCAAGTCGTATTCTATGCCGATGGGGCCAAAAGACCAAACCCAACGCGCATGTTTTGATGTTTCGATGTCGCGCGTACTCGGTGTTGGCCCAAAGGGGCGGAACATCAAAGCCCATGGTCGGGCAGCAGACCCTTGGGTCGCACTTCCGCCGCGGGTGGGTGTGCGGGCCGCTCCTCAAACGAAGGGGAGTTGGGCGCCGCCGGGCGGACGTAGCCCTGCCGCGCGAAGGAAACGGCGGGAAACGGCTTGGCGTCCGACGTGATGGCCCGAACCTTGGCGAGATTGGGGGGATTGTCGAGGTTGACGGCCTCCACCCAGGCGGCGCCGAAGCCGATGTTGTTACTGGCGGAGTCGATGTCCATGAACCCCTCCCTGCCCCACGCCTCGCCCCACGAGTTCTTGACCGCCCAGACGGTCCGTTTCGGGTCCTTCGGCACGACCTTGTCGTCATCCCAGCCGACGATCGTGACGGCGTGGTTGACCCGGTCCCCGGGAGTGCCCAGCTCCCTCTCGTTGAATACGCCGCTCGCGTACGCGGTGAATTTGAGGGTGTTATTCACCGCGGAAACAAGCGGCCCGTGGCGGCAGAGGGCTTCCTTGATCTCGCGAACTGAAGGGATGGTAGTTCTCGAAGAGACGTACCCCCACGCCACGGCACGGAAGCGGGGCTGAAGGTTGCCGGGACAGCCCAGGACGTTGCCCTTGAATTCGAAGTCGTATGCCGCCGCGACCCCATTCCCCTGGAGGAAATCGAACGCCCACCAGCCCGCGACGCAGTCGCCCGAGTGGCTGCAAGAAACGACGTGCTGTTCTGAGGCGTGGATCAGCCTCCCGCCGTTGTTGATCGCGAACGCGGCCTCGAAGGCGCCCAGTGTGCCGAAGGCCCAGCAGCACCCGCAGGTCCCTTGGTCCCGGGCGCGGGTCACCAACAGGAGGTTACGCCAGTCGAAGTGCGGCAGGGATGGGTCGCGGGTCGCCTCGGGCTGAGCCTTCTCCTCGGGCTTGTGTTGCAGGGCAGCTTTGGGGATAATTTGCAGGAGTTGCGAAGACACCTTGTTCTGGGCGGCGGCGGCCTCTAACAGGTTTTTTGGGGCGACGGCCCCGGAGATCGACTTGAGTCCCTCGAGGGCGAGCGACCGGACGGCCTGCGTGACTGCGTCGGCCTTCTCCTCCCCGCCTGCGGCAACCATCCGAATCACATCGGTGCTCCGCGGCGAATTCAAGCCCGCCTTGACCACCCGGGAGAGGACCGGGTTGGCGCTGATGTCGTAGGAGCGGCCCGGCCCGACACTGTGATGAAGGTCGTCGAGCAACACCCCGGTCACCGCCGCGACGGTCTCGGGATCTTGGGCCGCGCCGTCCTGCTGGGCCGGCGACACGACCGTCGCGGGAGTAAGTCCGGCTAGAATGACCAAAGCGGCCGACGCCAGAACCGGCGCCGCCAACCAAGCGGGCGACGAGATGCGCGACATGATCTTATGCCCCCCTTGATCGATCGAGCAGTGGTGGAAACGCTAGTGCGTATCTGGCCATTATGTTATACAGCATCCAAATTGCGAACGCAATCAGTGACCTTGATCGACATCGCCGGACCTGTTTTGTCTGGCTCATTCCACGCCCAGTGTAGCCAACGGACAAAAGGAGACCGGAGCATGCGGAGTCTGATCACCCTCGCCTTCGTGGTCTTCATCATCGCCCCCACCGCGGAGGCTGGCGACGGCAACGCCAATGAGCGCAACAAATTAAACCTCGACGCTGTTGCACTCGCCGAGAGCGTCAAGCACAGCATCGTGCGCGTCGAGGTCGCCGGCACCAACAAGGTCGGGACTGGCTTCGTCTTCGATCCCGCCGGCCTGATCCTGACCAACTACCACGTGGTCAGCCCGGTTAAAGCCAACGAGCCGGGACGGGTCCACGTCGAATTCGTTACCGAGGAGGGCAAGCCGGTCGACTTCGAGGCGGTGATCCACGCATTTGACGAGCTGTCGGACTTGGCGGTCCTCAGTCTGGTTATAAACGACGTCGACGAGCTCCTCGGCTACGGCATTCTCAACCGGCATCGGCGATTCCAGGCACTCACGTTCGCCAAGGACGCGCAGGTGGGCGAGTGGGTCCTCGCCGTCGGGTTCGCGCTCGGTCTGAGGGGAATGCCCACGGTCTCTCGGGGGCTCGTTAGCGCTGTGGGACGGGACGCTGGGGGGACGCTCAGCGGCCTGATTCAGACCGACGCGTGCATCAACCCTGGGAACTCGGGAGGACCGCTGCTCAACGCGGCCGGCGAGGTCGTCGGGATCAACACCCTGAGGCTGACGAGCCGCATCAAGTTCGAGAAGGGGATCCAGCAGGAGCCCTACTACGGCATTTCCTACGCGCGCTCGTACGAGACCGTGGCGACCTTCGCGCAGCAGTTGAAGGAGAAACGCAGGGTGGACCGGATCGACTTGGGGCTGGCCAAGTCGTCGAACTTCACCGCACTGAAACGAGAGGGCTCGTTCTTCCCCTGGACGGGCGTGCTGGTGGAGGAGTTCAAGGATCAGTCGGTTCTCAAGGCCGCGGGCCTACAGAAGGACGACGTGATCCGCGCCATGTTTCCCGCTACGTCGGACGGCCAGCCGGTTGAAATCACCTACGTGAGCAATACCGGCGAACTGGATAACGTGCTGGGCCTCCTCTACGGGACGCCGTCGATCATCATCTATTACTACCGGTTTAAACCCGAAGAACTGGCGCAGATCCGTGGCGTCAACGTAATTTCTCTCGAGATCATCAAGAAGATCAATGTGCCGGTGTTTCACGTGAAGGTCGCCGCCGCCCCGGCACCAGGCGACGGGGCGAAGGCGCTGCTTCAGCGGTCTCCGTCGGCGGCAACCACCCAGGCGGCGCCGTAGCCGATGTTGTTCGACCCGTAACGGATCCACATATAACCTTTCTCACCCCAACCGAGGCCCCACGAGTTTTTGATCAGCCAGGCTTGCTTCCCGTCGTCCCAGCCAACGAGCAGGACCGCGTGGTCGACCACCCTTTTGACGCCGTCGGCGCCGACGACCGCGTTCCCCGTCTTGAACTCTCCTGAGTAAACGCCGCGCGTGTAGCCGCCGAACGACGGTAAAGAGGCGTACAGTGTGACGGCGAGGGGCCCATAGCGGCAGAGCGCCTCCTTCAATGCGAGGTCCTTTGGAATCTTGGCGAGGTCGGCTCCGCCGACGTAACCCCACGAGTTCGCGTGGTAGAGTGGCTTGGGCGCCTCGGCCTTCTTGGAGTCACCGGTATCGGGGTAATCCTTTTCCGAAACGAGTCCACGGTCTATGAACGAGTCGAACGCCCACCAGCCGCCCTGAATAGTCCCGGCTCCGCTGTGGTCGATCACGAAACGCACGGAGGCCTTGATCGGTACGGGGCGGCGGAGCCGGTAGCTGCTCTCGAAGGCATCCACCGAGACCATCGCCCAGTCCACGGCCTTCCCCCTCCCTTGGTCGCGGACCGGAGAGACCACTCCGGCGCTCCGCCAGTCCCACGCCGGCAGCCCCGCGATGCAGCCGTTCGCGCCCGTGATTGGCTCACCCGACGGAGCGGCGTGACTGGCCACCGCGGCGACTTTCGCTGGGTCCGGGCTATTGCCCGGCCTCCGGTCGAGAATCACCGCCGATGTCGGCCCAACCTCGAAAGTCGCCTTCTTCGACTTGAGGACGGCTTGGAGCTCTTTGACACGGCTTTTGGTAGCGTCATCGGCCAGAAAGTTGAGGTTCTCATAGATCTGGTCGGACGTGGGCTCGGCGGCACCGGCCTGACTGCCGGGTTCAGGGGCCGGGGTCGGCTGAGGGGCCCGGGTCGAGGGTTGGGACGCGGGGGTAGGTGGGGTAGGTATTGAATTGGCCTGCCCGCCTGCCGGTGTGATCGTGTCGAAGACCTTACGATTGAGCTTGATCTGCTCGCCGAGGACATCGATCATATTGCCGTAATCGCCGCGGACCCGGTCATCCCCGCCCCACTGGTGCATCACCGAGGTGCCGATCACGGGGATCGCGATCAGGCCCAGCAGTCCCGCTGCGATTAACGCCCACCAACCGGGCGCGAATGTGTACCGAGACGGGGAGGGTGCAGAGGTGTAGGAGGCCGAGGGCGCCCCCCGTGCAGGCGGCGCGGTCTTGCGTCCGGCTCCGTTGGCGCGCTTTTGTTTCGGCGCGGCCTCGAACCCGTCTGCGTCTTCCGCATCCTCCTCCCTATCTTCGGCGTCGAGGCCTTTGGCCCGCTGCGCACGGGCTAACTCGTCCAGCACGTCGGCGATGCGGCTCAGGACGACGATGAGCCGTTCCTCGACCTTGACCGAAGCGGCCGGGGCCGGCTCCGCCCCAGCGGGACCGGCTTGGGCCTCGGTGCCCTCTGAGTCCTGGATATTCTTCGCGGAGGCCGGCTCCTTGTCCTGTCTTGACGGCTCGGCGGCGCTCATTTCCCAGGGGCCTGGCTTGACGTTCACTTGTGATACCCCTCGTCCACGGCTCGCAACCACACGCTGATGAGAATAACTTACAGGCCCTTCGCGTGTCCAGAAATTGAAATTGTACCGCACCGCCGGCAATCAAAACGATGAGCGCCTTTGACGATGTCATCGACCCGCTTGTGGTCCGGCCAGCGAGTCATGAGCCGGCCAGCCTTCTCGGGAGGCTCGCGGGCCACGGTCAAGATCAGCGCGATCGGCTCCGGCGTGAACTTGCCGGGGGCGACAGGGGCGTGGTTCGTCGGTGAAGACCGCTTCGATGGCTTTTGGCAACTCGGCACGAGTCTCACCACACTCGATGTCAAGTCAGAGGCCCCTTCTTGTCACCCGGTGGGGCAAGAAGTGCTGCCTCGCCCTCGGCTGGATTGGCCTTGGGCGTGACAGGCAAGAATGCCGCGAGGTTGCAACTCCAATGCGCCAACACAGGTCACCTTGGTTCCGACCTCCCCGCCGGTGGCGGCGGAGCGGCGGGTTTGGGCGGGGCCGCGGGACTCAACTCAGTGGGGGCTGGCCCCGGCGGTGGCGGGGCGCCCACAGACGGCTCCTGGGGGGCGAAGAGGCGGGGCAGAGCAATCGTCCTCAGCGTGCGCGGGGCGGCTCCGACCGCCGGCGCCGCGGGAGCGGCACTAGCCAATGGCCCCGCTGCTGCGGTCACCGGTACCACGGACGCTGCACCGAAGCCGATGTTGTTGGCTGTGTATTCGATATAACCAAAGTCGTTCGTTCCCCAACTCGGCCAAGAGTTCTTGATCGCCCAAGCTTTCTTGGCATCATTCCATCCGACGATCACGACGACGTGATCGACGATCCTGGCAATGCCATCGGACCCGACGACTTTGTTGCCACTGTCAAAATCCCTGATGGGGGGACTGGTGGGGCCGTACCCGCCGAAGATGGGCGCCGTAGCATAAACTGCCGCGCCGATCGGACCATATTGACACAAGGCAGCCTTGATCTGATTGATCTGTGCGTCGGTCGTCGGGACATCGCTCTGATTCAACACGTACTTCCAGGTTAATGCCTGGTAAGACCTGTCGATGCTGTCGTTGCAACCACTTTGCACGGCAGTGTACGGATAGCTGTTCTCGGTCGCGACCCCTTTCTTGATGAGGTAATCGAATGCCCACCAACCTCCCACACAAGTGTAAGGCACGGAGGGCGTGGCGCCTAATAGCTGTCCGGCACAATCGAGCAAGTTTTGTTCCGAGGCATTGATCAAGCGGCGGTTCACCAGCGCGTCAGCCCCTTCGAAAGTCCCGATCGTCGCGAACGCCCAGCAACAGCCGCAGTTGATGGTGCCGCCCAGAGTCTGGTCCTTGGCGAGCGAGATGATGCCGGAATCCCGGGCGACCCAGCCCGCGTCGCGCCAGTCGAATCGTGGTAGTGTTGGGGACAAGACTTCATTCGTCAACACATTGGTCATCTGGGCCGCGCCCACGACAGGGCGTTGCGCCCGGGCGTCATTGATGGTCTTCTGGGCGAGGGCATTCTGCCTTGGTATTGCGAGATCGATGTCCTCCGGCGGGACGGCACCGGAAAGTTCGCGAGCGTATTTGATAACAGCGTCCTCGACGTCACTGGGCTGCATATTCTTCACGACATCAGCGATTAGCGCAGCCCCAACGGCGTTAGGCGCAATCGCGCCACCCGCCGCGGCCCGCCTTCTCAACGCCAGTTTAACAAAACCCGTCAAGGCGAAGCGATTCTGGGATCGCTTGATGACGGCGCCCACCGCGGGCGGGATCTCGTCGACGGCAGATGGAGGTGTCGCAGGCGATTCTTGTGACGCCTCCCGGCCGCGAGCAGAAGTCTGCGGTTCGACGATGAGGCAGACGAGGAGTAGGAACGATCCCGAAATGATGGTAACAAGCGAGCGTTTCACATTACTCATGATGCTTCTAGTCCTTAGCCGGCACGCCAGAAACTCCCAGAACTCCGAGACGACGGAGCCCATCGGTTCGGAACGATTATCGCAGTGTGGTTGTTGAAAAAAAACACCCCAGCGGGAATATTCGCTAATTTAAGTAGTCTGGCGACGATGTGTCAGCCCGCGTTAAGAACGTTTCTGACCGAACGAGAAGAGTTTGCCGATCATCCTGAGGCCTCCGGCGCGGACGATGAATGACCCGAGCGCGCGAAATGTGAGCCCCCAATGACGCGTGTGATATAATTCGGAAGAGTTCAGGGAAAGCTGTGCGACACGTGGACATTTGTCTCCAGTCCGTTGGTCTCGCGCACAGAACGCCATGTCAGTTCGGGAAAATCTCAGGGAGGTTTCCATGCCGACGCCTCGTGGCCAGCGCTGGTTCGCGATCGCTCTATCGATCGCGCCAGCGATCTCAGGGATGTTCGCAAGTGCGGCTTTCGCGGATGGTCGTCAGGGCCACGCCGTGAAATATGATGTTGTTCAGGGGTACATCATTTAAGGCTCGTCCTGTGCACCAGCGGCGCAAGCGACCTGCCAAACGCCGCAAGCTCAATCCCCCGCACCGGATGTCGCCTCGGGTTCTCCCCAGTCTCCGGGAGTCGCTTTCCCGGCTCATCAATCGCAGGCCTCTAGCTCGCCTCAAGTCTCTGTGGCTTCTCCTCAGCCGCCGGCAACACAGGCGTCACTGGTGAACGTGCAGATGGTTGCTGCCCCTTTTCAGGCCGTTCAGGCCTCTTACGTCCAGGCAGTGCCGACTGTCCAGTACGTTCCGGTCGCCGCGGCCCCGGCACCGGTTCAGTACGTCGCGGTGCAATCAGCCCAGGTGCCGGCGGTCTCCGCTACCCCACAAGTCCAGGTCGCCACCCAGAACCAGCTTGCGGTGACGCCGGTGCAATTGCTGATCCCCCATAGGAAGTGCCACTTGTTCAGCCATCTCTTCGGGCATTGACGATCGCTGAGCAAAGCAGACGGCGGCCACCCAGTTTTGAGGGCGGCTGCGCGGAATCACGGCTGCGCGGGGTCAGGGCCGGTTTCCGGTTTTCGCGACGTGCCCTGGGGTAATATTGGCCCATAAGGGCCCGCAAAAAATTAAGCGTTACAAACGAGGGAGGAGAAGGTATGATACGAGAATGAGCAAAGCCGAAGGACTTGAGCGGAAGTACGCCTTGCTGTTTCCGCACCTCAATGAGCGACAGCAACACTTGATTGCAGCCTTCGATGGCCAACGATTGGGACGAGGAGGTA
>Ga0181521_10006368_pt1 | contig 12814 bp, 8 predicted proteins | sample PEATcosm2014_Bin_32_FD_119764 | JGI IMG/M metagenome (GOLD analysis project Ga0181521, IMG submission 119764) | Peatland microbial communities from MTU Mesocosm Facility, Houghton, MI, USA - PEATcosm2014_Bin02_60_metaG | ecosystem: Environmental > Terrestrial > Soil > Wetlands > Peat | place...
CCATCCAGGAGAAGCTCACCCGCTGTCGACGGACCTTGGAGCAGATCAAGCCCGGCTGCACCAGCCCCAAGTCCAGAAAGCGGAAAAAATGAACTGTCTAGTTATTTCGCAGACACTACACTACCGTGTCGCCAGCCTCACGAAGGCCATCACCGCTGTCACCATTATGCATCTGGTCGAGCGAGGGCTCTTGAGCCTCGATCAGACCGCATTCGCACTGTTGCCCGATCTACAGCCGCCCCCAGGATCGACACCGGATCCGCGATTAGCTTCGATCACCATCCGCAACCTGCTCAACCACGCCGGCGGCTGGGACGATTCCGCAACCGGCTCGAATTTCGATCCGATGTTCAATTCGTAGACGATCTGCCGCAGTCTTGGCGTTTCCGCTCCGGCTTCGACGGAGAACATTATTCGCTACATGCGCGGCCAGCCTTTACAGTTCACACCCGGAACGCAATACGCCTACTCGAACTTTGGCTACGCGGTGTTGGGCCGGATCATTGAAGCCGTCACCGGCATGAGCTATGAGCAGTACGTGCGCGAAAACGTTCTGGCGCCGATGGGGATTTCGGAAATGCGCATTGGCCAGACTCTACCGCAGGGGCAACTGCCGAACGAAGTGAAGTACAAGAGTCCGGGCAACGCGAACAGCGTTTTCCCCGATGTTGCCAGCCCGGTGCCGTCGCCGTACGGCGGCTGGTACATGGAATCGATGGATTCGCACGGCGGCTGGGTCGCCAGCGCCATCGATTACGCGAAGTTTCTGAATGCCATCGAGGGGCGGCGCGGGACTCGCTTTCTGTCCGCGCCCAGCGTCGCCCAGATGACGGAGATCCCCGCTGGGGTTACCACCTGGGACGGCTCTTCCTCCTGGTATGGATTCGGCTTGTTGGTAAACACGGCCGGCAACTGGTGGCACGACGGCTCGCTGGACGGCACCGCGACCTATCAGATCTACACCAACAATGGATTTGTGTGGGTGGTGTTCCTGAATTACCGGGGAGACAACGCGACAGATCAAACCAACCTGTTCAACGACATCGACAGTGGCTTATGGAATGCGGCTGGGCAGGTGACCGGTTGGCCAAGCAACGACCAGTTTACGAATTATCCCGACGCGCCCGTCCAGAGCACCCAGACCGCGCCCGCACTCACCACCCGCGAAGGCGTGGTCAACGGCGCGACATTCGGCCGCGGAATTGTTACCGGGTCCTGGATCACGCTGTTTGGCGACAACCTGTCGGGGACCACACGGACCTGGGCGGCCGCCGATATTGTGAACGGCAACCTGCCGGTTTCGCTCGACGACGTAAGCGTCATGATCAACGGGAGTCCGGCCTTCGTGTATTACATTAGCCCGCATCAAATCAACGTGCAGGCTCCCGCCGGTTTTGCACCTGGGTGGGTTACGGCGTCGGTTACCTACAACGGCGTCCCCACGAGCAATATCCTGACTGACGCCGCTTCGAACGCGCCCGGCGCGCTCACCTACCTGGCGGGAGCAAATACGTTCGCGGTGGCGACGACGCTGGGCGGGACGATCATCGGCGATCCGTCGATCGTACCCGGAGGGGTCTTCGCAGCGCCGGGATCGGTCGTGGTCATCTACGCATCGGGGCTGGCTTCGTCACAGGCTGGCACCGCCTCGCCGCCGGCGCTCAATCTGACTTCCTTGACTCAGGTGACGATCGGCGGCACGCCGGCGGCCATCTCGTTCGCCGGATTAATTTCACCCGGGTTGTTCCAGATCAGTGCGACGGTACCGAATGTGGCCAATGGCGATCAACCACTCATCATCACCATCGACGGAACGCAGTCGCCACCGGGAGTAACGATAGCGGTGCACAAGTAGAGAGCGGCGAAACGTGGGCGCGATCTCCACCCGCAGGCGGCGGGGCGGCGGGTCGTAGGGGGTGGTGACGGGGGCCGGCCAAGCGTTATACACTGATCTTCAGGTCCGGATATCCGGTTTGGAACAGCGCAATTTGCACCTATAAATTGCGTCGTTTGCCCCAGACGGCGTCCGTCTAGTAGAGAAATTCGACAATAAGGCCTTGTAGACCTAATACGGCCGGTTTGGCCGCTAGCGTGCTTTCAAGCAGAGAAACATCTCCGCGGGCGGTTGCGTGCCGCCGGCAAGTTCTGGCTGGCAGTTTGGATGGAATAAAGGGGGTTGGTTTTGCGCCGATTGCTGCGTGATGCGGGACATCTGATTCGGCCGGCGGCGGTACTGCTGACGGCTCTGGGAGTGTTTCTCATGCTCCGCACGGTGCTGGTTCCCAAGGCATTTGGGGAATACGGCCATTACCGGCCGGGGGCGCTCGAAACCATCCGCCAGCGGCCCATCGCCTACGCCGGGCAGCAGCAGTGCGTGATGTGCCACGAGGACGAAGCCAAGGAGCGGGCGTCCGGCAAACATGCCAAGGTAGCTTGCGAAGCGTGCCACGGGCCGTTGGCGGCGCACGCGGCGGACCCGGTGGCCAACGTGCCGAAGCTGCCGGACGTGGCCAACCTGTGCCGGCGCTGCCACGAAAAAGACGCCGCCAAGCCGGCGGGGTTTCCGCAAGTGGTCACGGCCGAACATTCCGGCGGCATGGCATGCAACGACTGCCACAAACCGCACAATCCGCACCTCTGAGGAGAAAACAGAAATGGACGCGAGCCGGCGGGACTTATTCAAGATTGGCGGCAAGATTCTGGTGCTGGCCTCGGTGGGCGCGACGCTGGAGCAAATCGTAGGAGCCGAGCCCGCGCCCGACGCCTACAAGATGGCGGACCACTGGTGGGGCATGATCATCGATATCGAGGAATGCATCGGGTGCGGCAACTGCGTGCGGGCGTGCTCGAAAGAGAACAAGGTGCCGGACGGTTATTTCCGCACGTGGGTAGAGCGGTACGTGGTGGAGGAAGGGAAGCAGCCGCAGGTGGAATCGCCCAAAGGGGCGATGGACGGTTTCCCGCCGCTGACGCGCGAAGACGTGAAGAGCTTTTTCGTTCCCAAGCTGTGCAACCACTGCGCGGATTCGCCGTGCGTGCAGGTGTGCCCGGTAGGGGCCACGTTCCTCAGCCCGGACGGGGTGGTGCTGGTGGACCCAAACTATTGCCTGGGCTGCCGGTATTGCGTGCAGGCGTGCCCGTACGGCTGCCGCTATTTGAATCCGGGAACCGACACAGTCGACAAATGCACGCTGTGTTACCACCGCATCACGCAGGGTTTGACCACGGCCTGCTGCGAGAATTGCCCGACGGGGGCGCGGCAACTGGTGGATTTCAAGAATCCCAAGGACCCGGTACACGAATTTCTGCGCAAGAACATGGTGCAAGTGTTGAAACCCTACATGGCGACGCAGCCCAAGGTCTATTACAAAGACCTGGACGGCTCGGTGCGATAAGGAGCGAACGAACGATGATTGCCGGCGTAGATGGATTCATGTATCCCAACGAGGTGGAGCTGCAATGGAGCCTGCTGATTGTGCTCTACCCGTACATCACCGGGCTGGTGGCCGGGGCATTCATTCTGGCCTCGCTGGAGCGGGTGTTCAAAGTGGAGGCGGTAAAGCCCACCTACCGGCTGGCGCTGTTGACGGCGCTGGCGTTTTTGCTGGTGGCGCCGCTGCCGCTGCAACTGCACCTGGGGCATCCGGAGCGCAGCTACGAAATGTACACCACGCCGCATGGCTCCTCGGCCATGGCGATGTTCGGATTCGTCTACCTGTGGTACCTGACGGTGGTGCTGCTACTGGAGATCTGGCTGGAATTCCGCGCGGATATCGTGCGCATGTCGCGGACCACCAAGGGATTGCAGAGGCTGATGTACCGCGCGCTGACGCTGGGTTCGCAAAACGTGAGCCCGGCGGCGCGCCGCATCGACGATCAAGTGGGCTACATCGTGACGGTGATCGGGATTCCTTCGGCGTTTCTGCTGCACGGGTATGTGGGGTTCATCTTCGGATCGATCAAGGCGAACCCGTGGTGGAGCTCGCCCCTGATGCCCATCGTCTTCCTGTTTTCGGCGATGGTATCGGGGATTGCGGCGGTGCTGCTGCTGTACGTGGGGTCGATGAAAATCAGGAAGACGATCATCGATATGCGCTGCCTGGACACCATCGCGAAGTACCTGTTCTATGTTTTCGTGGTGGATTTTTCCCTGGAGATGCTGGACCTGATTCACCGCACTTACGAAGCCGACGAATCCTTCCGCAGCCTGAATTTCATGGTGCACACCAAGCTGTGGGGATCGCACGTGCTGCTGCAGATCTGCATGGGAACGCTGGCGCCGCTGGCGATTCTGGCGGCCACGCAGCTTTGGCGATTTTCGGCGGCGCGGCGGCGCATGCTGTACGTGGTGGCGTGTTCGTTGACGGAGGTGGGGATCTTCGCCATGCGCTGGAACGTGGTGATCGGGGGGCAACTGTTTTCCAAGAGCTTTCTGGGGTACACCACATATAAAGTCGCCTTCGCCGCCAAAGAGGGATTGCTGCCGTCGCTGGCGCTGATGCTGCTGCCGTTTTTGATTTTCGTGGTGCTGGTGAAGGTGCTGCCGCCGTGGACGGCGGACGGGTCCGCATATAAGACGCACGCATAAACGGAGGTTGCCATGGCGCAACCGGATTACGAGGCGCTGGAACGCGAGGTGCGCGAACTGGCCGAGCGGGTAGGGGAGCTCGAGCGGTACGTGGGAATTGCGCGCGCTTCCGGCGCGGGGGGCGCGGGGGCCGGGGAGCCGGACAGGGGCAGCGCGGCCGGAGGAGATGCGCTGGCGGCGACGGCGGGGCTGGTTCCGCTAGTGGGGCGGGCGCTGCTGGGCCTGGCGGGCGCGTACGGGCTGCGCGCGTTCACGGAAAGCGGGTACTTGCCGGCGAGCGTGGGAGCGGTGCTGGGCACGCTCTATGCTTTGGCCTGGCTGGCGTGGGCGGCGCGCACGCCGGCGGAGCATAGGCTGGAAACGGCGCTGCACAGCCTGACTTCGGCCATGGTGCTGGCGCCGCTGGTTTGGGAAGCCACGGTGCGGATGGGGGCTCTGACGCCGTGGGCGGCGGCGCTGATTCTGCTGATCTTCATGTTTTTCGGGCTGGCGGTTTCCTGGCGCAAGGCGCTGCTGATTCCCGCCACCATCACCACCATCACGGGTTGCGGCACGGCGGCGGGCCTGCTGGTGGCCACGCACGACGTGATGCCGTTCACGGTGGTGTTTCTGGCGACGGCCGCGTTGATCGAGATTTCGGCCTGCCTGGAGCACTGGCTGAGCGAGCGCTGGCTGGCGGCATCCACGGCCGATCTTTCGGTATTGCTGGCCACCTGGCTGGTGACCAACGAGCGCGGGCTGCCGGCGGGATACGCGCCGATCTCCCACGGCGCGCTGCTGGGGGCGGTGGGGGCGCTGGTGGGCATCTATCTGAGCAGCACCATCGTGCGCACGCTGCTGCGCGGCTTCCGCTTCACGGCTTTCGAAACGGCGCAATGCGGAGCGGCGCTGGCGATTGCGGTGAACGCGGCTTTGCGGCTGTCCGAGGAAGTGCCGGCGCTGGCTCCGTCGATCGGGCTGTTCGCGTTGGTGTGTGCGGCGGCGTGCTATGCGGTGGCGTTCCTGCTGCTGGAGCGGCGCGGCGGGGGGCGGAACTTCTACACGTATTCGACGTTCGGCATCCTGCTGGCGCTGGCGGGGACGTGGGTGCTGCTGCCGGCGAACGCGCTGGCGGCGGTTTGGGCGGCGCTGGCGGTGGCCTGCGTGTGGGCGGGCGGGCATCATCACCGCGCCACTTTGCAATGGCACGGGGCCATTTACCTGGTGTTGGCGCTGGTGCTTTCGGGCGCGTGGCTGGGTTCGCTGGCGGAAACCGCGCAAGTGGGAGCGGCGGTGTTCGGAGCGCTGGCGGCGACGCTCTGCTATGCCGTGCGCGGAACGGGCACGGGCCGCAACTTCGACTTGTTGCGGCTGGTGATCGCCGGGGCGGCGGTGTGGCAAACCGCGGGGATGGTTTCCGAGTTGCTGTCGGCGGGCTATCACGGGGTTTACGGGCCGGGCGCCAACCACGCTTATTGCGCGGCGCTGCGCACGGGGGTGCTGGCGCTGGGATCGCTGGCGCTGGCCTGGACGGGGTCGCGCTGGCCGCGCCCGGAGTGGCCGCGGCTGGTCGTCGCGCTGATGATTGTGGGCGGCTACCGGCTGCTGATGGTGGATGCGCACGAGGGCAGCAAGCCGGCGCTGGTGATTTCCATGTTGTTGTACGGCGGCACGCTGATGATGCTGCCTAAGCTGATGCGGAAGTCCGCGTAGTGCAAGGTTCAGCCGGCCAGGCGCGCGGGGGGCGGCGCGTGGTGGGCGGACTACGGGTTGCGATGAGCCGCCCCACCGTGCATCAGTGCGCGATCAGATATAGGGCCCCGAAGTACGCGACGGCCATCCCCAACACCGAAAAGCTGAGGATCACGGCCATGCGGACGGAGCGCTGTACCAGCGCTTCGGAAGTTTCCCGCGGGACGGGTTCGCCATCCCCGGTAAGCAAGACGCTCATCGTTCACCTTCCTTTATCTGCCCGCCAGTTGATCTCCGCGGGCTTGGGCCTGCTGCCCCAGGTCGCCGACCTTTAAGCGGTAAGCGGCCACGCGGATGCGATACCAGACGCGCGGGTTGGCGTTATCGCCGCCGAGTTGGAACATGCGCTGGACAAACGGCCGGGCGCCGTCGGGGTCCAGAGTATACTGGGTGGCGCATTCGATCAGTTGATCCAGCGTGCCAAGCTGGATCATCCTGGCCGTGACAAGAGAGCGCATCTGGCTCTCCACGCCGGGTTCCCCGGGACCGGGGAGGGCGGGGAACACTCCCTCGGCGGCGCGCATGGTGAGCAGCAACTCCTTGCCGTTGGACGCGCGTTTGGCCATTTGCAAAATGATTTTCTGCTGTTCGGGCGACTGCGGGACCGCGGCGCTGGCGGCCATGTAAAGATCCTTCATGCTGCCACTGACCGCCTGCTCGGTTTCGGGTACAGGCGCCGCGGCGTTCCTCGCGGCAGGGTTGCAGGAAGCCAGGATGCCGGCAACCAGGACAACCAGTGGTACACCACTAAAACGCTTCCACATACTGGGAGGGTACCTCCAAATTGGTTTTATGAACAGTTTTTTTTCGCGGCTTGACGTACATCTCGACAACAATATAAGATTTAAAGAGCTGAAACAGATTAAATCGCCTCTCCGGCCCGGCAGGTTGTCGAAAAACGCTACAACATGACAGCCGTGAACCTACTCCGCCTCGCTGCCATTGCGACGTTAACGACTTGCAGCCTCTCGGGCCAGCAGGCGGCGCCACCGCGCGCGGAGGACTGCGCCGGCTGCCACGATTCCGGGCCGCGAGTGGGCAAACGGCAGCCGGGAGTCCCGCCGGGGTATCACGCCGCGGCGTTGAAAGCGTCTCCGCATGCCGCCCTCGAGTGCGTGGCCTGCCACAGCGACATCAAAGAGGTGCCGCATCCCGAGAAGCTGGCCAAGGTGGACTGCGGCTCCTGCCATAGCGAAGAGGGAACGCAGTACGCCGGGAGCGTCCACGGAAAGAAGGCGGCGCAGAACGATCCCTTGGCCCCCAGTTGCAAACTGTGCCACGGCACGCACGACATTCTGCCGCCATCCGATATGAAGTCGCCGGTGGCCACGGTCAACGTGCCCCGGTTGTGCGGCCAGTGCCATTCGGAGAATTCCGAAGTCAGCAAGACGCGCACCATGTCGCAAACCAACATTACGGAGAATTACAAGGACGGAATTCATGGCATAGGCTTGTTCCAACAGGGGCTGACGGTTACGGCGGTGTGCACGAGCTGCCACACGGCGCACAACCAGCTTCCGCACACCGACCCGCGCTCTTCCATCGCCAAACAGAATATCGCCAAGACGTGCATGCGCTGCCACGCCAAAATCGAGGACGTGCACCGGCAGGTGATTCGGGGCGAGTTGTGGGAGAAGCAGCCGCACCTGATTCCCGCCTGCGTGGATTGCCACGAGCCGCACAAGGTCCGCAAGGTTTTCTACACCGAGGGAATGTCCAACGGCGATTGCCTGAGATGCCATGCCAACCCCATGCTGAAGGGAACGGCCGGGGGCAAGCCGGGGTCGCTGTATGTGAGCGCGGAGGAACTGGCGGGCTCGCGGCATGCGCGCATCGCCTGCGTGCAGTGCCACACCGGCGGGACGCCTTCCAATGTGCGGGCGTGCAGCACCATCCAGGATAAAGTGGATTGCTCCATCTGCCACGAGAAGGAGGTGAACCAATATCGCGAGAGCAAGCACGGCACGCTGGCGGCGCAGGGCAGCCCCGACGCGCCCCTGTGTACGGATTGCCATGGCGAGCACGGCATCAAAAGCCCGCTGGATTCGACATCTCCCACATACTCGCGCAACATTCCGACGCTGTGCGCGAAGTGCCACCAGGCGGGCGAAAAAGCGGCCATTCGGTACACCGGCAAGCAGGACCACATCGTGGAGCGCTACCGCGAGAGTATTCACGGCACGGGCCTCTTGCAGGCGGGCTTGACGGTTACCGCCAATTGCGCGGACTGCCATACGGCGCACCACGAATTGCCGGCCAGCGATCCGCGCTCCAGCGTGAACCGCGCCAACATCGCGGAGACCTGCGCGAAATGCCATCGCGGCATCTACGAACTGTTCACGGCCAGCGTGCACAGCCCCACCGTGACCCACACCACGAAACCGCTGCCGGTGTGCGAGGACTGCCACTCCGCGCACAGCATCGAGCGCACCGACCTGACGGATTTCCGGCTGAACATCATGGATCAGTGCGGGCGCTGCCACCGGCAGCTCACGGAGGCATATTTCGAAACGTTCCACGGCAAGGTTTCCAAGCTCGGCTATCTGAAAACCGCCAAGTGTTACGACTGCCACGGGGCGCACGACATTCTGCCGGTGAGCGATCCGCGCTCGCACCTGAGCCGGGCGAACATCGTGGAGACGTGCGGCAAATGCCATACCGGCTCGCATCGCCAGTTCGCCGGCTACCTGACGCACGCCACGCATCACGATCCCAAGAAGTATCCATTCCTGTTCGTTACATTCTGGGGCATGACCGCGCTGCTGATCGGGACGCTGGTGATCTCCGGCACGCACACGGCCTTGTGGCTGCCGCGGTCGCTGGCATACCGCCGGGAGTTGAAGAACCTCCACACGGAGGGCACTACGTATGTGCGCCGTTTCCGCAGGTTCCATCGCAACCTGCACCTGATGGTGATTTCCAGCTTTCTGGGGCTGGCGTTGACGGGCATGATTCTGAAGTTTTCCTACGCCGGGTGGGCCAAGGTGCTGGCGCGGCTGTTGGGCGGGTTTGAAGCGGCCGGCCTGATCCACCGCTTCTGCGCGGGCCTGACGTTCACGTATTTCGGGCTGCATTTGTACGACCTGGTAAAGCAAAAGCGGGCCAGCGGGAAGAGCTGGCGCCAGATGATCGGCGGCGAAGAGAGCATGTTATTCAATGCGCGCGACGGGCGCGAGCTGGTGGCATCGCTGAAATGGTTCTTCAAGAAGGGGCCGCGGCCGGAGTACGGACGCTGGACGTACTGGGAGAAATTCGATTACTTCGCGGTGTTCTGGGGGGTGGCGGTGATTGGCGGCACCGGGCTTTTGTTATGGTTCCCGGAGATCTTCACCCACATATTTCCCGGATGGGCGGTAAATGTCGCGACCACCATTCACAGCGACGAAGCGCTGCTGGCGGTGAGTTTCATTTTCGTGGTGCACTTCTTCAACACGCATTTCCGGCCGGAAAAATTTCCCATGGACACGGTGATTTTCACGGAAGGGATGCCGCTGGAGGAGTTCAAACGGGACCGCCCGCGGGAGTACCGGCAACTGGTGGAGAGCGGCGAACTGGAGCGGATGACGATGCCCGCGCCGGGCGAGCGCGACCTGAGATTCTGGCGCCGCCTGGGATTCACGGCGCTCACCATTGGGCTGATTTTGATCGGCCTGATTGTCTACGCCATGATCTTCGCGTACCGGTAGGGCTGCGTTTTTTCGCCGCGGAGACACAGAGACGGCGCGGAGAGCGCAGAGAAGACAAGGAAAAGGTTTTTGTTTTTCAGTGTTCTCTGCGCGACCTCTGCGTCTCTGCGGCCAAGCGGCATGCCAGCGCCGCGTTCATCTCGTTTCTCACCTCGCTGGTCAACAAGGCCGCCGGGCACGCAAGCTCCGGAAGTACATTCGGGCCTACGCCAAATCAGCCAAGCTGTTCCGCCGGACTTACAGTGATCCACGACGCCGAATCTCCAGAAAGCCGGCCTCGACAGAGAAGCCGCCCGCATGCGGCGGTCTCACGAGGTCATGAATCTCTTCGATCTAGCTGCGCGCAGCGCCCTGCCACTGTGACAAAATGGTCGTTCCCGCTTATGAAATCGGCTCTGGTAATCCTGTTTTGTTCGCTCGCGGCGCATGCGCAAACCCCTCTCGGCACGGTCACCGGTTTGGCGACAGATCCTTCGGGCGGGGTGGTTCCTTCGGTCGACGTCCGGTTGACCAATCAAGACACGGGAGTGGTGCGTACGGCGGCCACCAACGCCAGCGGCGTCTATTCGTTCCCCGATGTGCCGCCGGGCACTTACCGGATGAACGCCGGCGCTAAAGGTTTCCGGCCGGTGGAGACGCGCGCGTTCACCGTGGATCCTTATCGCACCGTGCGGCAGGACCTGGCGCTGGAGCTGGCGGCGGCCAATTCCGAAGTGGTGGTGACGGACGCGGCGGCGGCCATGATCCAGATCGATTCGCCGGCCATTTCGACCGGAATGACCAACCTGCAGATTGTGGACCTGCCCACCAACTACCGCAGCGTGGCCAAGAATTCCGGCGATTCGGGGCTGATCTCGGAAATCCTGCCGGAAACCGTGCCGGGCGTGGTGCAGGTGGGCAGCGGCGCGAAATGGCTGACGCCGGGGGCGGTATCCTCCGCCGTCAAGGTGAAGGTGGACGGCATCGAAACCACCTTCGGCAATTTCGGCAGCCCGGACAACGTTTCGCAGCCTTCCATGGAGGCGGTCCAGGAATTTTCCGCCAACGTGCTCACCACGCGCGCCGAGTTCGGCGGGATGGGAACCATCGCCACCGCGACCAAATCCGGCTCCAACCAATTTCACGGCGGCGTGTACGAGTACATGCATAATAGCGCGACCGACGCGCGCAACGCCTTCGCCACTTCCCTGCCCTTCACCAACCTGCATAACTATGGCGGTACCTTGGGCGGTCCGGTGCGGCGCGACAAAACGTTCTTCTTCGTGGATTTCGATGGCGAGCGGGGCGTTTCGGCCTACCTGTTTTCGCCCAATGTGCCGACGGCGGCGATGCGCGGCGGCGATTTCAGCGGCTTCGCGGCGCTCACCGATCCGTACGGCGGCGCGTTCCCGGGCAACCTGCTTCCGCAGCAACTGCTCAGCTCGCAGGCGCTCGCCGCGCAGAAGCTGTTTTTCCCGCTGCCCAATTACGGCCCTCCCACGCTGACGGCGGCCAACTATCGCGCCAGCTTCGACGGCCCCGAGGCGCACCGCACCGAAGAGTTCCGCCTGGACCACAATTTCACGGCCGGACAGATGGCGTTTCTGCGCTATGAAAACCGCAAGGACGATTACCAGATTCCGGGCGCGCGGTCGGCGCTGCCGCCCACCACCGTGGGGACCAGCGACAATATCCGGCGCGTCAACTTCTGGACGCTGGGCGATGTGGCGACTTTGCGGCCCAACGTGGTGAACGAATTTCGCGCGGGGGCTCTCATCCTGGTTTCGGCCAGCAGCGCCAACTTCACGGGCGACAGCGTGCTGCAGGAGATCGGCATCTCCGGGCTGCCGGACCGCGGACCGGTGAACAGCCTGCCGTTTTTCAGCATCTCCGGATTCAGCAACAACAACATCAACCTGTTGAGCCCGGTGAACGACGGGCACGCGCAGCTTGCCGATAACCTGAGCTGGGTGCACGGACGGCACTCCATGAAGTTCGGGGTGGAAGGGATCGACTGGTTCGTCAACCGTTACATGCCGAATAACTCCGGCACGCCGATTTTCGGAAGTTACTCGTTCACCGGTATGTTCACGGGCAGCGCCTATGCCGATTTTCTGCTGGGGCTGCCGGCTTCGGCGACGCGCGAAGAGCCTTACCCGGCGCAGTACAACCGCTCGCGCGATTGGGCGGGTTACGCGCAGGACGATTTTAAGGTAACCGCGCGGCTTACTTTGATGTATGGCCTGCGTTACGAATATAACGGGCCGGCTTACGCGTTGAAGGGCAACATGTACTCGTTCGATCTGGCGACGGGCAGGATTATCGTGCCCAACCAGGAATCCCTGAATTATGTGAGCCCGCTGTTCCCTTCGTCGCTGCCCATCGAAACGGCTAATTCGGCGGGACTCGGCCGGTCGCTGCGGCACGCCGATGGCAACAACTTCGCGCCGCGCTTGGGATTTTCGTATCAGCTCGACCGTGCCGCCAGGACCGTGCTGCGCGGCGGCTGGGGCGTGTATTACAACCATTACTCGGAGAACATCACGGGCGACCTGGCGGCGGGACCGTTCGCGGCCACTACCGTGAACCCCAACAGCCTCACAAACGGCCACCCGGCTTTCACGCTGGCCGATCCCTTCGCCACCCCAGGCGCGCCGGGGACGCTTTCCCTCCGCGCGGTGACTCCCGATTTGCGCAACGCTTATGCGCAGCAGTACTCGCTTTCTCTGGAGCGGGAACTGACGCGAGATACGGGATTGCGCGTGAGTTACATCGGGTCGAAAGCCACCGACTTAGTTTACCGCCGGGATGTCAATCAGCCGCTCCCCTC
>Ga0181521_10006369_pt1 | contig 12814 bp, 10 predicted proteins | sample PEATcosm2014_Bin_32_FD_119764 | JGI IMG/M metagenome (GOLD analysis project Ga0181521, IMG submission 119764) | Peatland microbial communities from MTU Mesocosm Facility, Houghton, MI, USA - PEATcosm2014_Bin02_60_metaG | ecosystem: Environmental > Terrestrial > Soil > Wetlands > Peat | place...
ACCTGCGAATTCTGCTCGCGATCAGTCCCAAAGTGGCGCTGGCAGTTGAAACCGCGCTCACCCACCGGCTGCTCGAAACGTCTATTACGACCGATTATCTGACGAATCTGCCCAACGCGCGTTCGCTCTTCCTGTCCCTCGACAACGAACTGGCACGCGCCCAGAGGACCGGTTCGTCGCTGGCCGTGATTGTCTGCGATCTGGATGGATTCAAACTGGTAAACGACCGGTTTGGCCATCTCACGGGCAACAAGGTGCTGCGGCTGATCGCGAACGGTCTGCGCGAGCAGTGCGGTCCGCCCGATTACGTGGCTCGAATGGGAGGCGACGAATTCGTCCTTCTGATTCCGGGCGCCAAAGGCGACGAGCTCGATCTCAAGATCGAACGCATGCGCTCGGTTGCAAAACGCGCGGGAGATTCGACTCCCGAAGCCAGTGTCTTGTCGATGAGCGTCGGCGTGGCCGTTTATCCGGACGACGGTTCGGATGCCGAAGACCTGCTTGCCGAAGCGGATCGGCGCATGTACAAGAGCAAGCGCCTGCGCAAGAAGTCCGCCGCCGTCATTGCCATCGAATCCCCGCAGGTGACTGTGGCAGCCTCATAAACGCCGCCCGCGATTCTCCCGCTTTGAAAATCCGCGTTACACTCGGGTTTGACTCCGTTGCCGTTCTTAAACCGGCTCGCATCCAACCTGATTACCCTCGCCCTGGTCGTCCTCGCCGGCGGCTTTTTCGCGGCGGCACTGGTCCGTTACAGCCCCGGGTTCGATTCCATTCCCGAAGATCTGAACCCCGGCATCAGCTCGGCCACCCTGCGCGTTTTACATGCGCGGCACGGCCGGGAAAACTCGCTTCCCGTCTTTTACGCGCGCTATCTCGCGGGCGCAATTCAGGGCGACTTCGGCATTTCGCAGAACCTGAAGCAACCGGTTACCGATCTGCTGCGCCAAAGGGCCCCCGTCACCGCAAGGCTGATCCTGTGGGGAACCGCCGGCGGCTGGCTGCTGGCCGGATTGCTGGCCTGGACGGCTGCCTGGACGCGCCGGGTTGCCCGTGGAGACGCGCTCGAAGCCGCGGCTCTTTCCATCAGCGGCCTTTTGCTTGCGATCCCTCCGGTCGTTCTTGCGCTCGCGTTTTTCTTCTATCGGGCGCCGCTCGGGCTCGCTCTCAGCCTGGCTCTGCTGCCGCGTCTCTTTGGAACCATGCGGGCGCTTCTCGACGACTGCTGGTCGTCGCCGGCGCTTCTCGCCGCGCGGTCGCGGGGGGTCGGCCCGGTCGTGATCGCGGCGCGGTATGTGTTGTGGGCCACGGCCCCTCAGCTGATCGCGCTGTTCGGCGTCGCGCTTGTGCTGGCCTTCGGATTGGCCATTCCCATCGAGGCGTTGTGCGACGTTCCGGGGCTCGGCGCGCTCGCCCTGCAGGCCGCCACGTCCCGCGACATGCCGCTGCTGTGCGGCATGGCCCTGATAATCGCTTTCTTTGTCGCGTTTGTTCATGCTGCCGGTGACCTTGCCGGGGGTCTTACGGGCGAGCGCGCATGAGGCGCGGGTTCCGGCGCGCAGCCGTCTGTGTGCTTCTCCTGGTCGGGCTCTCCGCGCTTTTCGCTCCCTCCATAGCTCCTTACGATTACAGCCGGCAGTTCCGGGAGGCTCCCAATGCTCCCGCAAGCCGGCGGTTTCCGATGGGCACGGACGATCTGGGGCGCGACCGCTTCTCGCGGCTCCTCTATGCAACGCGCGTCTCGGTCATGCTGGCTCCAGCCGCCGCCCTGGTCTCGATCCTGCTTGCGCTGTTAATATCCGCGATTGCCGGTACGCGGAAGCAATGGGTTGATCGCGTTCTATCCGGTTTCACCACGCTCTGCCTCTCGCTGCCGTGGATTTTCCTGTTCATCATCCTGCGCGCCGTGCTGCCGCTGAATACGAGGCCGCTCGCGTCCGTTCTGATAACCTTTGGCCTGATGGGGATAGCGGGATGGGCGTGGCCGGCGCGAATCTTCACCGCATCGATACGGCAGATGACGCAATCGGGCTGGCTGGTGCAGGCGCGCGCGTCTGGAATACGTCCCTGGAGGATCGCGCTGGTACACGGCTGGCCGCACCTGCGCGCCGTCGCCACCGCCCAATTCCTCGTCCTCGTACCGGCATATATCCTCTCCGAGGCGAGCCTCGGACTGCTCGGACTCGGCGTCGCGGAGCCTCTTCCATCGTGGGGCAACCTGCTCGCCGAACTGCAGCACCCAAGCCGGGTTCACGATAATCCCTGGATCCTGGCTCCCCTTGCGCTTCTGATGCTTGTCATGATCTCGCTCGAATCGCTGCATCCGGCGCGGGAGGTGATTGCGTGAAATCGCTCCCGGCGATTTGTGGAGCAGGCGCTCTCGCCTGCGTTCTTCTTTTTGCCGCCGGCGCTCCCCGGGAACTGCGCTTCTGCCTTAACGGCGACCCGAAAACTTTCGACGCGCTCCACGTGTCGGACGATCGTTCCGAACTCATCCGGTACCTGACCGGAGGAGTTCTGGTTCGCATCAATCGCGCTACCGATCAGCTCCAGCCCGAGCTCGCCGAATCCTGGAAGCTGGCGGACGGCGGCCGCGCCATTACTTTCCACCTGCGCGCCGGGCTCAGGTTTTCCGACGGCGCGCCCCTTACCGCCGGCGATGTTGCGCGAACCTTCAACACGGCCCTCGATCCGAAGCAGGCCTCGCCCGCCGGGGATACGTTCCGGTCGGCGGGCGATACCGAAGTGCGAGTCGATTCTCCTCTTGACATCACGATCCGCTACCCGGAGCCAAAACCGGGTATCGACCGCCTGTTCGACACGTTGTCCATCGTCCCGGCCAATGCCGGTAAGCTTCCCGCCTCAGCCGGGCCATTCTTCGTGTCCGAGTACAGGCCAGGCGATTATTTGCGGCTCACCCGCAATCCTAACTACTGGAAGCGCGATGCGGCTGGAAGGCCGATGCCATACCTCGATTCGATCCGGATCGATATTCAACCCAATCGCGAGATCGAGGTCGCCCGCTTTCTGCGCGGCGAAACTCACCTCATAAACAAAATGACACCGGAAGGTTTCGATCATCTTGCACGCGAGAAGCCCGCCGCCGCCCGGAATCTGGGAGCGTCTCTTGATTCCGAATTCCTCTGGTTCAATCAATCGCCCGCGGCCGCCGTCCCGGATTGGAAGAGAAAGTGGTTTACGTCCGCTGTCTTCCGGCACGCGATCAGCGCTTCGATACACCGCGGCGATATCGCGCGAATCGCTTTCCGCGGCCATGCGCATCCAGCCGCGGGACCCTTCTCGCCGTCCAATCGATTCTGGTTCAACGCCTCGCTCAAGCCGCTTCCCTTCGACGCTCAATCCGCGTTGCGCGGGCTGGCTGCCGAAGGCTTCGTTCTGAAAGACGGCATTCTGCGCGACCGTGACCGGCACGCCGTCGAATTCTCTCTCATCACGAACTCCGGCAACCGTCCGCGGGAAGCGATGGCGGCCGTGATTCAGGAGGACCTGCGCAAGATCGGTGTCCGGGTGAATATCGTGACGCTCGACTTCAGCTCACTTATCGAGCGCATCACGAAGACATCGCAATATGAGGCCTGCCTGCTCGAGTTCGCCAACGTCGAGATCGATCCCATGGAGCAAATGAATGTCTGGCTGAGCTCGGGCGCGGAACACGCCTGGTGGCCCCGGCAGAAGACCCCCGCAACGCCTTGGGAGGCCCGCATCGACAAGCTGGAACTCCTGCAGGCATCCGAACCGGTGCGGGCGCTGCGCAAGAAGGCGTTCGATGAAGTACAGCGAATCGCCGTCGAACAGGAGCCGATCGTCTATCTGGTAAACCCCGACTACCTGGCTGCGATCTCGCCTTCACTGCGCGGCGTGCAGCCGGTGGCTGCGCCGCCGCAGATCCTGTGGAATATCGAGTCCCTGCGTCTTGAGTGACACAGTTGAGTAACCCGGTTCTCGAATTCCGCATCTCGGCCCGTTACGGACGCACCGAAGTGCTTCACGATGTCGCGGCGAGCCTTGCACCCGGCGAGATCGTGGCGCTAGTCGGGCTGAGCGGCTCGGGCAAGAGCACTCTCGCGCTCTCGTTATTGCGGCTGCTCGAATACCGTGGCGGCGAAATTTCCGGAAGCATCCGTCTGGCGGGCCGCGAACTGATCGGGCTGGGCGAGCGCGAAATGCGCGGCGTGCGGGGCAGGCTGATCGGCTATGTGCCGCAGAGCCCCGCGGCCGCTCTGAATGAACGGCTGCGTGTCCGCACGCTGCTCGAGGAAACGTGGCGCGCCCACGCCTCTCGCCGCGCGCCCGAAGCAGCCGGCTTTTTTGCAAAACTGCTGGAAAGCGTTCAGTTGCCCGGCAGCCGGGAATTTATGGACCAGCGGGCCGGTGAACTGAGTACGGGCCAGGGACAGCGCCTTCTGATTTCACTCGCCATTATGCATCGTCCGCCCGTGCTGCTGGCCGATGAACCGACCAGCGCCCTCGATGCCATTACACAGGCCGCGGTGCTGCGGCTGTTCGAAGACCTGAACCGCCGCCAGGGCACGGCGATGCTGTTCATCTCGCACGATCTGCTGTCGGTCGCGTCCATCGGCCATCGCGTGGAGATCCTGCACGAAGGCCGCATCGTCGAATCGGGCGCCCCCGAGGCCATCTTCCGCGAGCCCCGGCATCCGTTTACGCGGGAACTGGTGAAAGCGATCCCGCGGCGCGACTGGTAAGCGCCGCTTCACGACTCCACGTAATATCCTTACGTAATTTCTCTTTGGATAAATGTGAGATCTTGTGCATATTGTGTAACAGGTACGTGTAGCGCCGGGAGGTACAATTGGCAGTAGATCAATGCGCGGACCCGTCCAGATCACCGCAGATTTCCCAACAGTGGAAGATTTCGCCCGATGGTCGGGAGTATCGCGATCCCGGACCAGGGAACTCGTCCGTTTGGCTAAGGCTATTGTCGCCCGGGAGAACCGGCCGGTCCCAAGAGGCACCGCGAAGAAGGGTACGGGAGTTCGAAGCCGTGGCGGTAAGTCGCTCGCCAGGAAGTGAACAAAGCGGCTCGCCCGCGCCAGTCCACGTCTTCCTTAACGTTCCCTACGACCTCAATTTTCAGGATCTGTATCTCGCCTATATTGCCGGGCTTGTATCTCTCGGGCTGTATCCGCGGGCGACGATAGAGATCGTCGGCGGGGAAAAAAGGCTGGACAGAATCTTTAATCGGATTCAGGCTTGCCCGAATTCAGTGCATGATCTTTCGCGAGTCGAACTCGACGCGAGGCGGCCCGAGACGCCGCGATTTAACATGCCTCTTGAGCTGGGCTTGGCAGTTGCGTGGCAAAAGCTCAATCCGGAAAGGCACGTCTGGTTCGTGTTTGAAGCAAAACTGCGGCGGATTGAAAAATCCATGAGCGATCTGAACGGCAGTGATGTTCATATCCACGGTGGCCGGCGAAAGGTCTGTTCGGTGAACTTGCTAACGCATTCATCAGGTCGCAGCGCCAGACGAGTGTCGGACATATGCATCGGGTGTTCCTTGGCCTTAAAGAGGCACTGCCGGGTTTGTTGCGGAAGGCAGGAACGAAATCCCCTTTCAAGGCGAGAGTGTTCGACGATCTGCGAATCCTCGCGCGCGTGCTCAGCGATCAATACACAATTTGAATTCAGGAGCCTGGGTCCTGTGGTAAGCGAGAAAGTCAGCCGCGCCGTTTCCAGCCCTCTTTATTCACCTGACGCGATCGCGCCACTGCCAGCGCCTTCGCCGGCACTTTCTGGTTGATCACGCTTCCCGCCGCTATGTATGCGTCTTCTCCGATTTCAACCGGCGCGATCAGAGTGGAGTTGCTTCCGACGAAAGCGCCGTCGCCGATTACCGTGGCATGCTTCTTCTGCCCGTCGTAATTACAGGTGATCGTGCCCGCGCCGATGTTGACCTTTTCCCCGATGGTTGAGTCTCCAAGATAGGCTAAATGCATCGATTTCGCTCCCGCGCCCATCTTCGTTTTCTTCAATTCGACGAAATTTCCCACGTGCGCCCGTTCCGAGAGATGAGCGCCCATCCGTAAACGGGCAAACGGCCCCGCGTGCGCCCGCGCATCCAGCTTCGACTCGGAAACCATCGTGAAAGGAAACACTTCCACACCGGCTCCCAGCACCGAGCTGTGAACGATCGAACAAGCGCCAACCCGGCAATTCTCGCCGATCGCCGTTGCTCCCGTAATCTGGACGAACGGGCCGATCACGGTGTCGATCCCGATCCGGACGTCCGCGTCGATGGTGACCGTCTCGGGCTTTTCGATCGTGACGCCGTCCAGCATCAACTGGCGAATTTTGCGCGCGCGCAGGATTCGATCCGCCTCCGCCAGTTCCAGACGATTATTGATGCCCAGCAGCTCGGCGGACTCGGGAATCTTCAAAGCAACGACCCGCGCGCCCGCGCGAATCAGGATCGCCGCCATATCGGTCAAATAGTATTCGTGAGCCGGATTGTCGGGCCGAAGCTCATGGATGTGACGCCAGAGGGAATCGGCATCGAAGCAGAGGATGCCTGAATTGATCTCGCGAACCGCACGCTGGTCCGCTGTGGCAGCCTTATGCTCCACGATCGCCTGAACGCTGTTATCGGCTCCGCGGATGATCCGGCCGTATCCCGTGGGATCGTCCACATCGGTTGTAATCACGGCCGCCGCGGCGCGGCCCTGCTTCTGCGTTTCCACCAGTTGCGCAAGAGTACCCGGGCGAATCAGCGGGCAATCGCCCACGAAGACCACAAGGCTGCCGCCGAGCCCGGCCAACTTTTCCTCGCCGCACATCACGGCGTGCCCCGTACCCAATTGTTCGGTCTGGTGAATCGATTGAACGCCTGCAGACTCGACTTCGGCGCGCACCTCGTCGGCCTGATACCCCACCACTACGAACACGCGCTCGGGCGGCGCGATCTGCAGGGCGGCGTCGATGGCGTGCCGCACCAGCGGCTTGCCTCCGGCCCGATGCAGCACCTTGGCCATCCGGGACTTCATGCGCGTACCTTGCCCCGCGGCAAGAATCACAACGGCGGCGTCGTTTATCACGGAATGGGCGGGCACGATTCCTAGTTTAGTGGGAGCAGTTCAGTGGGGAACAGCTTAGTGGGGAACGGCGTCTTCTTTTCTTCCGCCGCGCCTCCGCCGGGCTTCCGCCGCTAATTCGACCGCCACCCGCGCGATCGTGGCGGGATGGTGTCGCACTTTGCTGCCCTTCTGCAACAGATCCGCGCCGATGACCGCCAGACCCATCTCTTCCAGCGCCCGGATATCGTTCTCGATGGGCGCCGAGTTCTGTTCCGCGTATCTCCGGCGCAGCGCCGCCGATATCTTCGAAGTGCTCACCACCACGGTATCGAGCAGTTTGCCCCCGGCGTGCCTGTAAACCGCCAGCACGTGGTCCGCGGCGCTGAAATTCGTTGTTTCTCCGGGCTGCGTCATCAGGTTCACGAAGTATGCTTTCAGCGCGCGCGATTGGCGAATCGCCTTCGGAATTCCGGAAACAAGCAGATTCGGAATCACGCTGGTAAAGAGGGAACCGGGTCCGATCGTGATCAGATCGGCGCCTGCGATCGCATCCAGGGTCTCCTTCAGCGGCCGGACACGATTCGGCAGCAAACGGATCTGCCGAATGCGGCGGCGGCTTCGGCTGATACGGCTTTCGCCGCGCACGACCCTGCCGTCGTCGAGCACCGCTTCGAGAGAAACTTTTGCGGCCGTCGAAGGGAAAATTCGTCCCGCGATATTCAATACTTCGGCCGAACTGCGCACCGCATCCGGGAAATCTCCGGTAATCTCCGTGAGAGCCGTCAGGAAGAGATTTCCGAAGCTGTGGCCCTTCAGCCCGTGCCCGGCTTTGAAGCGGTACTGGAAGAGTTCGGAAAGCAGCGCGCCGTCCTCGGAGAGCGCGACCATGCAGTTGCGGATGTCGCCTGGGGGCAGGACGTCGAACTCGCGCCGCAGACGCCCGGAACTGCCCCCGTCGTCGGTCACGGTCACGATGGCCGTGATATCGATGCGCGGCCCGGCGTCACCGCCGCGATCCGGCGCATGCGTATACCTCCTGAGCCCTTCCAGCAGCGCCGACAAACCGTGTCCACCACCGATCGAAACCACGCGCAGTGGTTCGATCATCGGGTCCGTGCCCCGCATGTCGGGAGGGGCTTACCAGCTTCCGGAAGGCTCTGCGGTGAGCAGGGCGCGCAGCCCCGGAAATTGCGCGGCAAGCGCCGAGAATTCCGGATCCTGCCGCGCCAGTATCCGATTCCGCGGCTCCAGATCGATCGCACGCTTCAGGTTCTCACACGCACCGTTTCCGTCGCCGGCGAAGCCGCAGCAGAGCGCCAGCGTGTAAAGGACATGGTCGGCATCGGGCTGCATGGACAGCGCGCGCCCGAGATGGTGTTTCGCCAACTCGACATCGCGCGCGTTCAGCCGCTCCACCCCGTAGTTGAAGTGATCCTCGGCCGTCGAGAGCTTCACTTGGCTCCCCTTCGTCCTTCGTTCGCAGACCTGAGCGTAGGATCGAGCCTTGTCCGCGATCTGCGGAGCCGGCCCTTTCGCTACCTCCAGAAAGCGATCGCGCGCCTCAGTCAGCTTGCGTTGCGCGAACAGCTGAACCGCCTGCTCGTAGATCTTGAGTTGCACTTCCAGGGCGCTGGGCGGCTCGACGGCGGCAGTCGTCTTCTTCACCGGGGCGTTCCGGGAGGCGGGTCCGCTTTTCGTCGCCACTGGGGGTTTCTTCTTCTTTGTCATAAATAGCGACCCAAAGGCCACTCGGTAGGTGGATTTATAACAGAACGCCCGATACCGCCGCAACCCCCCCTCCAACCAGCCCGGGGTTTCGGGGTCCAGCACCGATTCTCTCACGATGTGCCGGTCGAGTCCGCTGCCGTGTAAGACCAGACTTGCTAACCTCAATACAGCTTGACGAAACGGCTTCGGTTCGCGGTGTTTTATTGCACGGCGTTTTCCTGCGCCGCTTTTTTCTGCGCCACTTTTTCCTGCACGACGGCGCTCGCGCAGAATTTCCGGGGCGCGGCCGATCTCGATGCCGCCATCGACCAGGCCATCCGCGAAGACAGGATTCCGGGCGCCGTGGTTCTGGTGGGCCACAACGGCCAGGTCGTTTACCGGAAGGCTTACGGTTACCGCGCTCTCCTGCCCGTCAAAGAGCCAATGACCGTGGACACCATCTTCGATATTGCATCGCTTACCAAGATCGTCGCAACCACAAGCGGCATGATGAAGTTGTTCGAGCAGGGGCGCGTGCGGTTTGACGATCTGGTTACCGTGTATCTGCCGGAATTTCAGGGCGGCAACAGTCCGATCACCGTGCGCGATCTGATGACGCATTTCTCCGGCTTGCGCCCCGATCTCGACATCGACCCGCCCTGGAGCGGCTACGAAACCGGAATCCGCAAGGCGCTTTCGGATAAGGCCGCCGGTCCGCCGGAGACGAAGTTCGTATACAGCGACATCAATTTCATCCTCGCCGGAGAAATCGTGCGCAGGCTGAGCGGCTTTGCCGAAAACGAGTATTTGAAAAAGATTCTCTTTGATCCGCTTGGCATGAAAGACACGACGTATCTGCCTTCGCCGGCTCTCAAATCGCGCATTGCCCCGACTGAAATGCAGAAAGACGGCGTAATTCTGCGCGGCGTCGTCCATGATCCGACGGCGCGCTATATGGGCGGTGTGGCCGGACACGCGGGTGTATTCTCCACGGTGGACGACTTGGGCAAGTTCTGCCGGATGATTCTGGATGGCGGCGGCAGTTCATCCGGTACTGCGCTCTTCGATCCGGCGACCATACGGAAATTCACCACGCCCGCCACACCGCCGAATCAGCCGATTCTGCGCGGCCTCGGTTGGGATATCCAGTCGCCTTATTCCGGTGTGCGGGGGGAGTTATTTCCGGTCGGATCCTTCGGCCACACCGGTTTTACCGGTACCTCGATCTGGCTCGACCCTTCTTCGCGGACTTATGTGGTCCTGCTGACAAATTCCGTCCATCCGCACCAGCGAAAAGCGATTACGCCGCTGCGGGGACAGGTCGCGACGATCGCAGCTGAGTCGGTTGGCTATCGCGAAACACGGAGCGGTCTGGACGTTCTGGAGCAGAACGATTTCAGGATTTTTCGGGGAAAACGAATTGGCCTGATCACCAACCAGACCGGCGTGGACCGCCTGGGCCGCCGCAATGTAGACGTAATGAAAGCGGCAGGCGTCGACATCGTCGCGCTGTTCTCGCCCGAACATGGCCTTGCCGGCGTTGAAGATCGCCCGAACATCGGGGATGCCGTCGATACGGTCACGGGAATTAAAGTCTGGAGTTTATACGGGAAAACGCGCCGGCCGACCCCGCAAATGCTGCGCGGCCTGGATGCTCTGGTGTTCGATATCCAGGATATCGGCGTACGTTTCTATACGTACGAGTCCACCATGCACTACGCAATGGAAGAAGCGGCTAAAGCAAAACTGCCGTTTTATGTGCTGGACCGGCCCGACCCGATCACGGGAATCCATGTGGAAGGACCCATGCTTGATCCCGACAAGCTGTCGTTTACCGGTTCTTTTCCGCTGCCGTTACGGCACGGAATGACCATCGGTGAGCTGGCCCTGCTCATGAACGCCGGGCTCATGAACGCCGGGAACAGTCCCAACGCCGATCTGCATGTTATCGAGATGACCGGCTGGCATCGGGAGGACTGGTTTGATACGACGGGCCTGTCTTGGGTGAATCCCTCTCCCAACATTCGCAATCTCAACGAGGCGCTCCTCTATCCGGGCATAGCGATGCTGGAGTATTCAACCAATTATTCGGTCGGCCGGGGGACGGACGCGCCTTTCGAACAGATCGGCGCGGATTGGATTCGCGGAGCCGACCTCGCCGGGCGCTTGAGCGAACTGAATATTCCCGGCGTAAGAATTGCTCCCACGCAATTTACCCCGGATTCATCGAACTTCAACGGGAAAACGATAACGGGGGTTCGGTTCGTGGTGACAAACCGCGACTTGTTTTCATCGTCGCAGCTCGGGTTGGCGGTGGCAGCGACGCTGAGGACACTCTATCCGAAGAAGATTGCGCTGGATGCGGACCAGAACCTGATAGGCAACGCTGGAGTGATACAGGCGTTGGAGACCGGAAAAGATCCCTCGCCGGCCGCCAACGCCAACCTTAAGAAATTTATGGAGTTACGCCAGAAATTCCTGCTTTACCACTAATCGCACATCCGGCTGCCGGCCGCGCGTCTCCGTCTTTACGCCGCGGCCGACGATGTCTTCGTCTGGTTCACAACTTTGGTGCCGCTCTTGTTCTTGCTTCCCGGCGGCCGTCCGCGCTTCTTGGCTTCAACCATCCATGATGGCGGTCGCCCCCGGCGACGCCCGCGTCCGCGCGCCAGGCGTTCCAAGCTCAAAATCGCTTCTTCCAGCTGCTCACGCTCCTGGCGCAATTCGTCCAGAATTTTTGAAACTTCCATTAGTCGACTCCTTGTTTCCCATTTGCTGGCGTGCATTTAGCGGGCGCGCTCGCGTTCCACATATAGAACAAAAAAGCCGCACGCAGCACCCTGTCAGATAAGATGATTACCTCAATTGAACCAATAAAGCAAGGGTTGTGTTCTGATTACGGAACGAAAATTGCTAATTTCGTACTAGAACCGGCGTTGACCGGAAGCCAAGTCCTGGTTCGACTATTTCCCAACCGCGCGGCTCCTCCAATAAAAATAAAACGGCAATCCTAATAAAATCAAGGTAATTCCTGCAATGGATTCCCGCGGCTTGGCCCATAGAGTACTAACTTCAAGTACTGCGGCGCCGGCAAGAAATAAAAGTGGCACCGCCGGATAACCAAAAGTCTTGTAAGGCCGCGGAAGATCCGGACGCTTTCGTCTCAACACGAACACTGAGGCGGTGGCCATCGCATAAAGAATCCAGCTTCCAAAAATCACGAAATCGAACAACTCCTCGTATTTTCCCGACAGCACCAGCACGGAGGACCACGCGCTCAGCATCAGGATCGACACGCCGGGCGTGTGAAATGCAGGGTGAACCCACGCCGCCGAACGGAAAAACAGGCCGTCCCGTGCCGCCGCGTAAGGAACCCGGGCGCCAGTCAGAATTGAGCCGTTCAACGCCGCAAAGATTGAAATCATGGCCGCGATCGAAACAGCGCTTGCACCTGCCGATCCGCCAATGCGCTGCATCATTTCCGCGGCCACCAGTTTGTGCGCGCCCACTTCGGCGGGCGATAGAACCCGGAAATAGGCCCAGTTGGCGAGTATATAGATGGCGATCACCCCCAACGTTCCGCCAATCAGCGCGAGCGGCAGATTCCGTTGCGGATTCTTGACTTCAGATGCCACCATGCCGACGTTATTCCAGCCGTCGTAGGCCCACAAAGCGCCCACCAGCGCCGCAATAAATCCGGCGAATACGGGCGGAGTCGGGGGTAATGACGTTCCGGGCAGGGCGGCGCCCGCGGCCAGTGCCTGGTGTGCCGCCGGGTGAGCGTAAAAAAGCCCGGCGAGGATCAGAAAAGCGATCAGCCCGATTTTGACTGCGGTAACTGCCACCTGCACATCCCCGCCGATCCGGACTCCCAGATAATTGATCCCGCCCAGCAGGAGAATCAGCACCAGCGCAAACATCTGGCCGTACTTGACGGAAAATGGGCCCGCCGTGAACCAGACCGATTCGAATTGAGGCACAAAGTGCGCGGTGTATTCGAAGAAGGCGGTGGCCAGCGTGGCGATCGATCCGCTCTTGGCGACCCACATCTGCGT
>Ga0181521_10006372_pt1 | contig 12808 bp, 12 predicted proteins | sample PEATcosm2014_Bin_32_FD_119764 | JGI IMG/M metagenome (GOLD analysis project Ga0181521, IMG submission 119764) | Peatland microbial communities from MTU Mesocosm Facility, Houghton, MI, USA - PEATcosm2014_Bin02_60_metaG | ecosystem: Environmental > Terrestrial > Soil > Wetlands > Peat | place...
CGCCGGGCCGCCGCCGATACGACGTCGGGCGCCCATCGCGAGAGTCGTGGCGGCGGCGCAGGTGGGGGCGGCGGCGGCTTCGGCGCCAGCATCCGCAGCATCGAAATCAATGGGCAGCATTTCGACCTCGAGCATAAGTCGAAGGATAGCCCGGCTCCGGGCGAAGCGCGGTAGGCATGTTCAGGTCGGATTGGCTCGATCCGATCGACAGCGCTTCGCGCCGGAATAGCGCAGCGGGAACGGCCATGGCGCGCCAGAGGAAAGATGATGCGAAAGCCGCGGTTCACGATTTATCACGGCCTCGCCGCATCGATCGCGATTCACTCGGCTCTGGGCCTTCCGGTGGTCCTCTACGCTCTGGCCTCGCCGCCTGAGGAGCCGCCGGCGCTCGTCGTCGAGCTGCAAGGCCCCGTCGCGGAGACCCAGACCGAGGAGAAGGTTGTCCAGGAAACGAAGGGACAGCCGTCAGCCGAGGCGGCCAAACCCGCCGAAAATCCGCCCGCCCAGCCGCCCGTCGCCGAAACGCCGCCGCCGCCGCCGGAAACCGAGCCGACGCCATCCCCAACGCCGCCGCCCAAGCCGCAGGCCGAAGCGCCTCCGCCGCCAGAGCCGGACGCCGAGACGCCGCAGCCTAAAGAAGCCGAGACGCCTCAGCCTAAAGAGGCGCAGACGCCTCAGCCGAAGGAGGCGCAGACGCCGCAGCCGAAGGAGGCCGAGACGGCGCCCGAGGCCGCCAAGGCGCAGACGAATTCAACGGCGCCGGGCGCGGCGAATGTCAAAGGCGACGAGCAGAAGGAGCAGGCCCAGACGATCAAGCTCAGCGAGGAGGAATTCGATCGCCTCAGGAAATATGTGAAGGGCCTGACGAAAAGAGTGCAGTCCCATCTGCGTTATCCGGACGAGGGTCGGCGGGTCGGGCTGCAGGGCGCCGCGACGGTATCCTTTACGATCCTTTCGAATGGGCAGATTTGGCCGGAGTCCCTGAAGATCGTCGAAAGCAGCGGCCAACAGAAGCTCGACGCGAGCGCACTGCAAACGGTCCGTTCGAGCGGGCCCTTCGAACCTCCGCCGAAGGAGATGACGGTGGCGATCGACGTCGTCTTCGGCCGCAAACATTGAGAGAGCGGCGCCTTCAGATCGACCGATCGTCCCGGAGGCCGGGGATATCCTCGATGATTTCGCGCCGGACCCGTTCCTGCGTGATCGCGTCGGCGGCTTGTCGTCGATTCGCGCGACGGATCGACGGCCGGGTTCTACGCGGCGCATGGGTTCGTGCGATTGCCGGACTCGCTGCGGCTTGTGCCGCGATGCGACAAACTGTCCAACAGCCCTCCGCCGACTGCTTCCGTTCTGCTTCCGCAGCAACAAGCGCCCCGAAGGATATACGCTAAGCCTTTGAAAAATGGCGCGCCCGAAGGGATTCGAACCCCTGGCCTCTGCCTTCGGAGGGCAGCGCTCTATCCAGCTGAGCTACGGGCGCCAAGCGCAAGCGCGCTCCGCCACGGAGATGGCCGCGGCGGCGATGCAGTCTTAGACGATTTTTGCGCCTTGCGCCAAGCCGTATGAAGGCTGACGGCGCAAATATCTGGAGCCGCCGCAGGCGATGCGGACCGCCACGCCTGCCTGGCGCGAGCCGGAACAGGTTCCGCATCCCAACATTCATAGCGTGACGAACGACGCCTGTTGTACGATAACGCGCTGTAAGAAATCGAATAGATGAATAACAGCGACGATCCGCAAAATAAGTGCAAATCGTCGACGCTTTGACCCGCGTCGAATTGAGCCAATTCGACGCATAGTCAAATGAATCCAGCTATTCAGGCGGCTAGTGCAGGGTGGGAGGAGACGAAGCGCCGCGCAATTTGAAAATCTCGTCTTTGAGTTGAAGCTTTCGGCGTTTGAGTTCGGCCAGCTTTAACTCGTCGATGGCGGGATAGACGAGGGCTTTTTCAATTTCCTTGTCGAGAGCGTCGTGGCGCTGCTCGAGCGCGGCCAGATGATTTTCGAGAGACATGCAGAACTCCCTGTTGAAGTCTTGGCACGACAGGGAGTGTGCCACAGCTTTTCGATTTCGCGAAGGCCTTCGCGACAGCTTGGTGCAAATTTCATGAAGTTACGATGTCGCAGCTTGCGCGCATTTTCGCCGGCGCCCGTGAGGCCGGCCTTGCCCGAAACGGCCGGCCAACCTATTTTCGCGCAGCGGTTGAAGCTCGGCTTGGCCTCTGGCGTTTAAAGGGGTCCCGAAGTCCAATGGTTCTGACATCATGACGGACAAGATGAGCGAGGCGGAGCGCGCCGCGATGCAGGCCGAGCTCGAACATCTGCGTCAGGAGCACCGCGATCTCGATGCGGCGATCGAGGCGCTGCTCCACCTGAGCGCGGCGGACCAGCTGCAGGTGCAGCGGTTGAAGAAGCGCAAGCTGATGTTGCGCGACCGTCTGTCGTTCATCGAGGATCAGCTGACGCCGGACATCATCGCCTGATGGATGCTCCGGCGCGCCGCCGTCACGGTCTCGCCCGATCACAGTCTTTGCAGGCGCGCCAGCGTGAACAGGCCGAAGGGCGGCAGACTGCGCCGTTCGATCAGCCGGACCGCCGAATTGGCGGCGATCCAGTCGCCAAGGATCGACCATTGAAATCCGGGCCGCCAGCCGAGCTGGGCGCTGCGCGTCCCAAGCCAGGCTTCGATCGAGGCCATGGGGCCGCTGGAGGCGCCGAGGTGATTGACGAGGACGATCTCGCCGCCCGGCTTCACCACCCGGACCAGTTCGTCGAGCGTCGCCTGCGGCTCGGGGACGACGGTGAGCATATAGGGCGCGACGACGGCGTCGAAATGAGCGTCGGGGAAGGCGAGGCGCATCGCGTCCATCACGATCAGGCCCTCGACATTGCGGAGCGCCTTGGCGTGGACGCGCCGCTGCGCGCGCCGCAGCATCGGTTCGGAGAGATCGACGCCGATCAGCGTCGTGCGCGGATCGAACATCGGCAATTCGAGACCCGTGCCGACGCCGACGTCGAGAACGCGCCCGCCCGGGCGCTCGGCCGCCGCCGCCGCGGCCTTCCGCCCCGGCCGCAGCAACAGCTCGAAGACGAGGTCATAGACCGGCGCCCAGCGGGCGTAGGACGTCTTGACGTGGATATTGTCGAGAATGGCGGCGTCTTCGGCGGGCGCCGCGCCGTCAAAGGCGCGCGCCTCGCCGGCCAAGCTTCGCTCCGTCAAACGCCCCCTCCCGCTGTCGCTGGTTCAATCCGCGCCGGACGAGTTCCGGTTCTTAAGTCCGCGACGCGCCAGATCCTAAGGCCATTAAAGCGGAAGCGGTTCAGGATGTATATGATTTGATTTCGAGAACAGACCGGGCGCTGGCTCCGTCGCGCTGATGAAGCCGCCGCCGAGGACCCGCGCCTGCGGCTGATCCGAGGCGTAGAACACGCAGGCCTGCCCCGGCGAGACGCCATCCTCGTCGTGGGCGAACGCGACGCGGGCGCCCTCGCCGATGAAAAGCCGGCCCGGAACGGGCGGGCGCGTCGAGCGCACCTGCACGAAAATGTCGCGCCCCTCGGCGGGAACGTCCCCAAGCGCGCCATCGCCGATCCAGTTCAGCCCCCGCAAATGGACAAGATGCGTCGCCAGCGCCTCGCGCGGCCCGACCACGACGCGCGAATGGGTGGCGTCGAGTTTGACGACATAAAGCGGTTCGCCCGCGCTCATGCCGCCAAGACCAAGGCCGCGCCTCTGCCCGATGGTGTAATGAATGACGCCCGCGTGGCGGCCGAGCACCCGGCCGTCGATATGAACGATGTCGCCCGCAACGGCGGCGCCGGGCGACAGGCGCTCGATGAGGTCGCTATATTTGCCCTCGGGGACGAAACAAATGTCCTGGCTGTCGGCCTTGTCGGCGACGAGGAGGCCGAACCGCCGCGCCAGCACGTGAACCTCGGTTTTGGTCATGTCGCCTAGCGGAAACCGCAAAAGCTGAAGCTGCGCTTTCGTCGTCGCGAACAGGAAATAGCTCTGATCCCGCCCGCCGTCGAAGGCGCGATAGAGCGCGCGCTGACCCGTCTCATCGCATTTCGTCGAGACGTAGTGACCCGTGGCGAGCACGTCCGCGCCAAGCGCCAGCGCGGTTTCAAACAGATCGGCGAATTTGATTTCGCTGTTGCAGGAGATGCAGGGAACTGGCGTTTCGCCGGTCGCATAGCTTTGCGCGAACGGATTGATCACCCTTTCGCGGAAGCGCTCCTCATAATCCAGCACGTAATGCGGAATGTCGAGCCGGGCGGCGACGAGGCGCGCGTCATGAATGTCCTGGCCCGCGCAGCAGGCGCCCTTGCGGTGGACCGCCGCGCCATGGTCATAGAGCTGCATCGTCACGGCGACGACGTCATAGCCCTGCTCTTTCAGAAGCGCGGCGACGACGGAGGAGTCGACTCCGCCCGACATCGCGACGACGACGCGGGTCTCATTCGCGGGCTTGGCGAGGCCAAGCGAATTCAGGCGGGAGCCGGGGCTCTCGCCGAAACTGTCGCCGGAAATCTCGCTCGCCCGCGAAGGGTCAGCATTCATCGCTGTCGCCGCTCATTCGATCTCATCATTCGCCCATGGCCCGATTGCACGCCACGATCCCACGGGCCGCCACCGCCGCCGCTCGACGATCCAGATGGCTTTCCCGGCCAAGCGGCCCGACCAACACATCGTCGAAAAGGCGTCGCGTTTCGTTCAGTTCATGGCCGCGCGCTCAATTCATCGGCCCCAACGCCGCCCGCCCCCAAGAAGAAGCATCCCGGCCGGTCACGCCATCGGGCAACTCTTTTCATATATCCACTTCACGGCCGGGCGCAATGTCGCAGGCGACGCCCCGCCTGAATGAGCCCGCGGCCGTGCATTCCCCAGCGTAGAAGCAGAAAACGTTTCAAGCTGGTACAAAAACCGAGGCATCGCCAAGACGTCGCACAATAACAGCAGCCAAGTGAACACGAATTGTTAACAAAACGCGGCCGCGAGCTTAGGTAAATCTTAAAACACGCGGCCTATGTTGGCCAGCGTCAAGCTTATTCAGATCTGTGAGAGTTTCCATTATGGGCGAGCCCAGCCGTCACCGCGCAAAATATGTCATCGGCCCGGATGGGAGTCCTTTGACGGTGGCCGATTTGCCGCCCCGGAGCACGAAACGCTGGGTCATCCGGCGCAAGGCGGAAGTTGTCGCCGCCGTCCGCGGCGGCCTGCTTTCGCTGGAGGAAGCCTGCAGCCGCTACACGCTGACCGTCGATGAGTTCCTCTCCTGGCAAATGTCGATCGACCAGCATGGCCTCGCGGGCCTGCGCACGACGCGGATACAACAGTATCGGCTCTAGGGGAAGCATCGCCTCCGGAGATCCAGCCGCCTTCACCCTGGATTATATTGCGCTTCAGAAATGCTCAGGCGCGTTCTTCGCTTCTTCATCATCCAGCTTATTGCGCATGATGAAGGGCAATTGCGCGATCGTGAATAAAAACACGATTATGAATAGTCCGGGAAACTTGAAAGCGACCCAGACGTCGGTCGACTGCGTCCGCCAGACGATTTCGTTCAGCGCGGCGAGGACGAGAAAGAAGGCGGCCCAGCGCAGGGTCAGCACGCGCCAGCCGCGCTCGGTCAGCGCCATCGCATTGTCGAACAGCACCGGCAGCACCGGCCGGTCGAAGGCGAGTCCGCCGAACAGCGCCGCGCTGAAGCAGACATAGAGAATTGTCGGCTTCATCTTGATGAAGGTCGCGTCGTGCAGATAAAGCGTCAGCGCGCCGAAGGCGACGACGAGGACGGCCGTCATCAGCGGCACGATCGGAATCCGACGCGTCAGCGCAAATGAAGCGATGAGGGCGGCGACGACGGCGACCATCAGGACCAGCGTCGCCGTGAACAGCCCGGCATTATCGCCCGCCAGCAGTGAAGCCGGCGCGAAGCGCGCGACGAGCGGCTCAAACAGCTTTGGCCGCGCATTGGCGACAAAGAACAGCGCAAGCGGACCCATCTCCAGGACGAGTTTCAGCCATGGGTCTGGAGCGTGGCCGGGTTTGGCGGTGGGATCGGCGGCAGTAGCAGGCTTGGCGCCCGGCTGTTGGTCGACGTTTTTGTTCAAGGTCTCGCTCAAGCCCCAAGGTCGTGCTTCGTGGCGCGTCTGCGACGAGGGCTATATCACACGATGCGCCTTGCGCCTCGTACACCCCCTGCGGAAGGCCCTAAAGACGCTTCAAAACGAAAATCTGGATGAGGGACAATATAATTTCGGCGACGATCAGGACGACGATGGTGGCCTCCAACCGCGTCGCGCGATCGGCGTCGAGGATGTCGGTCAGGATGCGCGCCGTCTCGACGATCATGTCGAGCTTGTGCTTCAGCGTCTCGGCGCGCTCCTTCAACTCATATTCGTCCTCGAGCCGGGCGTAGAGCCGTTCGAGATCGGGCCTGTCCCATAAGACGTCGGGTTTCTCCTCGACGGCGACGCGGCCGGAGACGCGATGCTGGACGAGCAGCGTCTGCCCGATCAGCTTCAGCATCGAGCGGCGATTCCAGGGCGGCCGACCAGTGCGCGCGAGATTGGCGGCGAAAGGCTCGATGATGTCGAAGACGGCGTTGACTTCGCGCTCGTCGCGGCCGAGCGAGACCGTCTTGGCGAGCGCGTCCGCGACGACGAGAAGACGCTGCTCCGAGAGATCCTTCATCGCGATCGCGCCGCCGGGCGGGATCTTGTCGTCAAAGTCGGGCGAGATTTCGAGAATGGCGGATTCGTCGTCGATATGCTCGTGCGGACCCGAGACCCGCAGTTTCACCTGATTGAGGACATCGTCTTCCTCGAGCGGCGACAGCCCGATCATGACGGCGACGCCGAAACGGTAGAGCGCGACGAACCCATTCGCGCCGACATGGAAGGCGAGCGGGCTCGCCGAGATCATGTCGGAGCGCTCCAGCCCTGCGGCGTCGATGCGATCGCCAAGCAGCAGCGCCCGCGCCGTGACGCGACGAACCGCGGCCTGAGCCGAACCTATTATTTGCGCATTGGCCATGGCTCGAACCTAGCCGAGCGGCGCCGGATTGGAAAGAAGCCATCCCCGCCAGCGCTGCGCCGCTGTGCGCGCTGCAACGCTCAATCTTCGCCGTAGACTATTGACGCCGGGGCGGCGTTCGGCTATCCGAAACGTTACGGTTGATGGAAAAAATTATGACATTCGCCCTTATCGTAGCTTGCGCGTCGGAGACGGGACGGAGATAACTCCGTAATCCCGATCTGGCGCGTGTCCGAGGCCCTCCGGGGCCTTTTTTATTGTCCGCAACGTGGATGAGCCAAAAATCCCGACCAAGTCAAAGTCTGAACCGCGTATCCGGAGCATAACATGTCCAATCTGATGAACGGCGCCGAAATGGTCGTCCGGGCGTTGCAGGATCAAGGCGTCAAGACCCTGTTCGGCTATCCGGGCGGCGCGGTGCTGCCGATCTACGACGCGCTGTTTCAGCAAGATCAGATTCATCACATCCTGGTCCGCCATGAGCAGGGCGCGGCCCACGCGGCCGAAGGATACGCCCGTTCGAGCGGCAAGGTCGGCGTTCTTCTCGTGACGTCGGGACCGGGCGCGACCAACACGATCACCGGCCTCACCGACGCCCTGATGGATTCGATCCCGCTGGTCTGCATCACGGGCCAAGTGCCGACGCATCTCATCGGCTCCGACGCGTTTCAGGAATGCGACACGGTCGGCATCACGCGCCATTGCACCAAGCACAATTATTTGGTGCGCACCATCGAGGATCTGCCGCGCATCCTGCACGAGGCGTTCTATGTCGCGCAAAACGGCCGGCCGGGCCCCGTCGTCATCGACATCCCGAAGGATGTGCAATTCGCGGTCGGCGCCTATGTCGGTCCCGCCAAGATCGAGCACAAGACCTATAAGCCGAAGCTCGATGGCGACGCCGGCAAGATCGAGCAGGCGGTCGCCTTGCTGCTCGCCGCGCGCCGCCCGGTTTTCTACACCGGCGGCGGCGTCGTCAACTCCGGTCCGGAGGCCTCGCGGCTGCTGCGCGAACTCGTCGATCTCACCGGCTTTCCGATTACATCGACCCTGATGGGCCTTGGCGCCTATCCGGCCTCGGGCGAAAAATGGCTCGGCATGCTCGGCATGCACGGCACCTTCGAGGCCAATAACGCCATGCACGATTGCGACCTGATGATCGCTATCGGCGCGCGCTTCGACGACCGCATCACAGGACGGCTCGACGCCTTTTCGCCCGGCTCGAAGAAGATCCATGTCGATATCGATCCGTCCTCGATCAACAAGAACGTCAAGATCGATCTCGGAATCATCGGCGATTGCGCCCATGTCCTGCGCCAGATGATCGACGTCTATCGCGCCCGCAAGGCCGCGCCCGACGCCGCGGCGCTGAGCAATTGGTGGGCGCAGATCAATCGCTGGCGCGCGCGCAAATCGCTGGCGTTTAAGGCGTCCAGCTCGGTGATCAAGCCGCAATACGCGGTGCAGCGCCTCTATGAGCTGACGCGGGCGCGCAAAACCTACATCACGACGGAAGTCGGCCAGCATCAGATGTGGGCGGCGCAGCATTATCACTTCGAGGAGCCGAACCGTTGGATGACGAGCGGCGGACTCGGCACCATGGGCTATGGCCTGCCGGCGGCGATCGGCGCGCAGCTCGCGCATCCCGACGCGCTCGTCGTCGACATCGCGGGCGAAGCCTCGATCCTGATGAACATCCAGGAACTCTCCACCGCCATCCAGTATGATCTGCCGGTCAAGATCTTCATCCTCAACAACGAATATATGGGGATGGTGCGGCAGTGGCAGGAACTGCTGCATGGCGGGCGCTATTCGCACAGCTATTCGGAGGCGCTGCCCGATTTCGTCAAGCTCGCCGAAGCCTATGGCGCGATGGGTATCCGCTGCTCCGATCCGGCCGATCTCGACGCCGCGATTCTCGACATGATCGATTCGCCGCGAACCGTCGTGTTCGACTGCATCGTCGACAAGATGGAGAACTGCCTGCCGATGATCCCATCCGGCAAGGCGCATAATGAAATGCTGATGCCGGACGACGACGACATCGCCGGCGTCATCGACTCGGCCGGCAAAATGTTGGTGTAACACGCGATCCTGGTGGACCCGATGAACGCTTTGACCACTCCCCCCGCCGCCCCGCTCTCGCCCTATTCCTCGGCATTGGGCAAGGAGAATATCGAGACGCATACGCTCTCGGTGCTGGTCGACAACGAGCCCGGCGTGCTCGCGCGGGTCGTCGGGCTCTTTTCAGGCCGCGGCTACAACATCGAGAGCCTGACCGTCGCCGAGGTGGCGCAATCCGAGCATCTTTCGCGCATCACCATAGTGACGTCGGGAACCCCGGTGGCGATCGAGCAGATCGGCCATCAGCTGGAGCGGCTGGTGCCGATCCACAAGGTCACCGACCTCACGCTTCAGGGCGGCTCCGTCCAGCGCGAACTTGCGATGATCAAGGTTGCCGGCAAGGGCGCCGACCGCGAGGAGGCTCTGCGCCTCGCCGATGCTTTCCGGGCCCGCGTCGTCGACGCCTCGATCGAGAGCTTCGTGTTCGAGCTGACGGGCGCCGTCGACAAGATCAACCAGTTCGTCGAGCTGATGCGCCCGATCGGGCTCGTTGAAGTCTCCCGCACCGGCGTCGCCGCCATCTCGCGCGGGCCGCAGCCCATGTGAACGCCATTTCGGCTGCGGCGATTTTGACAAACCCGCCGCGGCGCCTAAAAGACCCCATCCGCCAATGAAGTCCGCAATGCCTGCGGCAGTTTGAGGAACGCTTGACCCATGCGCGTCTATTATGACCGGGATGCCGACATCAATCTCATCAAGTCGAAGAAGGTCGCCATCATCGGCTATGGCAGCCAGGGCCACGCCCACGCCCTGAACCTCCGCGACTCCGGCGTCAAGAACGTCGCGGTCGCGCTGCGCGAAGGCTCCGCCACGGCTGACAAGGCCAAGGGCGAGGGGCTCGACGTCAAGAGCGTCGCCGACGCCGCCAAATGGGCCGATGTCGTGATGGTGCTGACGCCCGACGAATTGCAGGGCGACATCTATACGCAGCATCTCGCGCCCAACCTCAAGCAGGGCGCGGCGCTTCTGTTCGCGCACGGCCTTAACATTCATTTCAATCTGATCGAGCCGCGCAAGGACCTTGACGTCGCGATGGTGGCGCCCAAAGGCCCCGGCCATACGGTGCGCTCCGAATACAAGCGCGGCGGCGGCGTGCCCTGCCTCATCGCGGTGGCGAAGGACGCTTCCGGCAATGCGCATGACATCGCGCTCTCCTATGCCTCGGCCATCGGAGGCGGGCGCGCGGGCATCATCGAGACGACCTTCCGCGAGGAATGCGAGACGGATCTTTTCGGCGAGCAGGTGGTTCTCTGCGGCGGCCTCGTGGAGCTGATCCGCAACGGCTTCGAAACGCTGGTCGAGGCCGGCTATGCGCCGGAAATGGCCTATTTCGAATGCCTGCACGAGGTGAAGCTGATCGTCGACCTCATCTATGAGGGCGGCATCGCCAATATGAATTATTCGATCTCGAACACCGCCGAATATGGCGAATACGTCACCGGCCCGCGCATCGTGACGCCGCAGACGAAAGCCGAGATGAAGAAGGTTCTGGACGACATCCAGTCCGGCAAGTTCACGCGCGACTGGATGCTGGAGAACAAGGTCAACCAGACCTCGTTCAAGGCCACGCGGGCGAAAGCCGCATCGCACCAGATCGAGGAAGTCGGCGCGAAGCTACGCGCCATGATGCCCTGGATCGGCGCCAACAAGCTGGTGGATAAGGCGAAGAACTAAGGACTTGACTCTTTTCTTAGCGATTCACTTTCGCGAACTTCGAGTAGCATGTCTAAGGCTTCTCTGGCGCTGAGTATTCTCGGGGTTCGCTCCGACAACCAAAGTCTGTCAGACTTGTCCCAAACCCACTCCTCGAACGGCGAAACAATAACAGGCACGAACTCTCTCACGCTCGTGAATTCGTAGTTTGTGCCGCGTGGCTCCCCGCGAAGAAACTCCGCGAGCCCAAAAGCCTGCGAGACCTTCGCGTCCAGCCGTTCGCGGCGACGCCTAAAGGTGGCGGGATTTCCGATCTCGTAATCTAGAGGCCTCTCTATTGAAACGCATTCGAATAGGAAGCAGACGGTGCCAATAACGACTCCGGCGTCCAACTCCCTATTTTTTTCGCCTAAGCTTTGCAGTAATCCACGTTTGACCTCAAAGCCACGCTCTGAAAGGGCGCGGCGAAAAGCATCTTCGAAAATCACACCTCTCTCAGTCTGGTTGTGACTTAGCCGGACGAAAATTGTGGCAAGAAACACGGGAATGCCTTGAAGGAAAATGCCATGATGCTGGCCCGCAGGCATAAGCATAAACTGTGGGCCTCCGCTCCATAAAGAAATTGAGGACTGTGTCTCCGGAGTTAAGGTTATTCGCTTCAATACGTCTTCTATATCATCATATGTTACACCACGGTCCGGTGCGAACGTGTCAATTCTCAGCTTGATCTCCGATTTTAGATGCGCAGCATCGATGCTAAGCACACGATAGCCGCGCTGCAGGAGATTAAGAAAAATATCTTTAAACGAATTGTCGAAGTTTTCATTTGCTTCGAGAACACTTCTAGGAAAGTACAAAATATTGCCGATAGCCCAGAGCACCAAAGCAATAGCTGAAAGGCTGTAACCATAATGCTGTGAGAATCGATCCGTCAGAAATTCATGAGCAACGATGAATTTATTAATATGTACCGGAATTGGCAGGAAATTGCTTACAAAGTCTGGCGGAAAAACGACTCCCAACCCAGTAAATGCATCTGATGGTTTTAGTCTATGGAAGTTATACGTCGGACATATAATTGTATCCGATAAATCATTTCGGGTTGCCTCCTCCGCGCGGAAATTTTTGTCGATCCAAACTCCGAGGAGTGAATTTTCGCTGCCGCCCCGGTCGGTTCTGTCATCGATGCTCCTTAAAAGCCAAGTCAACTCTTGATCCGGTACGTATTCCCAGTCGCCATCGCGACTAATAATAATTTTTGCGCCTTTCCCCAGCGAACGAAGGAGCGCCGTTACCCGCCAGTACTGATAAGCCAGACCCTCGACACGATAAATTGCTAGGAAATCGTCCTCGCAGAAATTACGGATAACCCATTGCGGTCGAGCTCTGAGCAATTCCGTAAATCTACGGTACGCCTTATTAGGTTGCTTGGTCGCTAACCTTTTTATGCCGGCACGCATGTATCCGCCGAGGATTCGGTCGGGATTAATCCGGTCTGATCGGGCGAACTCTGATGCGACGTTCGCCTGTCCATGTTTCGAGATCGCGAGTTCGACGATAGAGCGGACGAGGCCCAGCGTTCGTGGATCCTTTTTGTCCTCATGCAAGGGGCTTAGGAAAACGCCAATACGGCGATAGATGTGAAACCAGAAGAATACGGAATGGTTTTCCAGAATGCCCGCCATTTTTGCTTCGAGAGCATCCAACAGCTGCCGTGCGATAGGCCAAGCCGACTCCGCGGAGACTTCTTCATTGATCGGCAGGTGCCTAGTCAGAAAAGTCGCGCGAACGGCAATTGGATCAGTATGTAATGCTTCATTGGCCCTGTCTTGAACACGTTGAAGCAAAAGCACAAAAGCGGGCTGATAATACTCCAACACAAAGTTCATCTCGTCTTTGGCCCACAATCTTTGATCCACAACCGCCGCCATTGGATGATCAACTTCCGTGAAACGCAAACCAGAGTTTCATGCCGCCTTCTGGTAGTCC
>Ga0181521_10006373_pt1 | contig 12807 bp, 12 predicted proteins | sample PEATcosm2014_Bin_32_FD_119764 | JGI IMG/M metagenome (GOLD analysis project Ga0181521, IMG submission 119764) | Peatland microbial communities from MTU Mesocosm Facility, Houghton, MI, USA - PEATcosm2014_Bin02_60_metaG | ecosystem: Environmental > Terrestrial > Soil > Wetlands > Peat | place...
CGGCTCGGAGCTCGACGACCTGCTGGTCGGACTCGAGCGCGACCTGTATGTGCTGATGGCCGAGGTCGCGACGGCACCGGAGAACCGGCACAAGCTGACCCCGGGCACCTCGCTCGTGACCACTGAAATGGTCGACGCCCTCGAGGGGCGCATCGACCAACTCTCCGAGCGGACCGCCATGCCGACCGAGTTCGTCATCCCGGGCGCCAACCGGATCGCGGCAGCGCTCGATGTCGCTCGTACTGCGGTGCGCCGGGCCGAACGGGTCGCGGTTTCCGAATCGATCGAGGGCTCCCTGGTGACCACCTATCTCAACCGACTGTCCGACCTCGTGTGGACCGCGGCCCGGTGGCAGGAGGGAGACGAGCACTTGGAGGCCCGTTCTGAGGGACGTGAGAACTCTGAGGCACGTGAGAAGAAGGAGCGACGGTGAGCCTGTCGGTCGAGGTCGTTGAGCCGGACCAGTTGGGTGACGTCGCGACGGTAGGGGTGTTCGCTCTGGCGGCCGAGGAGGGCGCAAGCCCCGCCCTCGTCTCGGGTCTGCACGCTCGGGCGGCCGACCTCGGGGTTCCGACCGAGCTCGATGCCGACGTGTGCCGACGCGAGGGATTCAAGGGCAAGGTCGGCCAGGTCCTGAGGCTCGCCACCGCCCCCGGCCGTCGGGTCCTTGTGATCGGGCTCGGCGCCACCAAGGGTCTGGACGCCGAACGGTGGCGGCGCGGGGCGGCCGCGTTCGTCCGCTCGGCGGGGGAGGGGGGCGACGCGGCGCTCTTGGTGCCGAGCGACGCGTCCGGTGCCGCGCTGGCAGAGGGCTCGATCCTGGCCGCCTATCGCTTCGACGCGTATCGGTCGAAGCCTTCTCCCGCCGTGCTCGACCGGTTGGCCATCGTGACCGACTCGACCACCGTGGGCGAGTCGGTTCTTCGAGGCGTGGTCGCGGCGGAGGCGGTGTCCTTCGCCCGTGACCTCGTCAACACTCCACCGAGCGACCTGAATCCAACGCAGCTGGCCGACCGAGTGTCGGAACGGTTGCGCGACCGAGCCGGCACGACGGTCGAGGTGTGGGACGAGCGCAAGATCGAAGCCGAGCGGCTTGGTGGCCTCCTCGCGGTCGCGCGCGGTTCGGATCAACCACCGCGCCTCGTGATGGCGAACTACGCACCGGCAAACCCGGTCGAGGTCGACGGGGGGGTCCCCCATGTGGTGCTCGTCGGCAAGGGCATCACCTTCGACTCGGGCGGGCTGTCGCTCAAGACGGCCGACGGGATGACGACGATGAAGACGGACATGAGTGGCGCCGCCATCGTGTTGGCGACGATCTCTGCCTGTGGTGAACTCGACGTGGGCGTGCGGGTGACCGCCATCGCGCCGGTGACCGAGAACATGCCGGGACCGAGCGCGATCAAGCCCGGGGACGTGTTCCGGGCCCGCAACGGCGCCACCATCGAGGTGCTCAACACCGACGCCGAGGGCCGCCTGGTGCTCGCCGATGGCCTGGCCTTGGCGGCCGAGCTCGAACCCGACGCGATCGTCGACGTGGCGACGTTGACCGGCGCCCAAGTGGTCGCGCTCGGTCGCTCAATCGGCGCCCTCTTCGGTTCTGATCCGGGGCTCATGGACCGGCTGGAGGCCGCCGGTCGCTCGGCCGGCGAGCCCCTGTGGCCGATGCCGCTACCCGAGGAGTACGCGGATCACATCGACTCGGAGGTGGCCGACATGAAGAACATGGGCCGGGCCGGCGAGGCCGGATCGATCGCGGCGGCACTCCTCCTGGCTCGCTTCGTCGGCGACGTGCCATGGGCCCACCTCGACATCGCCGGCCCGGCCCGGGCCGGCGAGGCATCCGGGTACCTCACCAAGGGTGGGACGGCATTCGGCGTGCGGACCCTGCTCGAGCTGCTGTCCTCCTACCGCGGGTCCTGATCAGCGGACGCCTTGGCTACGCCCGGGCGATCATCGTCCCCGCCGGGCGACCACGCCCAATGAGCCGCCTCGAAGGCTGTCGCGGGGTGCACGCCCCGCCGGAGCAAATGACGCTCGATGCACGCGCTGTCGACCCCGAGGTCTCGTAGGTCCAGCGCGACCAGGCGGGCCCGTCGGCGAAGCCGCACCGCTTCGGCGGGTTCCGGCTCGTCGGTCTCCCACTCCCGATGCCGTTCCTGGAGCGAAGTCGGCAGACGCAGCAGTTGACGCCGGGGCACGGGGGGGACGCGCCGGCGGACGGCGAGCACTTGGTGGTCGGTCCGACGGGCCATTCCGTAGCGGAGGCACCGGTCCACCGCGCGTTGGAGGGGCCAGTGTCGGCTGTCGGACCCGCCGAGTCCGAGGCTCCGCGCCGTCTCGTCGAGGTCGAGTTTGAATCCTTCGGGTGCTCCGTCGAACCGGTCAGCGAGACGACGTAGCAGCCATATCGCCGACGGACCAAGCACGGCCAACCAAAAAGTTTCGACGTACCAGGAACGTGGGTCAACACCGATCCGATCGACATCTGGATCGATCCAGGCAATGACATGCAACGTCGAAGGTTGCTTGGAGTCGGTTTTCTCGGCTTCAAGGTGCTCCGGGAGTGAGGGAGCGGTAATGACTGAGGTGATCTCCATGGCCCGATATTGGGAGAACCACCTTGCAGCCGACCTTGCTCACCCAGCCCCGTCGCCAGACTGGGCGGTCAGTGGATAGTTCCAGCTGCGGATACCCACTCCGTGGCTTGTCCGGTCACCTGCGTGATGAAGTCAAAATCGGCGTCGTAGTGAAGCACGATGAGTCCCTGATCCTCGGCAGGGGCAGCAACAAGCAAGTCCGGCACCTTGCGGCCTCTCAAGTTGCGGGCCGCCAGCAAGCGCTGAACATGTCGGGCTCGCCTCAGGTGGACGTCCGTCGTTTCGACCAGGGGGAAGACTCCGACCGCTTCGATCAATCGATCCCATTCAGCCTCGTTGCGGGCAGAGAAGCCGATCTCGAGATCTGAGATCCCCGCTCGGGCGGCCGTGCCGTTGGTCAGGTGTGACTCGAGTGCCGAGCGAACAGTCGGGTCGGAGACTCGCGTCAGAACGCTCGTGTCGATCAGGTGGGTCAGCGCCATGCTTCGGAACGATCGGCGAGCGGGGCCTCGACGAGGGCGTCAAGAGCGTTCGCAATCATTTCCTCGCGGGCGCCGCCGGCTCGACGAAGGGCCTCGTTGACGGTGTCCTTAATGGTTCGCGTGCCCAATTGCAGCCGGGCAGCCTCCAGCGCTTCGTTGTCGATGTCGACTAGTCGCTTACTCACAGGCCCAGTATATACGGACGTCTGTAGCATATATACGCGACTTTGGTCGGACGGCTGCTTGTTCACGACCTGCGACGGTTGCTCCGGTGAGTCGGTAGCCATCGAGGGACCTACTTTCCTGTCAGCGATACGAAGCCCTCCGGCGTCCATCGCCAGCGAGGGCGTGCAGTCAAAGGTCGAGTCCTTCGTCGAGGCACGCCATCGACTCATCGAGCATCGTGAAGATGTCCTTGCTCGGATCGTCGGCTACCGCGAACATGGCGCTTATGGCGACCCCCACGACTGCTCCGGCCAACGTGCGAACGCCGACATCGTCGGGCTGCCGACCCGTGCGATCGGCCAGTGCGTCGATCAAGAGCTGCATCGCACCAGCGAACTGATCCAAGATCGCCGAGCGCAGTTCGGGCACCGAGATGCTGAGCCGCATGCGGTCCAACTGGTCGGACACCTCTTGGGTCGGCAGTTGAGCAAACGCTTCCCGGAAGGCGCCTCGGAGTGCCTGTATCGGACTGAGACCGGGAGGTTGGGTCCGGAACGCCTCGACGATGAGCGGGTCAAAGTCGTCCAACAAGACGACGTCAGCCTTGGTCGGGAAGTAGCGGAAGAACGTGCTCTCGGAGACCTCTGCCTCCTCGATGATCTGCTGCACGGTGGTGGCGTCATAACCCTGCTTGCGGAAGAGCCGGAATGCATGAGTCTGGATCGCCGAGCGCGTTCGTGCCTTCTTGCGCTCGCGCAGCCCAACTGCCGTTTGTTCAGCGCGTTCCAACCGTCTGAACCTTCTCTTCGGCACGGGTTTGCACGGGTTTCATGGAGTCGTTTGTCTTCGGGAGGAAGAGCACGGTGAGTACGACGCCAACCAGTGCAATGCTGGCCGACAGCAGCAGCGCGACGTCCATGCCGTGCACGAAGGCCACCCGGACCTCCAAGAGCAGCGGTGCCGAATGGAGCTGTTGAGCGACTGCGACACCCCCAAAGACGCTTTGGCGTACGGCCGCGGCCGCAGCTGCCGGCAGGCTCGAGAGGCTGAGGCGGCCGAGGTAGCCCGCACTGAGCGCGCTGCCCAGGATCGCCGTGCCGAACGGACCACGGTCTTGTTCACCGCCTGCAGCACCGCCGATCCGACACCGCTGCGCTCTTCGGAAAGTTCCACCAATGCGGCCGACGACGAGGTGGCGAGGGCGATTCCCATTCCGAGGCCAACCACGGCCATCCACGTCAATACGAAGACGCCGCTCGAGCCGACGCGAGTCGTCGATCCAAGGAGCAGACCCACGCCCACAAGGACGAAACCGGTCGCGACGGCAACCTTGGCGCCCACCAAGGCGGCGAAACGGGCGGCGGGAACGGCCCCGACCACCAGCCCGCCGATCAACGACAAGAGCCGCAGGCCCGAACCGATCGGGTCCGTGCCGAGCACTCCTTGGAAGTACTGCGGCATCGTGAACAAGACGCCGATCATGGAAAGGACCGCCACTGCGGCCAGGATCACGCCCCAGGTGAACGAAGCCGAGCCGAACAGGGTCAGGTCGAGCAGGGGTTGGCCGCCTGGCTGGCGCGTCAACCGTCGTTCCCAGGCGAAGAAGGCGACCAGGATCGCCAGGCCGACGAAGATCATGAGCAGCGCGCCGACATTGCTCCAGCCGTCTTGGCCGGCTCTGATTAGGCCGTACGTCACCGCCACCAGTCCGGCCGCCGAGGAGGCGACCCCAACGGGGTCGAGGGCGGGGCGCTGTGACGCCCGGGACTCTGGGACCAACGCCGCGGTTGCGGCCAGGCCCACCGTGGCGACCGGGACGTTGAGCAAGAACACCCAGCCCCACCAGTAGTGCGTGAGGATCCAGCCCCCGAGGATGGGGCCGATCGGGAGGGCCAGGAAATTGGCGGCCGCCCACACCCCGACCGCCTTGGGTCGCTCCTCCTTGTTGAACAGCACGGTCAGCGCGGAGATCGCCATCACGATCACTCCGGCCCCGGCCAGTCCCATGAGGACTCGGGCGGCCAGGAACTCGCCGACCGATGTCGAGTACCCACATGCCGCCGATCCCAGCCCGAAGAGCCCGAGGGAGACGAGGAGGACCTTCCGGTGGCCGTACCGGTCGCCCAAGAGGCCCGCCGGGAGCATCGCCGCCGCCAGGACGAGGAGGTACAGCGACGAGAACCATTGGAGGTCTGACTCCGACGCGTGCAGCGCCTTGGAAAGCGTCGGCAGGGCCACGCTGAGTACGGTGCCGTCCAAACCCACCGCGAGGACGGCCAAGCTCACCGCTCCGAGCGCCCACCAGCGCCGCACTCCGAGGCCTTGAGTGACAGTCACCATTGTTTGGAGGTTACCTCCATAGAAGGGTGACACTCAAATCAATCGAAGGATGCCGATCCTGCTTGGTGCGAGAATCCAGGCGCACTCAGTGTGGGACGGGGGGTCAGACGGTGAGCAGCATCGCGGTGGGGGAAGCCAACGTTGCCTATGAGATCCAAGGCGAAGGTGATCCGGTGGTCCTCCTGCATGGTTCGGCCGGGAGCCGTAGCCACTGGTTGCTGACGGCCCCGGCCATGGCGCAGCGCAATCGGCTTGTCCTCATGGACTACTCGGGTGGGGGCGAGACAACGGACCCCGGTGGACCGCTCGACGTCGATGAACTCGTCGATCAAGTACTCGGCGTCGCCGACGCCGAGTCGCTTGACCGCTTTCACGTCGCCGGATGGTCCCTGGGCGCGGTGATCGCGGCGGCCACCGCGGCGAGGGTGCCTGAGCGCGTGCGCTCTGCGGCGTTGATCTGTGGTTGGGCCTCCTCCGACGCGTACATCCGGTTCTCCCTCGACCTGTGGCAGCGGCTTCTGGCAGAGAACCCCGAACTGTTCGGGCGGTACCTGTTTCAGATCGGCTTCACGCCGGAGTGGTTCGCGGCAACCGGCGATGACCTCGAGGCGGTGATCGTGTTGGGCGCTTCGCTCGCTCCGGGCACGGCCCGCCACCTCGAGCTGGACACGCGGGTCGATATCTCGGGACGGCTGGGCGCGATCAGCGCGCCGACGCTGATCATCGGCGCCCGTCGTGATCTGGTGGTGCCGTTCGGGCATTCCGAGGTCCTGGCGGAATCGATCACGGGCTCCGAACTGGTCGAGTTCGACTGCGGTCACTTCGTCCCCTTTGAACAGCCCGACGAGCTGGCCGTGGCACTGGCCGATTTCTTCAGCCGTCACTGAGGCGAGAGCCCGGCGGGAACCGGCCCGAGTGGGCGGGGCCGGCCTCGCGTAGGGTTCGGGGAGCCTTGAAGCGGGAGCCTTGAAGGGGGTATGGCCATGGAGCGGTTCGAAGGGCGCATCGCCGTTGTCACCGGTGGGGGCACGGGCATGGGTCGGGAGCTGGTTCGACAGCTGGCCGCCGAGGGATGCCACGTCTCGACATGCGACGTGTCGGTCGAGGCGATGGCCGAGACCCAGGCGCTCGCCCTCGGGGAAGCTCCCTCGGGGACCAAGGTGACGACCTTTGTGGCCGACGTTTCCGATGAGGCCCAGGTCATCGCGTTCCGTGAGGCCGTCTCGAATGAGCTCGCCACCGACCACATCCACTTGCTGTTCAACAATGCCGGAATCGGCGGGGGCGGCAGCATGATCGGTGACGACCGATCCGACTGGGAACGAACCTTCGGCGTGGACTGGGGTGGTGTCTACAACGGCACCCGCACGTTCCTGCCGATGCTGATGGCCGCCGATGAAGGGCATGTCGTGAACACCAGCAGCATCAACGGACTGTGGGGGACGATCGGCCCGACCACCCCGCACACCGCCTATAGCGCGGCGAAGTTTGCCGTGCGGGGTTTTTCCGAGGCACTGATCGCCGACTTTCGGGTCAACGCGCCACACCTGAGGGTGTCGGTGGTCATGCCGGGTCACATCGGCACGTCAATCGTCATCAATTCGAGCAAGGCGCACGGCCGCGAGCCCGAGTCGTTGAGCAGCGACGACCTCGCCAAGGTGCGCGTCCAACTCGCCGCCCGCGGCTTGCCTGTTGACGGAATCTCCGACGATGACCTGCGCAAGGGCGTGCAGATGATGGGGGAGGCCTTCCGCGACACCGCTCCGACGACCGCTGCCCAGGCGGCCACGATCATCCTCGACGGCGTCCGTCAGAATCGATGGCGGATCCTCGTGGGCGAGGACGCCGAGATATTGGATGCCGAGGTGCGGGCCGACCCCGAACATGCCTACGACCCCGAGTTCTGGGATGCGATGCGGGCCAAGGGGCTCTTCGGAGGGTTCGGGTCGTAGGCCCTGACCGGGCGTCTCTGGTGACACCACGACGCCACCTGCTCGGCACGACCCGAGGTCACCGGCGCGGTCGTCGACGCTGAGTCAGCTCACCGTTGACCCGGCACCAGCCTGAAGACGGGATGGCAGGGCGCCTCCTTAGCGAACTTCTCCTCCGGATCACCACGCTTGGCGTCGAAGAACGGCTTCGTCGCCGCCGCCGCCGCGTTTTCGACATAGCGCTGGAGGATTGCTCCGGCGACCTCGGCGCCGACCTCCTCGGCGTGAAACACCTCGGTGGTCCTGCCCCGACGAAGCGATACCTCGGGGTGAGCGCGCACGTTGTGAACCCAGCTCACCGCCCCGTATGGGGCCACGAGCCACCGATCGGCGCCCGCCTCCACCAGAATCACCGGGGTCGTCCTCTTCTCGCCCGTTCGGCGGCCGGTCGTGGCGAGGAGGTAGGTGGACTTGCCACCGATGCCGTGGCGAGCCAGTGGGGTCATCACCAGGTTCACCAATCGACGTGCCGGTCCGAGGCGATAGGGCTTGGTCATCTCGACATTTTGGTTCTTGGACGGTATCGGCTGGGATTGGCATCACAGGGCGCACGGTGCCGTGGGCCTGCTCCTACCGGTGGGTAGTGGGTCACTTTCAACCCTCCGCGTACATTGAGCGTTACGTCGGGTGCCCCGAAGAGCAGTTTCACGCCCCCTCCTACCGAGGGACCGACAGCTGACGCTGAGATAAGGCCTGGATTAGGGCTGCAACAAATCAAGTCCCACTACCTACCAGTGCGACCGGTGGATCGCCCCGGCTCCCACCGCGGGAGGCCGGCGAAGCGAAGGCGACGGGTGGTCTTGCCCGTCCGGCTGGCCGATCAACACCGCGCCGAAGAGCCTCCAGCCGTCCGGCACGCCGAGCGCCTCGAGCAGCGGTAGTTCGCCGCGGAAGTTGCCGAGGAACGCCGACCCCAGTCCGGCCGCGGTCACGCCGAGGAGAAGGAGCAACGCCGAGAAGGCCGCGTCACCGAACCAGTAGGGGATGGGCCAGGCCGACTCCCCATTCCCTTCCGAATCGGACGTGCCCAAGCCCGAGTGCCGCTTGTCGGCCTCGCCGTACCGGTCGAGGTAGGCGGTGGGGGAGCACAGGGACAGCGCAACGACGGGCGCCCGCGACAGCCCCGGGTACCGCCGGGCTCTGCTGCGCCAGTCCGCGGTCGTGGCGTGCTCCCAGTAGGTGGCGGTGTTGCCGCCCTGGAGCACCACCCAGGCCACACCCCGGGTGTTGCCCGCCGACGGCCCGCGCAACGCGTCCTCGAGTAGTCGGTCGACGAGGTCGGGATCGACCAGATCGGGGGCGAAGCTGCGGACCATGCGTCGCCTCCGAATCGCCTCGGTGAGCTCCATCGTGCGGTCCTTTCACTCAGCCCAGGGCAGCTTCGGGCAACTTGGGAATCTTGAGCGCGCTGGTAGGGTTTTACTCCCAGGAAGAGTGCCTCCGACGTGGGAGTTGCCGCATGCCTAGTCCGCGCGATCTGCTGAGTGCCGCCAAGGCCTCCATCACCGAGGTGGAGTCCGACGAGGCGGCGACCAGGCTCAACAAGTCGATCTTTCTCGACGTGAGGGAGCCCGAGGAGTACGACCAGGGGGCGGTCCTCGGCGCCGTCCATCTGCCCCGGGGCAATCTCGAGTTCCAGGTCGAGGGGAAGCTCCCCGACAAGGACGCCCCGGTGGTCGTCTACTGCGCCGGCGGGGTTCGCTCGGCCTTCGCTGCCCAGACCTTGGGGGAGCTCGGCTACACCAACGTGGTGTCGCTCATCGGCGGGTTCAACCGCTGGAAGGACGAGGGGCGGCCGTGGTCGACGCCCCAGACGCTGACGGCCGACCAGCGAAACCGCTACCAACGCCACCTGCTGCTTCCCGAGGTCGGCGAGGTTGGTCAGCAGAAGCTCCTCGACGCCAAGGTGCTCTTGCTCGGGGCCGGGGGACTGGGCTCCCCGGCCGCGCTGTACCTGGCCGCGGCTGGTGTCGGCACACTCGGCATCATCGACATGGACGTGGTCGACGCCTCCAACCTGCAGCGCCAGATCCTGCACAACATGGACCGGATCGGCGAGCGCAAGGTCGACTCGGCCAAGAAGACGCTCACCGCCATCAACCCCGACGTGAACGTCTCGACCTATGACGTCCGCCTGGGTGCCGACAACGTCTTGGACATCATCGACGGCTACGACGTCATCGTCGACGGGACCGACAACTTCCCGACCCGCTACCTCGTGAACGACGCGTCGCTCTTGAAGCGCATCCCGGTCGTGCATGGCTCGATCTTCCGCTTCGAGGGCCAGGTCACCGTGTTCGATCCCTACAACGGGCCCTGCTACCGGTGCCTGATCCCCGAGCCGCCGCCGGCCGAGCTGGCCCCTTCGTGCGCCGAGGCGGGTGTCCTGGGCGTGCTGCCCGGGATCATCGGATCGATCCAAGCGCTCGAGGCGATCAAGCTGCTGCTCGACCTCGGCGACCCGCTGGTCGGCCGGTTGCTGGCGTTCGACGCCCTCGAAGAGACCTTCCGGACCTTCAAGGTGCGGCGCGACCCGCACTGCCCGGCCTGCGGGCCCGAAGCCGGGCCCATCGTCATCGCCGAGTATGACGAGCTCTGCATGCCGCACGCCCACTGAGGGCCGACCTCGGTCGGGAGGCCTAACCTGAGTGGGTGAGCCCCGAGGGGAACGACCGCACCGAGCGCAAGACGGACTCGGGTATCGAGATCCACCCGGTCTACCGGGCTTCGGACCTCGAGGGCTGGGACCCCGCGGCCGCGCTGGGCGAACCGGGCCAGGAGCCCTACACGCGGGGCATCCACTCCGACATGTACCGGCGCCGCCTGTGGACCATGCGCCAGTACGCCGGCTTCGGGACCGCCGAGTCGACCAACCAGCGGTTCAAGTTCCTGCTGTCGGCCGGCCAGACCGGCCTCTCGTGCGCCTTCGACCTGCCCACCCAGATGGGTTACGACTCGGACCATGTGAAGTCGGAGGGCGAGGTCGGCAAGGTGGGGGTGGCGATCGACTCGCTGGCCGACATGCGGTTGCTCCTGGCCGACCTGCCTCTCGACAAGGTCACGACGTCGATGACCATCAACTCGACCGCGTCGATCCTGCTGCTGCTCTACCAACTGGTGGCCGAGGAGCAGGGCGTCCCCGGTGACCAGCTCGGGGGGACGATCCAGAACGACATCTTGAAGGAGTACATCGCCCGGGGCACCTACATCTACCCGCCCCGGCCCTCGATGCGGCTGATCACCGACACCTTCACCTACTGCGCCGAGCACATGGCCAACTGGAACACGATCTCGATCTCGGGCTACCACATCCGCGAGGCCGGGTCGACGGCGGTCCAGGAGCTCGCGTTCACGTTGGCCGACGGGATCGCCTACGTGGAGGCGGCCATCGCGGCCGGCCTGGCGGTCGACGCGTTCGCACCCCGGCTGTCGTTCTTCTGGAACGCCCACAACAACCTGTTCGAGGAGGTCGCGAAGTTCCGGGCGGCCCGGCGGATGTGGGCGCGGATCATGACCGAGCGATTCGGGGCCAAGGATCCCCGCTCCAAGATGCTCCGCTTCCACACCCAGACCGGGGGCTCCACCTTGACCGCGCAGCAGCCCGAGAACAACATCGTGCGGGTCTCGATCCAGGCACTCGGCGCTGCGCTCGGCGGGACCCAGAGCCTCCACACCAACGGCTTCGACGAGGCGCTCGGCCTGCCCACCGAGCGGGCGGCCAAGATCGCCCTGCGAACCCAGCAGGTCATCGGCTACGAGTCGGGGATCGCCGACACCGTCGACCCCTTGGCCGGGTCCTACTACGTCGAGTCCCTGACCGACGAGGTCGAGCGGGCCGCACTCGAGTACCTCGATCGGATCGACCGGTTGGGCGGCGCGGTGGCGGCCATCGAGGCCCGATTCATGCAGGACGAGGTCGAGCGGGCCGCCTACGCCGACGCCAAGGCGGTCGAAGACGGTGAGAAGGTCGTGATCGGGGTGAACCGTTTCGTCGACGAGCTGCACGAGCCGGCCGAGGTGTTCCCGATCGACGTCGAGCTCCAGCGTTCCCAGGTGGAGCGGACCAGACGCGTGCGGGCCGAACGCGACCAGGCGGCGGTCGACGCGGCTTTGGGGCACCTTGCGGCGGCCGCTCGGGGATCGGAGAACCTGCTGATTCCGATGAAAGAGGCCCTGGCCGCCATGGCGACCCTCGGTGAGGTGTCCGACGTGCTGCGCGCCGAGTTCGGCACCTACGAACCCGTCTGAGGGGGTCGTTCAGGAGGACCGGGCCAGCAGCCGGTCACGCAACGCGGGGTGCGACGCCGCGTCCATGGCCGTCCACGCCAGCGCCAGCGCGCCGTCGTGCACCGCCGCGTCGGCCGAGGGGGTGACGCACGCGGAGGCGAACTCCGGTTGGTGGTTGACCGAGCCATTCGCCTCGATCGCGATCAGCGGGTGGATGGTCGGCACCGCGAGAGAGACGTTGGCCATGTCGGTCGAAACCGTCGGCAGGACCTCGCCGGCGTCGTCGGCCGCAAAGCGACGGCCCAGGGCCTCGGCGTTGGTCCGGTAGGAGGCCAGTAGCTCAGGGTCGGCCTCCATGTGCGAGTAGGTGGGGGACAGGTTGTCGTACGAGAGCGTGGCCCCGGTGGCCAGTGCGCCGGCCTCGAAGCATCGCTGCACCTTCGGCTCGAGCACCTCGAGCTCGTCGAGGGTGGGGGCGCGGCACATGAACCGCCCGCTCACGTGGGCCGGGATGATGTTGGCGGCCTGGCCACCGTCGAGCACGATCCCGTGCACCTGGTCGCCGGGTCGGAACTGCTGGCGCAACAACGCGATGGCCACCTGCGCGACCGCCATGGCGTCGCTCGCGTTGACGCCCTCGTAGGGGGAGGCGGCCGCGTGGGCCTCTTTCCCCTGGTAGTGGACATCGAAGTGCGATACGGCCAGGCAGGCCGCGGTCAGCCGCTCGGTGGGCCAGGGGTGCACCATCATCGCCATGTGCGCGTCGGCGAACGCGCCCCGCTCGAGCATGATCACCTTGCCGCCGCCGCCCTCCTCGGCCGGCGTGCCGAGCACCAGCACGGTGAGCCCGAGGTCGTCGGCCACCGCGCCCAGCGCGATCGCGGCACCGACCGAGGAGGCCGCGATGATGTTGTGTCCGCAAGCGTGGCCGACGCTCGGCAGGGCGTCGTACTCCGCGCACAGCGCGACGACGAGCGGACCGTCACCGACACGGGCGCTGAA
>Ga0181521_10006374_pt1 | contig 12806 bp, 12 predicted proteins | sample PEATcosm2014_Bin_32_FD_119764 | JGI IMG/M metagenome (GOLD analysis project Ga0181521, IMG submission 119764) | Peatland microbial communities from MTU Mesocosm Facility, Houghton, MI, USA - PEATcosm2014_Bin02_60_metaG | ecosystem: Environmental > Terrestrial > Soil > Wetlands > Peat | place...
ATAGGTGCGTTTTTTTAAAGAACTATCCATTGCAAATAGTAGAATCTGCTCATCCTAACGGTGGAAAACATATGTTTATATATTTTATTAAACTTCTCATGGGGTCCCATCCCGAATTTGTGGTTATTCCCATGCACGAATCATCTGTCTTGCCATATCGCCAAGTGTTTATTACAAAAGCTAATGAAACCATGTATTTAAACCTTCATCCTTTCATCGCATTCGATGTTTGCCAAACTACCTTCAAAGATGATGTTTTTCTATTTGATCGTATTGGCACAAACACCTTATATAAATCATCGCAGCAGGGACACATTCTTACAAAAGACTATGATTTGCTGGCGGATATATCTCACACTTGACGCGATAAACTATCATACAACGATTTTAAATACAGTCATTGTCATAATTTTCCCTTGACAATTAACCGCTTCCTTTTAGAAAATCAAAGTTCCCGAATCCCGCTTTACTTTGTTCCTTTACCACCTTTGAATTTAATGATTCCGCACAATTCCCAAAAATTTCAGCTTGCGGAAAAATTTCAGATAAAATAACATCTTACTAAACTGATTCCCCAAAACAAACTCAGAGGGGTTTCCATGAAATATTGGATAATCGTTACTTCGCCGGAAAACTTCAGATACGATAGGGAATTCCTCCAATTCAAGATTCAGGGAATTCCTAACCGATTTCGCAAGCAAGTCCAAAAAATGTTAATCGGGGATAGAGTAGTTTATTACATTATGAAACTACAAAAATTCGGGGCAACAGCCACAATTACCGGAGAGTATTTCTTTGATGAGTCGAAAGTTTGGATTGACGAAGACGAAATGTGGCCTGCCCGGAGACCTTCAAAAGCTGATATCATTTTGCAGGATGATGAATTGATTGATTCCAAGAAGCTTGTACCGGATTTGTCGTTCATCGAAAAGAAAGAGAATTGGGGTGTCTACTTCCAAGGTAGCTTGAGAACCATCCCGGAAGAAGACTTTCGGCTGATCGAATCAGAAATGAAAAAGATTATAGCCGAAAGGCAAAAATCCCAACCAACCGATCCTGATTTGCCGGATGATGGACAACCCGAAACGGAAAATGAATTTGAGCAGGCAATAATGCAACTGCCACTTAATCAGAAATCCCTTCATGATAGAATCGGAGAAATGCTTGAACAGATTGGCTCTTGGATGGATTACAATACGCAAGTAAAGCACAAAATCATTCCCGGTCATGCATATGAATTGGATGTGGCTTGGCTGTCAGGCAAGAATCCCGAAGTTGCAATCGAAATACAGATTTCAGGTAATTTAACCGAAGCAAAGGACCGATTAGCCCACGCCAGGAAATTTAATTACCGCAAAGTAATCATAGTTCTGAAAAACCAGGACCTAAAACGACTTAATTCGATCATGAACTATGAACCCGATCTCAGAGCATGGATGGAACCTTGGTCAATCGGCTCAATTTACAAAATGTATAAATCTGGTGAGAGATTTTTCAATTATTCTCGAAAATTTAAAGAATCTATATACAAAGACAAAAAAGAACTCGAATTGGTAAATTAAATAATTTTTCGTGACTTTTATTATCCTAAATAAGTTGAGGCAGGCTGGATGGAAGATTGCTTCATAATCGAATGGACTTACACTCCAAATGATTATTTTGAGGAATCCTTTTCCATTTCCCAGCAAGAGTGTGAGGTCGAAATCGGGCAGGGTAAGGTGCAGGCCAAAGTGGAAACTGTATCTTACCATGAGGCCTGTGCAATAAGCGACAAGCTCCACGATTCATTGCTCTCCCGTTTCCTTGCGGCCCAGGTTGTAAAACATTTTAGCTTTTCACTTTCAAAAAGTCATATCTGTCGCCAATATGCTGACGGCCATAAGGATCTTTTCGTTTCTGTCAGTGGGGTCATTGGGGTTAGTGTTTCGGTTTCCCAGCCAGATATTATTATTACAGACCAGAATGGGAATGTTACGTCAGATACCCGCAGAGAGAGAATTAATTCAATCCAAAGGTTGGGAGATCTGGCAGATAAATTTAGAGGAACAGATCTTACCGCCGATGCTGTCCTGCGGAGCTATCAAGCAGCCGTAAACGATCCAGGCAATGAACTCATTCATTTATATGAAATCAGGGATGCTCTAAATGAGAGATTTAAAAAGGAGAAAGTAGCAAGAAAGGCTCTCGGGATTTCTCACGATGATTGGAATCGGCTCGGACAATTGGCGAATTCAGAACCCCTGAGGCAAGGTAGACACCGTGGGGAAAATGTGGGTAATTTGCGCGACGCAACTGAATCAGAATTAGACGAGGCACGAAAAATTGCCCGTGCTTTTATCCAGAAATACCTAAATTATCTCGATCAGCAAGGCCCATCAAAATGAATTCCATCACAAACTTGATTGCCACACTGTGAACCGGCAGTTCTATTTCTCATCCTTGCTAAGTCGAAGGACGACCTTCTCTTCTAATTCAGCGAGAATCGCCCTCATTGTTTCGCTGGTTTTGATCGGGCCCGAATTGTTCCAGCCTCTGAACATTGCCTCCTTTTCCTTCTCCCTGAACTGCTCGACGCTGGAAGCGAACAATTCCCATATGATAAGTTTTTGCAGGATGTGACGCTCCGGAGCGGTCAGGTCTTTGTCGGTATCGAAAGATTTTCCATCCCTTGTCGTTATTATCATACCAACCGTCCTCATCTTCTCTCGTATGATAGACTAAGAAACACCACTTAATCAAAAAAAAGCCCCTTATCGATGGCCTCCCTAAAGCACAGTGCTTCGCGTAGCGCGGCAGGCATCCCCAAAATGGTCTATCGGCGCGCGTTGGGCGGTTGCGGGATGCCTGGCGGCTCAATGCCGCCCGCCGTCTGCGGGAAAGGCCGTTTCCGTCATGGAGAATAGACCGGCTTTACCGGTCGCTTTTCGAAAAGTAAACCTATTATATTTCTTGCACAGCTTCAAATGGCAGGTTAGAAAATCGGCATTGCCCGGGCACGCTCCTGCGTCGATCTCAGGCTCCAGGAGGTCCCGTGTGACTGTATCCAAAGGTAATCGGTAAAGGTATTGTTTATGAACGGCAAGAAACAGAAACTTAATCTTCCGAAGACCGCATTCCAGCTTAAGGTCGCACTTCTCGGAATCGATCCTCCAATTTGGAGAAGGCTCGCTATTCCATGCGGCATCACATTCCACAAGCTTCACAAAATCCTGCAGGCGGCCATGGGGTGGGAGGATTATCACCTCTATAATTTCACGGCAGGTCATGTCGACTATGGCATAACCGACCCCGAATTCGAGTTCGACGGCAAGGATTCCCGAAGGACTAAACTTGACCAGGTCCTTGAGAAGAAACTGAAATTCATTTACATCTACGACTTCGGCGATAACTGGGAGCATGAGATTCGGGTTGAGGAAATTTTACAGGCAGAGCGAGACAAGTTCTATCCCGTTTGTTTGGGAGGCGAGAGGGCATGCCCACCTGAAGATGTTGGAGGCGCCTGGGGATACAGCGAATTCCTGGAAGCCATCTCGGACCCGGACCATGAGGAACATGAAAATTTGCTGACCTGGGCTGGTGAGGACTTCGACGCTGAGCATTTCGATCTCCAAGAGGTGAACGAGAGATTAAGAAAACTGAGATAGCGGCTTTGGCCTTATCCGTATTTTATCCCCCATCTGTGCCCCATAATCAACCCAAGCATCCACTTTGGCCGGATTCGGGCAGGCCGGCGGCAGTACCGGCAAAAATACCGTATAATGCAACGGACCCTCAGCGCGACCCGGCTCGGCGTGCAGTTCCATGCCGACGGAGAGAACGAATCATTTCTCAATGTATTTAGCGATCCAGACGCCCGGAAGCAGGCTGTATAGCAGATACATTTGCCTCTACCCGCGTTCAGGCCCTGCGAGCAGGAGATTTACACGCTGAAGATCGGCTTCGGTATCCACCCCCACTGTGTCATAAGGAGTCTCCACAACGTAAATCGCCACGCCGTTCTGCAGGAAGCGCAGTTGCTCCAGCTTCTCCGCCGATTCCAGGGATGATTCCGGCAGCGAATGAAAAAGGGTGAGCGCCGCCCGCGTATACGCATAGATGCCTATGTGCTTGTAGCGCTTAACCTCGCCCGTGCCATCCCTGTCGAAGGGAATCGGGCAGCGCGAAAAATAGAGGGCTCGTCCTGAATCGTCAGTTACGACCTTCACGTTATTGGGGTCCCGTGCACCGGCCTCGTCAACGGCAACTTTGAGGGTGACAACCTGGGCGCCTCCCGTCAGAAACGGAGACGCAATTGCCTCCAGGTGGTCGGGGCGCAGCATTGGTTCGTCCCCCTGAATGTTGATGTAAATGTCCGCGTCAACCCGCTCCATTACCTCTCGCAGCCGGTCGGTTCCCGAAGGATGCCGGCCGGTTAGAATGACGGGGATTCCCTCCCGCCCGCAAAACCGGACTACCTTCTCGCTGTCCGTGGCTACCAGCAGGTCTGCCAGCAGCTTGCACTGACGAGCGCTCCTATAGACCCAGTAGAGCATCGGTTTGCCCGCTATATTCCGCAATACCTTACCCGGAAGGCGGGTGGAATCGTACCGCGCCGGTATTACCCCCAATATTTTCAAGCTGTCAGCCATGTCCACTCCTAAGGATTGGTGTAAATTCATTTGGAGTTTCTACTAATTTTGCCAGGGTGTCAAATAGTCCTCGTATGATAGACTTTTACACTACCCTTTACGATGTACTTAACACTTTGAGATATGCTTCGCGGAGCGCGGAAGGCGACTGCCGTACGGTCTATCGGCCGCGTTGGGCGTTCGCGGGGAGCCTTCGGAGGCCCGATGAAGGCGCCGAGGCCCGTTGTTCCAAGCTGGGGGATATCGTTTCTGCACATTTTCCCGGCATAAAGGAGGTACATTTTTTAACCGGCCTGCCAAGAAACCGGTCAGAACGAGTCTTCAAACGATTCGTGGTCCTCTCGCTATTTTGACCCGTTCCCGGCTGTTTTGCCGTGAGGAACTTTCTGTTGACACCCAGTTGAGTGTGACTATACTCAGCGCGGCAATCACCCGAAGCAAAATGGCTGGACGATGAGCAGACATGCGCATCTGACGATGGAACAATTGAAGAGCGTGCATAAAAAAAACATAGAGAATTGCCGGAAATTGAAAAAAGCATGATGGTTCTTTACGATTTTGCATTCGCCCTTTCCATGGTCCTTTATTTGCCGATCCTAATGCTGCGGGACAAGTGGCACTCGGGTTTCCGGGAGCGTCTGGGTTTCATTTCGCAGGAAATGATGGAAACTCCGGCCGCAACGCGAAACATCTGGGTCCACGCCGTGAGCGTGGGGGAGGCAGCGGCGGTCGAGGGCATCATAACGGGGCTGCGGCGGGACTATCCAGGGCATCGTATCGTGCTTACGGTCACCACCAAAACCGGACATTCCTTTGCTCGGCAGAAGTATCGCGATATTGCCCTGGTCCTCTGGTCGCCACTGGATCTTAGCATTGCGGCCGGCAAATTCGTCAGGGCCATCCGTCCTGTGATCTATATTGTTGCGGAAACCGAACTGTGGCCCAACCTCTTTCTGCGTCTTTCTCAGGACCGCGTGCCTATCGTGATTGTGAACGGCCGTATCTCCGACAGGGCCTTTCCGAGGTACCGCTTTGTCAGGAAACTGCTGCAGAACACTCTTCGAAGAGTAAAAATCTTTGCAATGCAGAGCCGCCTGGATGCCGAGCGGATCATCGAGATGAAGGCTGATGCCGATAGGGTCCATGTGACCGGCAACCTGAAATTCGACAATGTCCCTGAAGGCGTTGCAGCGGCGCCTTCCGACTACGGCCTCGATAGTGAGCACCGGGTGCTTTTGGGGGCCAGCACCCATCCGGGGGAAGAGGACATCCTTCTCGACATTTTTCAGTCGCTGAAGAGCACAGACCCGGCGTTGCGTCTGGTCCTGGTCCCCCGCCATCCGGAGCGAGCATTTTCCGTAGCCGAGACTGTGCGGAGAGCCGGGTTTGCGCCCGTGCTTCTTTCGGGCAACCCTGCCGTCATCCGGCAGGAAGAAGTCCTTATTGTCGATTCCATCGGCCATCTTGCGGCGCTCTATTCCCTGGCCGGGGTGGCTTTTGTGGGCAAGAGCCTGACGGTCAATGGCGGGCACAACATCATCGAGCCGGCCGTTTTCGGCAAACCGATCGTAATCGGGCCGCACATGCAGAATTTCCACGATATTACCCAGGCATTTCTTACCGGGAACGGAGTGATCCAGGTGAAGGATGCCGCCGGGCTGAAGGCGGCCATCAAAAAACTGTTCGAGGAGCCGGATACGAGCCGGGGTCTGGGTGATCGCGCCAGGATGATCGTCCACCGCCACCGAGGGGCAACGGAGCGCACGCTTGACCTCATCAGGGGGGTGATGCCCCAATGAATTGCCCGCCCGGCAGTCCTCTATCAACGCCTGACAGGATAAAAAGAAACTATCCCCGCCGACCGTGCACCGGATGATTCTCAGATTGGAGCAAAAGGGCTTCATTCAGAGAGTGCCGGGTGCACGCAGGTCCATTAGCCTTTTGGTTTCTGAAAAGGATCTCCCCCAACCGATCTGCAGGTCCAGCCTCTATTCCGAGATTGCAAAAAAATACCTGCATCCGCACATCCGCCCGTACCCTAAGGTAATTTGCAGAAGGTCTCGCAAAAAGAGCTGAGTCAGATACCTCCGGCAAAGGCGGAGACCTGGAAAATCATGGACCGCTCAAAAATGTCAATTCATTTTCATTCAAGTTTCCTGATGGGGGTACCGTGTAATCTATAGACAATGCGCGTTCCAGGAGGTTTCTCGAATGGCATCCGGTTCCGAAGGGTTCTTCGGGATCTGTCGGTCAAGTTTATGCGTTATTCAAGTTGGGACAGTTTATCCCTATAGGAGGATGAGAGATGCACCTGCGAAAATTCACACGACATATCCTGGGTCTGAGTTTCTTTTTGATCCTCGCGTTTACCGTTCAGGCTGGATTTTGCGGCTATACGGCAGATTGCGGCCAGGCTCCAACGTGGGAAACGGGTTCCTGGACAAAAAATGATTGTTTGAACTTTGAGAAGGCAAACGACAACGCTGCGGATCCTGCAACACCCGGTAAAATCTCCAACAGGCTGCTTGCGATTGTGCCGCCTCGCCAATACGCGGGGTCTTGGCCTGAAGACCCTATCAACACGGTAAGACTCAATGGAGGCAAGATAACCTGGGAAGGAACCCCGGGAAAGTCGCGCATCCGTGTGGCAGCGTTTATGGACAAGCAGACTTACCTGGACTGGTATTATCCGTGTATGTTTGGTGGACAGGACAAGGGCGGAGTTAATCACCCTGATGGCGGTGAGGCAACATCTGTCTTGAAGCGGGGTTTGTGGGTGACAGTGGTGCCCGAGTTGCGAAATTTCTTTTGGACTCAGTTCTTAGTATCCTGTCCTCCCAGCAAAGAAAGGACCGTGCAGTTGATGGGGTTAAACCCGAGAAGGGCCTATGATGTGATCCTGGAGATGTGGATCAACCAGGAAGATCTTTACAGGCCGACACCCGACCCGGGGACCACCGGTCATACGGCCGAGTTGGCGGTTCAACTCGATGAAACTATCAATGTATGGGGGATGGACTGCAACAAATGGGCTTTTTCGAACCCCTATCTTTTCTTTTCCACCGACCAGACATACCAAATGTGGTTTGCGTATAATGCGGCCACCACGTACTACAATCCCTCTGCTCCGCAGAATACCGCTCCGTGGACGCGGCTGGGATATACCTATGACTGGGGCAACTCGAATAGTCATGTCGGCGCGAGTGAGTTTATGATCAAAACTCACCCGAATCTTGATGGGCAAGGGACCACAGGAGTGTATGCGACCTATATCAGAGCAATCAAAGCCTACGATAAGTCATGGCACGAATATTTCCGGTGTAGATGGCGGGGTGACAGAATCTCTGCGGACAATGTCCCTGATGCGGACGTTAATCTTGCTGCTGAAAGCCGGTAATGAACGCATTTGAGCAGTATAACACAGCGAGCGATCGGGATTGAAGCAAGCCGCAAAACGTAATACTGAGTTCCCGGCGGATCGTCTTCGAACCGATCTATGACCTGATACTGAGCACCTCATAGGTTTTCATCGCATTGGCTTTCCGCCTAAGACTGCCAGCCTGAACCACTCCTCGACTTTCTTCTTCAGAGTTGCAGTCAGTGTCTTTTTTGGCATGCACTTATCATCCACAAATTCCCGTTGACCCGTAAACCTTATCGGCGTAGGTGTATGCGCGCAAGGCAAAATCTCAAAGGTCAAAGCACTCTTTAAGCTGCTTTCCGTCCGGAAAGGGTCCCACTTTCCGGACGGAAACCCCGGATCAGGTCCGGGGCAGGCTTGCAGGCTCTCGTGGGGCGTGGAGTTCTCATGCGATGCTTTCCGGATGGATACCAAGCCGGATGATTGATGTCTTAGATGTTGAATGACGAAATCCTTCAGAGTGCCGAGAGGTATCTTTTTCGCAGCATTCACCCGCAGATCTCCATCGGAACGGCAAGCGACCGCTACAGAGGCTGGACCGGCCAGATTTACTCCGAAGAGCTTTACACTGAGCAAATAACCAGCCGTACCAACCGGGTCGGAAATAAAAGCTTCCGGGAGGAAGTGCTGCCCGTGGACTCGGTTCGGGAATATTTCCAGCACTTTAAGGTACTCGAAATAGATTACACCTTTTATGCCCCTCTTATCGAAAACGGGGTCCCGACGCACTGTGCCAATACGCTGAAGCAATACTCGATGCGCATGGGTCCTGAAGACAGGGTCTTTTTGAAGGCGCCGCAGATGTTTTTCGCCCAGAAGTTGAGGCGCGGAAAGGACTACGCTCCGAACGAAAGCTTCCTCGCCTCGGATGCTTTTACCCGGCAATTCTACGAACCGGCGGTCAGTCTGCTCGGCCCGAACCTTAAAGGCATAATTTTCGAGCAGGAATATCAGAGACAGTCCGAGCGCATCCCTCCCGTTCAACTCGCAACCCAACTCGACCGCTTTTTCAACTCGATTCCTCGTGACAACAGGTACCAGGTGGAGCTGCGAACCGAGGCATACTACTGCAAACCGGTAATCGAAGTTCTGGCAAAACACGGCGCAGGACAGATACTTTCACATTGGACCTGGCTCCCTGCCCTCAAAAGGCAGTTTTCCAGGGTCGGAAACCGATTTATAACCGCCGGGGGCCAGGCCGTCATTCGGCTAATGACGCCGATCGGCATCCGTTACGAGGACGCCTATGCCCGCGCCTTTCCTTTCGACCGGCTGAAAGAGGAAATGATCCAGCCCGGGATGATTGCCCAGACCGCTCAGTTGATGTGGGAGGCACTCAGAAGTGAGGTTGAGATCAATATCATAATTAATAACCGGGCGGCCGGAAACGCGCCGCGCCTTGCCCAGAGGATCGTCAGAGAGTTTGTGGCGATGGAAAGGAAAAGAGAGGGTCTGGAGCCGTGAAACGAGCAATCAGAAGCGTGGGGGATGGTGGGACATGCGGGGCCCCCCACACCCCCTGCGCCGGGCCTCCCGCGAACGCCCCGTCTCTGGTCATGGACAGTGATCATAGACAGGTCAGGAATGGAGAGCGTCGAGAATGGCGGCGGTAGGCCTGCCCGCTACGCGCTCGCACGACGCAGAGTGGTTATTTTTTTCGGTAGGGTACTATATAATACCAAGTTGCGTTCAAGAACGTGCTAGAAGCGAGCATACGAAAGTAGTGGGCGCTTGGAAGTGCGGACGGGCACAAGGCCCTATGCTACATCAACTTGAACGCAACTTCGTATAAGTCTATCATAGGAGGATGCATACGTCAGATACCTCCGGCAAAGCCGGAGGCTTGAAAATGTGGGCCGCTCAAAGCGGCTGTGGGTATTTGTTCGCTTCTGACACTATCCGCAAAGGAGATGACTACCGCACCCCCGTCATTCCGGCGGCGCTTCTGAGCCGGAATCCAGCGGATTTTCGGAAATTATCACGCATGACCCAGTTAGTTCAAATAGCCAAGGGAAGCAGCCTGACGGTCTTGGCGTGCTTCAAGACTCTGGATTCCGGCTCAAAAACACTGCCGGAATGACGACTCCCGCAAATATCAAACTTTTGGGTGTCCACCGGCAGAGCCGGTGGTTTACCCTGATCGATTAGGGATTTTTGAGCTTCCAACCGCCGTCACAATCAAGGATGGTGCCGGTGATGAATGTATTTGTCGTGAGCAGCATGATGGCGGCAGCCAGGTCTTCCGGTTTCCCAATTCGACCAACCGCCACCTGCCTGGCCAGTTGCTCGAACAACTCTTTTCGCGCTTCATCAGGTACGCGTGACCACCAGGGAGTATCAACCACCCCGGGCACTACTGCATTAACACGCAGTGGGCGCAGTTCAGAGGCCAGGATTGGCACCATAGCCTCGATCGCTGCATTGATTGCAGCCAGACCTGAAGTCCCCGGCTGAATAGCACGCGATGAAATTGCGCTGACAAATGTTATTGAACCATCCATGCTCAGCGAACCCAGGGCAGCTTTCGCACAGATAACCTGCGGCCAAAATTTGCCTTCAAAACCCTTTCTTAACTCACCAATATCCAGCTCGCGAAATGCACCTGCCCCAGCGGAACCTGACGCACACAGAACCAAGTGGTCAAACGCACCAACCTCGGAGAAGAACTCATAGCATGCCTTTTGATCTGAAGCATCGAGTTGGGCAACCGTTGCACCGACAGAGGTTGCAACTGGGAACTTAGAAGAATCACGGCCTGCTGCGATAACAGTATGCCCGGATTTGACTGCAAGCTCGGCAGTGGCCAAACCAATGCCAGACGTACCTCCGACGATGACATATTTCATATTTGAGCTCCAGCACGACCCAGTTACTTCAATAAGCCGATGAACCAAAACTGACGGTCTTGGCGGGCTTTAAGGCTCTGGATTCCGGCTCAAAAACACTCAAACACGGAATGACGACTCCCCTAAGTGTCAACCCTTGGCGTTTCCAGGCAGAGCAGGGGTTTACTATGATTAATCACCATGTTGAACGCACCTCGGTTATCAGTTCTTTACGGGCACCTCCAGGATAAAATATGGAGAGCGGCCTGGAAAACGGTGCTTCAAAACTGCAACGGAAACATTATATACAGGTATGTTTGCGCTGGTCTTACCTTCAAAGTATCCTTGATGAGCGTGGCCATGAAAAACGGCAGTCACCGCAAAGCGGTTCAAAGGCTCCTCCAGGCGGCTCGATCCCAGAAAAGGGAATAATTCCGGCGGCTCACCGGCCACAGTGTCACGAATCGGGGCATAATGCATGACCACAATCCGCGGACCCATGTCCAGTTTGGAAAGCCCGGTTTCAAGCTTTTCCGCCTCGATGTCTGCTTCCTTCACAAAGTCCTTTAAAACCTGCTCGCCCCATGGGTGGACGGCCAGCCGGCCGAATCCGCCCCCGAACCCCTTGACTCCGGTAAAGCCAACGCCGTAAATCTCCAGGTTATCCCCATCCATCATAATCAGACCGGCCCCGGAAAGCTGTTCCCACAGCGCGTCTTGCCTTCCGGATTCGAAATCATGGTTTCCAAGCACACAGAGAACCGGAATTTTATTCAACACAGGCACGGCTTGTTCCAGAAAGACACAAGCCTCCTCGGGGAGGCCCAGATGGGTAATATCGCCGCAAACCAGCAGGACATCCGCCTCACCTGCAATTTGATCGAAAACCGGCCTGAGCACCTGTTTAGAATCCCGTTTGCAGTGAACGTCGCTGATTGCAGCTACCCTGACCACATTTTTTGCGATGCTTCCGGTCCACCTGGTCGATGCATTCATTTATCAGATAATCATTTGAAATTGGGGGTAAAAAGAATACTTAAGCCGGTCGGAAAAAGAGCAGAAAAAGGCGCCGGACAGATCACCTTGGCGGGAACAGGTACAGCGCCGGAATTTATTCATCATTTGCGGTTTTCATTTTCCAGTTTCACCAACAGGTCCAAATTCCGGCGAACCTGCTTCTGCCCGGTTTTCCTGTTGATTTTATTGGGTGCGTGCTTTCTGTGCCTGATTATTTCGGTCTTTTGAGTTTTTGAACCCATCTTTGTCTCCTTGGGCACGAAAAAATAAAGACCCGGGGACTCCGGATCAAATTCATCCAGTGGTGGCGATAGAGGCGATATAACAGATAAGATCGATCATGTCACCAGATTTCCTCACCCGTTTGATCTCCGGTAATTCAGGCCGTGCCTGCGGATAGCTGAAACCAGTTTGTCGAGGAGCGGCAGCCGCATCCGGCCGAATTTGGACAAATGCCGCGCCAACTGCTCAAAGGCGAACGGAATGTAGCACAGAAATTGCCTCTTGTTCTTCGTCACCCCCAGGAAACCAAAGGCGCCCAGCATTTGAAGATTTCTGGCGAGCCTGACTGCTTCGAATTTCCTGATGAACTCTCCCTTTGAGGCGCCCAGGTACTTCCCCGCAGACGACCAGTACATTGAAACAAGTCCAGCCTGCAATCCTTCAGGCACCCTAACATAAGGGTCAATCAACAGCGAAGCAAGATCGTAGGCCGGAGGCCCGAACCGCATTCCCTGAAAATCCAGCAGCCAGAGCCTTGCGCGGCAGACCATGATATTGCGGCTCTGGAAGTCCCTATGAAAAACGAATGAACTCTTGTGCACTCCGGCGGCCTCCGCAAGCGCTTCGAAATCCGGGCGGAGTTCATCGGGAGCGATTTCAAACCCCAGACAGCCGTTGACAAAGGACTCTCGA
>Ga0181521_10006376_pt1 | contig 12804 bp, 8 predicted proteins | sample PEATcosm2014_Bin_32_FD_119764 | JGI IMG/M metagenome (GOLD analysis project Ga0181521, IMG submission 119764) | Peatland microbial communities from MTU Mesocosm Facility, Houghton, MI, USA - PEATcosm2014_Bin02_60_metaG | ecosystem: Environmental > Terrestrial > Soil > Wetlands > Peat | place...
AGGCCAGCAACTCTTTGGGATTCAGGTAAGGGATTGGGAAGCCTTCCCGCCGTCGGCCGTAAATGATGAAATTGCTACAATCGGCGCCATATCTGGCATCCGCGCTGTTCTTTCCTTCCACCCTCAACAAGGCGCTGCCGTACACATAGGGTAGATTGAAAATCTCAGTCAGCTTGCCGATGTAGCCAGAGCCTTCGTAGCGGGAAAAGCGAATGATGTTTGAAATATAGGTTTCTTTTCCGCCGTGCACCTCGCAATAGATCCGCAGCGTTCCCAGCGCTGTCTTCTTGTCCAAGAACGGAAACAACATCTCGCCGCGAACTTCCGGCAGGTCGTCCGCTGCCGCTACCGACTCCTCCCGGTAAACGATGTACTTGGGCGAGTGATCGGCAAATCCTTGATTCTCATTCGTCAAATTGTATTTTTCGTGACTCGCGACCAGAATCTTCCAACGAATTCGCAGGCCCCTCAAGTTTTTCCAATTCTCAATTTTCAAATGAAATGACTTGTCGGCGGGAATTTCGTGTTCATCATTTTCACCCAGGCGATGATCGTTTACCCACAAACTGATCCGCGGAACTTTCGCGTCGCTTTGCCACTTCGCGAGTAGTTCATCCCAACGCTCCCGGTTGTCATCCACGTCGACGCGAGAGGCATTTTGCAGGAAGAATGTCCTCAAGCGAGGCGACGCGTTTTCCACGCTGTAATGCGGGACAGCCATTTTCTTCCGATAAAACTCTTTCGCTTTTTCGGAATGGTCTTCCCCGGTACTGGCAAAAGGTTCGTAGTGTATCTCGGCGTTGACGATCCGCATCATGTGGATCATCGCCTCGTGCAGAAGAAAATCCGCCTGGTCGTCCGAGGCCAGATACGGCCTTGAAATGGAAAAAGTGACCGCCTGGAGATTGTGAAGTTCCAAAACAGAATCCAAAACTCGATCTAACCTTGCTCGAATTTTCTCGAAGCTTTGATCGGACGCGAAGTAGTCGAGGTCGACGGTGACGACCACAGGACTGTCGATTTTCTGGCGAATGAAGTGGCCGAGGTCGATAACTTCATATCTGGCGCTGAAGTCTCCTTCCTTGCGCGCGATTGCCGCTTCGTGCGCATTGATCTCTGACCGGACCTCCCGCTGTTTTTGATCGATCTGTTCGGCGGTCATGGAATCCGCGGGAATCCACCAGACCTTACTGATTGGGCGAGGAAGGAGGGGCTCGATCCAGTTAAAGCATTGAATGTTCCCACGGGAACGCCAACGTCGAACGAGTTGATCCAACTGGTTGTCAGTCGCGGCCCGCAGGACGTCTTCTCGGATCGAATCGGAATTCAATATCTCGCTAGCGTCACTGTGCGCGTCGATCAGAACCAACTGGTAGTCGCGATCCAGCGGCAGGTTTTGAATGATCCAATAGAAAGTGCCGGCGTGGGAGTCTTCGATATAGACGGGGAGATTGACGGGAACGCCCGCAAAGGCGGCGCCGCCAGCAAACAGCAGGATTAAGGCAACTAAAACACGCTGAGGCAAGTCTAGCGGGCTCCCTGAACCTGCGGCTTTTCCTTGAGCCGCTTGCGCAAAAGAATCTCGCTAATGCAGGTGTCGTTGTACTTACTACCTGGATAGACTTTTTTCACGGTGAGCGCGATTGTCTGGGCGTCGCCGTCATAGTCGCCCAGTTCGATCAACTCGTAGCCTTTCTTCGAATACGGCCCATAGGAAATGTACTCATCGGGCAGGGTGGCCTTGACTACATGGTTGCCGTTGACCACGATTTCAAGCTCCTGTATCCGATTGTTTGCGAAGTAGAGACTTTTGGACTTCGCATAACCGGGAATGATGCCGATCTCGTTCACGTGTTCGGGTTTGGTCAGGGTGAGAGTAATACCTTCATCCAAGCCGCCGTTCTTTCCTGCCACCCATGCGGTTTCCGCCTTCGTATCAGCGACGTTGGCGGCTGGATATCCAGTTTTCTCCGAGGTCGCTTTCGGAGTGTAGCCGTGGAAATCGAAGTAATACTTGTCTCCCTCAAAGGAATACCAACTGGCATCACTTTGGCTTTCGGAGCTGTAGTTGAAAACCGTGGAGAACTTGTTGTTCAGGCAAATTTCGATATTGTCAGCCACAGTGGGCTTCAAATTCTCAAACTCCCAAACGAATCCAACTTTGAGCGGCTGGAAGCGGCCTGCGGGCTTTATGGTGATCGACTTGGGATCAACGGTAGCGGTCTTGATCGTGATCCTGCCCTTCTGAATCGGGCCCTTCCAAGTGCTGGCGGTCGACAACAGATAGCGGAAATAGTCGTTGTTGTAATCGGAATCTTCGGATGGTCCGCCAAAGCTGAATTCATATAGCGATTCGTAATGGATTTTGATGTTCTTGGTCTCACCTTTTTCGAAGTGGACTGTGGAAGTCAGCCAGAGCATTCGCGGCGGGCCCACCTCCTCGCCGGTCATGTTTATGAAATCCTGGTCAAAAACTCTTTTCCAGTTCTTGACATCGCCTTTTTCGGTCCTGTATGGAATTTCTTTTCCATCTGCTGTGAGCTGGTAGTCCTCGATCTCGATATAGTTCTTTTTGTCCTCTGGTGCAATGCCAAGGCACGGGAAACCCGCTGTAACGTCTACGGCATTGCCCGTGTTTCGTAGAACGTATTCGACCTGGACTTTCGCCCGGTCGCGGAGCAGCCAAATAGTCAAATTTTCACTCTGCATTTCGACCTGATCTGTTCCCACAGCCTTAAAGGTGCCGGTGGCAACGCTACCGCCAGCATCGCCTCCCCAGTTCGCATAGAGTGGTACAGCACAAAAGATGAAAAACGCACAAATCAATAACGAGGTCCTCATCGCTGCTCCTCCGTCACTCTTCTGGGATCACTTTTTTGGACGACTCCGTTCCCGGGAAAAACCAGGGAGTGTTGCTGAAAAGTCTGGAAGGTCAAATTCTGGATCATCTTATACGCATGTCCGCGCTTATCCAATACCGGAATTCCATACTGGAGGTCGTAGCTCTCGATGCGGGCAGACCGAAAATCGCCCTTATTATCCAAATCGATGGAGATCGAGTAGCCGGGGGCATGGGGGTTCATCTCCACACCGGGGTAATCGAAAAGGAAATTTCCGAGGGAATAGACGATCAACTTGTTTTTGTACAGTTCGATGCCTCTGGGTACGTGCGGGCCATGTCCAAGAACCAAATCCGCTCCCGCATCGATACAGCGGTGACTAAACTCAACTACATTTCCACGTTTCTCGTCGCCGAAATACTCCATCTCGCGTGGAATCCGGTGGCCCAGGTGATTCTCGCCGCCCATGTGAGCCGAGACAATGACGATTTCTTTTTGTTTTTCTCCAATCACAACCGGGATGTCAGCAAGGTTATTGACGTTGTTTCCGGAGCTGAAGGAAAAACCAATAACTCGCACGCGAAGACCGTTGATCTGAGCAACAACGCCGTGACCCTCCCGGCCAGCGACCCAAAACCCCTGTTGAGCGAGGAGCAAACGGGTCTTCTGGTAGCCTTGTTCGCCAATGTCCAGCGAATGGTTGTTGGCAAGATTGACGGTATTGAAGCCTAAGTCCTTCAAGAGGCCCAGGGATTCGATGGGTACCGAGAACTTCCACGGATCGGGCGGCACGGACTCGGCAAGAACGCCCTCGAAGTTGCCGAAAACGAGATCGCCCTTGAGATTAATCTTGCGAATTGCATCCAGGCTGTTCTTGGCAACCCCTCCCGTAATTCTCACATCGCCCACAGCGGTCACCGTAAGGGCTGTTTTCTCTTGCGCCGCAGCGAGAATGGAAAGAGAACCACCGAGGAAGGTCACGAAGACCAGAGTTGCGAGGCAAAACTTGGCAATTGGGACGTGAACTAGAAGCCCCGGGAATATCTCTTTCGGAAGCAGATTTTGGATCGTCATGTCTGACGGGCGGGTGGTGCAGCCTTCGGTTTTGATTTCCTTACCTATAACACAACTGTGGGTGCGCCGCGCTTGCTTTTCGAGTGCGGGTAGCGATGTCGCCGACACGACGAGTGCGCGTTGCTTTGTGCGAACATTCCCGCGCCCACCCTTCGCGAAAAGCACGCGAAGGATGGGGCACCCACTTTGTCGGTTGTATCAGGGAAATGAAACGTCCGGGCCACGCGTCCCGCCCGCGCGACTTTACTGGCGGAGCCGGGCCACTTCTCGAAAAGCGCGAGAAGTGGCGCACCCCCAGTTATTTCGGTCGATGTCAACGGACAAACCCGCGTTGCACGTCCCCGTTGAAGTGTCCCACACGCCTGCCTTCGTGAAATCAAATTTTCTGCCGAAATGAAGTAAGGGAGCGGTCCCAGTTGTCGAGTGCCTGCTGCGCGACAACCGAGACCGCTCCCGGATAGGCTATCCCTCCCCCGAAGGATTGCCGTACTCCTGCACAATACTTGTGTACAAGTGGGCGGGCTGTTCAGTTTTGCTCACCTGCGAAAATAATCTTGGGAGAGCCTCGCCTTGCGAACCGATCTCCTGACAAAGTGAGCAATTCTGAGGCGGGTGGCGCAGCCTTCGGTTTTGATTTCGTAGCCTGTACCACAACTGTGCGTTCCCGGACCTTGCGTCCTTATGCAAGGGCGGGTAGCGATGTCGCCGACACGACAAGTGCGGGTTCCTTTGTACGAACATTCCCGCTGCACGAACATTTCCGCACCCACGCTTCGCAAAGTGCGCGAAGGATTCAGCATCCACTGCGTTGGTTACACCAGCGCCCGGAAGTCAAAGGCCCCGCCCAAGCGGAGCTTGGACGGAGCACCCTCCAGAGGTGGGACGGGTTGGGTGGGCGACCCGATCCCGTCTCTACAGACGAAAGATTGAAGCGTTGCGGGGGCATGACTTTCGTAATCGCGGGGTGGGAGTACTGAGTTGCTGGGGTGGGGGTGGAATCCTAGAATCAAAGCGGGACTCTCTGTCTCACCACCCATGCCTGAAAATCCAAATCGAGCCGAATTAGACCGCCGGATAGAAAAGGCGGAGAAGCTTTTGCAGAGAGGGAAGACGGCGGACGCGCTGGCGGAATACCTGCAGATACTGGAAAACGATCCGGAAAACGACAATGTGAGGCAGATGGCGGCGGAGCTGTCGCTTTCGCTGAACAAGGGGGCGCAGGCGGCGCGGCTGCTGGGCGAGCTGTTTGAGCGGCAGGTGTCGGCGATGGATGCGACGCGGGCGAGCCTCACCTACAAAAAGCTGGCCCGATATACCAACCCGACTTGGGAACAGAAAGTAAGCTTCGGGCAGCTGCTGGAGCACTCGAACAAGAAACTGGCGATCGGGACGTACGAAAACGCGCTGGAGGACCTGCAGCGGCAGGGCAAGAAGGAAGAAGCGTTGCTGGTGATGCAGCGGATCGTGAATCTGGAGCCATCGGAGGCGAACCAACTGCGGATCGCGGAATTGTCGGCGGACATGGGCGAGCACGTGATGGCGTCGCAGGCGTTTCTGCAACTGGCGGAAATGGCGGGAAGCGCGGGGGGCGATGCCAGCCAGTGGTTCGAGCGGGCGTACACGGAGAATTCGGCGGATGCGAAGATTGCGGTAGCGTATGGCAAGAGCCTGCTGGCGAGGGGCGAGGCGGGGGCGGCGATTTTTGTATTCGAGCCGCTGGTGCGGGCGGGAGACGAATCGCTGGACCTGCGCGACCTCTACGGGCAGGCGCTGATGGCAGCGGGGCGGTGCGTGGAGAGCGAGCCGCTGGTGTGGCAGTTGTTCGAGCAGAATCCGGCGCGCATGCAGCAGGTGGTGAACCTCGTCGGAAAGATGATCGATTCCGAGCTGGATGGGGCGGCGGTGGCGCTGGCGCGGAAGCTGGAAGCGTTCCAGCGGCGGCGCGGGGAACGGCGATCGTTCATCACGACCATGCAGGAACTGTTGGCGTCGCATCGTCCGTCGGTGGAAATGCTGGAGTTTCTGGCGGAACTGTTCAACGCGTCGAACCGGGAAGCGGACTACGCGCAGGCGCTGGTCAAGCTGTTTGAGCTGCATTCGGAGAGACGCGATTACCAGAAAGCGAGCGAGTGCCTGGATCGGGCGGTGGAAGTGGATCCATACGAACCGGGACATCAGAAACGGCTGGAGGCGCTGCGGGGCAAGATCGACGAGCGGCGCTACAACGCAATCGCGGCACGCTTCGCGACGGTGAAGAAAGAAGAGGAGCCGGTCAAGGCTCCGGAACCGACGTTGGGAGCGGCGGCGCTCCAGGACCTGATGCTTCAGGTGGAGATCCTGGTGCAGTACGGGATGCGGTCGAAGGCGATCGAGCGCTTGCAGCGCATTCAGGAGCTGTTTCCGCGGGAGGAAGAACGCAATCAGGATTTGCAGCGGCTGTACATGTCGGCGGGAATCGAACCGCAATACGCGAAGGCGATGGCGGCGGGCGGGGCGGCTGCGGCGCCGGCGGGGAATGGGGATGCGGCGGGGGCGGGGGCGAGCGAGGCGGCCGACGTGAGCAGCCTGGCGAGAGTGGCGGAAATTACGCGCAAGCTTTATCAGGAAGGGAATGCGGAAGGAGTATTGAAAACGGCGGCAAACGAAATCGGGGCGAACTGGCGGGCGGCGCGCTGCATTGCAGCTTTGCGCAAGCCTGGGCTGCCGCCTTCGAGCGTGCAGGAATATCACATGGAGGGGATGATTCCGGCGGGTGCGGCGGCGCTGGTCAGCCTGGTGGACGCGCTGCAGGACCTGGCGGTGGCGCGGGGCACGGTGACGATTGCCGATGCGAAGAACGCTCCGGAACTGATGGACGTTCGCAAGGCGGTGGAGGAGTTGCAGATCGAATCGCTGCTGGCCCTGCCGCTGACGGAAGGGACGGAGCAGATTGGAGTGCTGGTGCTCGCCCAGAACACCGCACGGACGTGGCAGGCGTCGGAAATGCTGGTGGTGCGGACGCTGAGCGACCAGGTGTTGATCGCGCTCAACAACGCGGGGCTGCGGCGGTTGGTGAAGAATCTTTCGGTGACGGACGAGAAATCGGGGCTGCTGAAGCGGGCTTCGTATCTGGATTTGGTGCAGGCGGAAATCCGGCGCGGGTTGCAGCAGGGGGCGGCGATGACCATCCTGCTGGTGCAGTTTGGCAGGCGCGGCGTGCTGCTCAAGGAACACGGGGAGCAGGCGGTGGCGGCGATGATGGAGCAGGTCGGGCAATTGCTTTCGGCGAACATACGGACGAACGATCTGGCGTTCCGCTATGAGGCGACGACGGTGGCGCTGGTGCTGGGCGATACGGGCGAAAAAGAAGCGCTGCAGGCGGTGGAGAAATTGCAACGGCTGCTGAAAGAAGTGCGGCTGCCGGGCAAAGACAAGAACAAGGCAGTCGAGTTCAGCGCCGGGCTGGCGCAGGCGGTGATGCGGCAGCATTTCGATCCGGTGGACATTGTGACCGAAGTGGTCAACCGCGCCGACCACGCTCTGGAGCAGGCGGTGGCGCAGGGCGCGGGGAAGATCGTGAGCCAACCCGCGCAGTTCGCGGCGGCGGCGGTGGCGTAAGTCTTTACCGCCGAGACGCCGGGAAAATCAAAAGCAAAACCTTTAACGCAGAGAACGCCGAGGTCGCGCGGAGAAAACCTGAGAATTGAGCGGGGATTTCTGGCTGCCGTTGAGTGTCCGTGGTTGGTCTTCAGATTCGCGAAATCACCACGTTAATATCTGTAAACCTCTCTGCGATGGCCTATGCGGAGGACGAGCACGACGAGCCGGTCGTTTTCGAGGGAGCAGATTAGGCGATAATCTCCGACGCGATATTTCCAGAACCCGCTCAGGGTGCCTTGAAGTCTTGCTCCAATCTGTCGTGGATCATCCAGTTTTTCGACGCGCTCGCGGAGAAAATTCAGAATTCGGTCCGCGACTGGTTTGTCAAGTTTGTCCAGCTGTTTCAGCGCAGTTGGTGAAACATCAACCTTCCAAGCCATAGCGGCGCATCACTTCTTCGAGCGGAATGGGTTTGCTGCGTCCGGAGCGTACTGCTGCCAATTCCTTCTCGGCGAAGTGAATATCTTCCAGATCGTCCAAGTATTGGAGGATAGCTTCGCGAGCGTAATAAGTCTTGGTGCGTCCTGTCTGCTTGGCGAGGCGGTCGAGGCGCTTTTCGATTTTGTCGGGAAGGCGGATGGCTAGCATGGAATTCCTTTTTCGCTATACAAGTATAGCACATAGGCAGGCTCTTCCCATGTGGCGAAATCGAGGGATGGACGCTAGAATCCCATGCAGGACAGATTCGTGGAATCCCACCCTTGCGCACGGAATGCGCAAGGATGGGGCAGGCCACAGGGTTACCCGGATCAACGTGGATCGAAGGCAGTTGACTATGGAGACAGTGAGGCACAGAAGAGAAGAGTGAAACGGTCCATCTGGGAAACGGTCAGCCTCGTATTGCTGGGAGTGTGGTCACTCGTCCTGCTCGGATTGGCCGCGTACTCGTTGGCATTGTCCGTGAGGTACCCAGCTTTTACTCGAGACAATATATCTCTCGCGCTGTTTTCCGCATTATTCGGTTCGTTCGGCGCAATTGGCTGGTACGGTTTGTGGAGGCGGAAGCGGTGGGGTTGGTGGCTCGCATCTATTTGCAGTTGGGGATTGGCAGTTAGATTTGTCTACATCTTCATTCATTTCGTCAACACTGATGGCTGGGCCATTGTAGATTGGGCTTTCGCGGTCAGCACTGCATATTCCCTCGCCTTGCCGATCTGGCTCGTGATGCCAGGGACGAGAAAAGCCTACTGGAACAAAACAAATCTCTAGTTACCAGTGTGAATCCGTGGCAGGTTTGAGTTTATGACCTCCGAAAATATTCTCCTCGAAAAGAAAAACTCCATCGCTTATGTCACCGTCAACCGTCCCAAAGTGCTGAATGCGCTTAATGTGGCCACTTTGGCTGAGTTGGGGGTGGCGTTTCAGGAAATAAAGTCCGACGGCGCGATCCGGGTGGCGATTTTGACTGGGGCGGGCGAGAAGGCTTTTGTGGCGGGCGCGGATATTGGAGAGCTGGCGAAGCTGGACGCGGACTCCGGCAAGGAGTTTGCGCGGCGGGGGCAGGCGGTGTTCGACCTGATCGAGAATCTGGGCAAGCCGGTGATTGCCTGCATTAACGGATTTGCGCTGGGCGGCGGATGCGAACTGGCGCTGGCTTGCACGATGCGCTTGGCCAGCGAGAACGCCAAGCTGGGGCAGCCGGAGGTGAAGCTGGGGATGATTCCGGGATATGGCGGGACGCAGCGGCTGGCGCGGCTGGTGGGCAAGGGACGGGCGATGCAGATGGTGCTCTCCGGGGAGACGATCACGGCGCAGGAAGCGCATCGGATGGGGCTGGTGAACGAAGTGACGGCGGCGGCGGAGCTGGTTCCGCGGGCGGAGGCGATTGCGGGTAAGATTGTTGCGAACGCTCCGCTGGCGGTGCGGTACGCTATGGATGCGGTCAACAAAGGAATGGAGATGACGCTGGCCGAGGGGCTGAAGCTGGAGGCGGATTTATTTGGCGCTTGCTGCTCTACTGCGGATCAGAAGGAAGGGACGGCGGCGTTTTTGGAGAAGCGGGCGGCGCAGTTCAAGGGGAGGTAGAGTCAAGGGCTTTACCACAGGGGGGCACAGAGGTACACAGAGGAAGGCTGGTTCACCACGGAGACACTGAGGCACGGAGAAAAACTACGAAAACGAAAATAAAGATCGAGATGCCTGCCGAGCCGGCGGTTCCTGCTCTTGAGGGCGGGCTTGGCGCTGCCGGGAAGCGGTTTGCTGTCGTCGTATCCCGCTTCAACTCCTTCATCACGGAACGGCTTTTTCAGAGCGCTTACGACGGGTTGTTGCGCTCGGGCGCTAAGAAGAAAGACATTGCGCTGGTGCGGGTGCCCGGGGCGTTCGAGATTCCCGCGGCGGCTCGTTTTTTGGCGGAGACTGGAAAATACGACGCGGTCATCTGTGTTGGCTGTCTGCTGCGCGGAGATACGGCGCATTACGACGTGATTGTCAACGAAGTTACGCGGGGGATTGGCCAGTCGGCGCAGGAGACTGGAGTGCCTCATGCGTTCGGCGTGCTGACCTGCGAGACGCTGGAGCAGGCGATTGACCGGGCCGGGTTGAAGATGGGGAACAAGGGATTGGAGGCGGCGCTGGCAGCGGTGGAGATGGCGAATCTAGTTGCCAGTTGCCAGTCGCCAGCTGCCAGTAAGACCCGTTCCAAGTCTCGGGTCTCAGGCGTTAAGAAGAAAAGGACAACTACTGCGTCCGAGAAGAGAAAGTCCCGCTCGTGAAAGGCAATCCGCTAGACTGTTGTTTGCCAAGAGGATTTTTAGGTTTTACTGACAACCGGCAACTGGCCACTGGCAACTGATCATGGGCACTCGACGCAAATCCCGGGAACTGGTTCTGCAGATGCTATTTCAGGCGGACATGGGGAAGCAGGCGCCGGAAATGGTGCGGAAGACGTTCTGGGCGGAGCGGACGAATGTGGAGGAAGAAGCGCGCGGGTTTGCCGACGATCTTTTTTGCTTGGCCAGCGACCGCATGTCGGAGATCGACGGGCTGATTGGAAAACACACCCAGCACTGGCGCATGGATCGTATGGCGACGGTGGACCGGAATGTGCTGCGCTGCGCGGTGGCGGAGTTCTTGGGGTATCCGGCGACGCCGCACGCGATCGTGATCAACGAAGCGTTGGAAATCGCGCGGAAGTTTTCCACTCCCGAGTCGGTGCAGTTTATCAATGGTGTGCTGGATAGCGTGGGGAAGGAAGTCGGGCAGTAGGCAGTTCTCAGTTCTCAGTTCTCAGTTCTCAGTTCTCAGTTCTCAGTTCTCAGTTCTATTCTTGGAACACAGTCAGTCAAAATCTGCAAGCTAAAAGACTCGGGCGAGCGCTTAGGCGTGGCGCCGGTTTTGAAGGATGCCGGCATTCGTGATTGGGGCCGAACTGCGCTCGGCTGGGACAGCCGGGGGCGGCTGTCCCTACGCAACCCCTGGGCGGGCGAGGACGTCCGTCACTCCAAATTGAATGGCGATGACTCAATCTGGCTTGATGACTACCAGGTTGGGTAGGCACTGGGGCACGGGGTTGCCTTGGTTGGTGCACATGTTGCGGTTGTTGTTGTTGACGTATGGGACCTGCTGGTAGTCGCCTTGCGTGACGGTGTTGACGATGTGGATGGAGCCGAGGGCGCAGACGGGAGGGTTTGGGGGCTGCACATTCGGGTCATATTGATCGCAAGCGGCGATGAAGACCTGGCTGCCGTCGGTGGATGCGGAAGCAGAGAGCGGGTTGGCGCTGTTGGCGAGCGGGATGGAGGTGGTGGTTCCGCTGGCCACGTTGAAGAGGAGCACGGCGGGGATATTCTCGGCGACGAGCAGCAATTCGGAGCCGTCGGCTACGAGCTGGGAATAGAGCGGAGTGAAATTGCCCTGTCCGAGATCGAAGGACTGCGGTGGCTGGGAAAAATCCACAGTTGGATAAATGTTTACGATCGGCTTCGGAGGCGGAGCCGGGGGCGGAGCTCCGCAGATGTACTGACTTTGACCAGGCAGGGGAGGAGTCGTTGGCAAAGGGGCGTGATTGTAGACGACCGTGAAAACGTCGATGTTCGGCGGATCGAGCGCGAATACGCTTTGTGTCAACCCCGACGGCCCAGCCTGAACAGCAGGCGAAGGAAAGATCTTCGACGGGTTGCTCGTGGTGATGATACTGCCGAGGTCCACGCTGGCGACAGCGGGCAGGGCACAAGTTGAATAGGCGGACACGGAACCTGAGGGTGATCCGGCCACGTAGGCGAAGCTGCCATCTGCCGAGAATTGGACATCGGTTGGGGTTGCCGGTGCTGCGAGTTGAACTAGAGCGGGTGGGTCGACGGTGGAGTAGACGTACATATTGCCGGCGTCGGTGAGGATGAAAAGTTTCAACTGATCCGGAGAGAAGGCGGCGGCGGTGGCTTTTTCGCCGGGGACGGAGAGGATGAGATCCACAGGGGCGCCGCTGGAGCTGCCGCCGTTGTAGATATAGACCTGGCTGGGGGTGGAAACGGTGTCGGAAACGACGGCCAGTCTACCGTCGTTGGAGATGGTGAGGACCTGGCCGCACAGGGCAACGTTGCAGGGGGTCGAGAGATTGGAGACCTCGGCAACCTTGAGGCTGGTGCCAGCGAGATCCACATACATCAGCCCCTGATCGCTGCCGATGTAGAGGCGGGCCGCGGCCACATGATTGAACATCAAGGAATTGGGCGTGCGAGGCAGGGTCAGAATGGGGGAGCCGATGGGGTTGGAGCCGGCAGAAGTCGTCGGTGTCACCGAGAAGAGAGCGCTGGTACAGCCGGCCTGGTTGTTGCAGTCGGTGGTGGCGGCCCATGCGGTGTAGGTGGGCGGCGTGGCGGTTGGGGCCAACACTGCGTCAACCGAGATGGTGCCGTATCCCTGTGTCCCGTTGGGCAATGTTCCGTTGCTGGCGTAGATGGGGAGAGCGGGTAGAACTCCGACATTGCAGGTGGGGGGAGTGCAGGAGGCGGTGAGGGCGGCACCGCCAACGTTCTTGCGGACACCAGCACTGTTTGTTCCGGTGAGATTGGCAGTAGCGCTGAAGGCGGCAACCTCGGGATTGGTGGTGCTCCAGGTGAGGGACGGATTGGAGAGAGGCGCGAAGTCGACTACGTTGTAAAGGGTGTCGATGGCAGTAGCGGTGACGGGTACGCTGGCAGTGTTGTTTACGGTTATCGAGTTTCCAGCCGAGCCCTGGCCTCCGATTTGCAGGTAGATAGCCTGGATCAGGCAGGTGGTGTAGGGATAGGGGCTGCTGGTGGTTCCGGCG
>Ga0181521_10006383_pt1 | contig 12797 bp, 8 predicted proteins | sample PEATcosm2014_Bin_32_FD_119764 | JGI IMG/M metagenome (GOLD analysis project Ga0181521, IMG submission 119764) | Peatland microbial communities from MTU Mesocosm Facility, Houghton, MI, USA - PEATcosm2014_Bin02_60_metaG | ecosystem: Environmental > Terrestrial > Soil > Wetlands > Peat | place...
TCGGCAGGACCTTCCAGCGCCAGGGCACCGGCGACTGGAACCTGTTCAAGCTCTTTATCGAGCGCGACCTCTCGCTCGTCCGGCAGGGCGGCCAGTTCTCCCTGCTCGTCCCCAGCGGCTTTCAGACCGATGAAGGCTGCGCCGACCTCCGCCGCTGGTTGATCACCGAGCACCGGCTCGACGAATTGACCTCGTTTGAAAACAAAGGGTGGCGCGAAATGGACAAACACGGCAAAGAGAAGCGGAAACAGATTTTCCCGGACGTTCACCCCCAATTCAAATTCGGCTTCTTCAAAGTCGTCAAAGGCGTGCCCACGCCCAAAGACCACGCCTTCGACGGGCGATTTTATCTGCACGATCCAAAGGATGTCTTCGCGGCACCCATTCGTTACGCCGTCGAGATGATTCACCGTTTCTCACCGCACAATGAATCGTTCATGGAATTCCGTTCCCCAACGGACTACGCGCTCGCAACGAAGATTCGTGGCGATCACCGGCTGCTGGAAGAATTCGGCTACACGTTTCGTCGCGAATTGCACATGACGGGTGACAGCCATTTCTTCCGCAAGTTGGGCAGCGAGAAGCCAGGCAAGGGCCAACTCCGGCTCTACGAGGGCAAAATGATTCACCAGTTTGACGCGAATTTCGGCCCGCCCACGTGCGTGGTCGAAGAGGCCGAGGTCCGCGAGGAACTGCTGCGCAAGGAAATCTTCCGCTTGGCTCAATTCGTCCGCGACGAGAACTTGGAGAAGCTCGATGGCAAGGACGTGCCGGAGTCCCGCGAAGAACTGGAGGGGTTGTTGCGAGAGATGTTTGCAAAGCGCGGATTCAGACTCCAATACGAATTCGAGCGCTTCGTTTTCAGAGAGGTGGCGAGTTCAACCAATGAGCGCACAATCATCGCTGCGATCATGCCTGCGCACGTTTGCTCGGCCCACACCCTCATGTATCTCAACCCGTATCATTACCAGGTTGATAGCAAGGGCAAGCTGCAGCAAGAGGGAATCGGGTCCGCTCCGCTTCGAGAGCTTGTATGCCTAGCAAACTCACTCGTGTTGAACTTCTACGCGCGCAGCAAGGTTTCGGCTCACGTCAGTGTCTTTCAGTTTCTGGAGCTTCCAGTGCCCAACCTCACCGCCACGCAGAAAACGCGTCTCGCCGAGTCCGCCGCGAAGCTTTTGAAAAACCCGCGCGACGTGAAGGAACGCGCCGCGCTCGAAGTCTTCATCGCCCGCGACCTTTATGGCCTGTCGCTCGAAGATTGGACCCATCTGACCGGCACGTTCACCTTCGGCAGCGGCCCGACCAAAGAGGAACTGGACGAAATCATCCGCCAATCGCTCGTGCTCTGGGGAAGCTAATACCACTTCGCAATGGAACTCGGCAGGAATGAGTGGAAGCCCCTGCCCCTGAACTCCCAGGCAAAGACGGACCCCTCTCCCCTTGAGAAGGGGAGAGGGAGGTCCGGGATGTCGAACCAGACGGGCCCCCTCCGCGCCCCCCAGCCCTCTTGAGAAGGGGAGAGGGAGGTCGCAGGCCCGGGGGAGGGGAACATACCGATTGTTTCAGTGAAAGGGTATGATTGGGTATTGGCCCCAGCCGTCGGTTTCCACCCGCACTGTCCAATTATGAGACAATGTGGCTTTGAGGTTTACTTCATGCCAAAGTCGGCTCTGCGTCAGTGTGGGGACGGGGAGAGGGCGGAGTGTGGACGGTATGTGGAGGGCATAGGCAGTGGGGCCAGCCGTGCTGACTGTCTAGAAACAGGACACTCTAGCTCTCGAAAGTCACTGGCTGGGCGGGATGGGGCGGGGAGGAATACCGATTCTACCTGTGACCGACACGATGGCCGGCAGGCATAGCCATCTGCCGCCGCTGCTCTCATCCAATCGGCGATGGAGGGGGGAGCCGCGAAGGGCACCATTGCAGACTGCAAGTTGTGTCGGCAAGTCCCGTTGGACACTCTTGCCTACTGCATTCTGCCTTTGGACGGCGCGAGGGCGGCGGGACCGGGCGCCGAGCCGCTGCCGCGGGTCCACTTAAAGGCGTCGGCGGGGAGGTTGTTCTGTTCGGCCTGAAAGCTGCCGGGCAAGTACGCCGCCGCGCTCTGGTTGCTCAAGATCATGGCCACCAGGGGGCCTGGGCTGGCCGAGGTGGAGAGGGCCGGCCCGAAGCGTTGATTGAACAGGACGCACATGAGCATCACAGCCGCCGTGGCCGGCGCCAGCCAGGTGAAACGGAATGGCGGCAACGCCGCCACCGGAGCCGCGGCGACGGCAAAAAGCCGCCGTTCAAGCCTCGCCGAGGGGCGGCGCGGCGTCCACCAAAGCAATTGCTTCTCCAACTCGTTCAACTCGTTCATCTCGTTCATACGATGGTCCTTTCAGGAATAGTCTCAGTTTTTGCAGACCGTAGCGGTAGCGGCCCGCGGCGGTATTGGGCGAGATTTCCAGAAGTTCGCCGATCTCTTCGAAAGTGTGCTTGTGCCAGATTTTCAGGACGATCACCTCGCGCTGGTTCTGCGGCAACGCCGCCAAGCCGCGCATCGCCGCGCGTTCTGCCGGGCTTTCCGCGGGCGAGCGCTCGAACCAGCGGGCGGATTCCAGCTCGCGCGTGAGCCGCCGCCACAAGCTGCGGCGATAATTCAAAGCCCGGTTGCGAAAGCTGCGCAGGCAATAGTGTTCCGGCAACTCCGGCGGCTGCGAACGCTGCATCAGCGCCACAAACGTCTCTTGCAACACGTCTTCCGCCTCGCCGTGAGACAGGCCCAGCGCCCGTCCGTACAGGATCAGTTCGGACGCCTTCGCGCGATACAGGTCTTCGCACCAACTGGCTGGCTCAGCCATGTTCACAAGTTCACCCTAATAGACACTCAGAAGCGGAAATTTGTATAAACTTCTGTGCGCCGTGGAGGTTAGCGGGTGGAAGGTGAGAAAGGAAGCCTGGAACTGGGCCTGGAACTGGGCCGCCCTGGAGCCAGGGCCGGGCCAGGGGAATGCGTGGGGAAAGCCTGAAGCTCGGCCCCCCTGCCTCCGCCAGCCGCAAAATGTTCGCGGGCCGCTTGACACTGGCCCAACCGAAGGTAGTATATTTCGTTGTTTGTCGAAATATGATGTATGAAGATGCGTGAGTTTATGGCTCTGGCCAAGGCGCTGGGAGACGAGAACCGCGTCCGCATGTTGCTGGCCCTCGAGGGCGGGGAGCTGTGCGTCTGCCAGATTACCGAGCTGTTCGGGCTGGCCGCGTCCACGACTTCCAAGCACTTGTCTATCCTCTACCAGGCCGGGCTGCTCGATTCACGGAAGCAGGGGCGCTGGATGCATTACTCGCTGCCCGGGAAAGCCGCGCCGTCGGCTGCGCGCGAAGCAATTCGCTGGGCCGCAAAGGCGCTGGCCGAAGACCCGAGGATTGCGGAGGACGCCGCGCACCTTAAGACTATCCTGGCGATGGACCCGGTCGAACTATGCAAGCGCCAGTGCCGAGGTTGAAAATTCTGTTCCTCTGCACGGGGAACTCCTGTCGCAGCCAGATGGCGGAGGGGTGGGCGCGGGCGCTGAAGGGCGACTGCCTCCAGGCGTATTCGGCCGGGACGGAGAAGGACGGGATGAATCCGTATGCGGTCAAGGTGATGGCCGAGGCTGGGGTGGACATTTCGCAGCAGTATTCAAAGACGCTGGTGGAGCTCGGGCCGGTGGAGTTTGACTACGTGGTGACGGTGTGCGGGCAGGCGGATGAGAATTGCCCGGTCTTCCCCGGCAAGACGCGGGTCGTGCACGTGGGTTTTGAGGACCCGCCAAAGCTGACGAGGCACCTGCCCAACGGCGAGGAGAAGCTGGCGGTGTATCGGCGGGTGCGGGATGAAATCCGGCGGTTCGTGGAGACGCTGCCAGGTTCGTTGAAACCCGAAGTCCGAAGGCCGAAGGCTGAAGGCGAAGGAGCGAGAACATGAAGACGAAGAACGAAGTAGCGATGGAATGGTTTCTGGCCGGTTACAACTGTGCCCAGTCGGTCTTATACGCCTATGGTCCCGAACTGGGACTGGAGGGCGAGACAGCACTGAAGTTGGCCACTGGTTTGGGTGCGGGGATGGGCCGGCGGGGCGAGGTCTGTGGGGCGCTCACGGGGGGGATATTGGTGCTGGGCCTGAAATACGGACGCGGCGCACAGCAAGACCGGTCGGCGACCGAGCAGACTTACCAGAGAACTCTGGAAATGATGGCGCGGTTTGAGCAGCGCCATGGTTCCTGCTCTTGCCGCGTGCTGCTCGAGGGCTGTGACCTGCGGACGGCAGAGGGGCAGCGGTATTTCAGGGAACATGACCTTCTTCACAAGACCTGTGTGGGGTGCGTGCAGACTGTGGTTGAAGAGTTGGCTGAACTTCTGGATGAGGAGCAGCCGTCGGTCGCAGAGGGATCGCAAGTTTGAGTAACCAATCTGTGAGCACTGCCTCTGTCGCCGAGCCGGCATCGCCGGTTGCGGAGCCGAAACGGCTGGCGGTTTTCGAGCGTTACCTGACGGTGTGGGTATTCCTGTGCATGGTGGCGGGCGTGGCGCTGGGAAAGGCGCTGCCGGATGTGACGGCGGGGCTGAGCAAGCTGGAGTTCGGCCAAGGCTCGCAAGTCAACGTGCCGATCGGGGTGCTGCTGTGGCTGATGATTTACCCGATGATGTTGAAGGTGGATTTCGGCGCAATTTGGGGCATTGCGCGCAAGCCCAAGGGGCTGATGGTGACGCTGTTCGTGAACTGGCTGGTGAAGCCGCTCGGGATGGCGTTGCTGGCCTGGGTGTTCATGCAGCATCTGTTTGCAGGGTGGATTGACCCCGAAACAGCCCGCGGCTACACAGCAGGGCTGATTATCCTGGCGGCGGCGCCCTGCACCGCCATGGTGTTCGTTTGGTCGTATCTGACGGACGGCGACCCGGCCTATACGCTGGTCCAGGTGGCGGTGAACGACCTGATCATGCTGGTGGCATTTGCTCCGATTGTGATGTTCCTGTGCGGCGTGGCGCACGTGGTGGTGCCGGCCAAGGTGCTCATCATCTCAGTCGTGGTCTTCATTGTGATTCCGCTGACCGCAGGTTGGCTGACGCGGACGGCGCTGCTGAAGTCACATGGGAAGGAGTGGTTTGAACAGGGGTTCCTGCCGAAGTTCCATCCAGTGATGATCGGGGCGCTGCTGCTGACGCTGGTGCTGATCTTCGCGTTTCAGTCGAAGAACCTGACGAGCCGGTGGGTGGCAGTGCTGCTGATTGCGGTGCCGATTATCGTGCAGGTGTATTTCAACTCGGGGCTGACGTATCTGTTGATGCGGTGGTTCCGGGTGGAGCACAACGTGGCGTCGCCGGGGGCGCTGATCGGGGCGAGCAACTTTTTCGAGCTGGCGGTGGCGGTGGCCATCACGCTGTTTGGGGCAGATTCGCCGGCGGCGCTGGCCACAGTGGTCGGGGTGCTGGTGGAAGTGCCGGTGATGCTCTCGGTGTGCAATGTCTGCAACCGGACCCGGGGATGGTTTGCGCGGGGAGTGGCGCCTGGTTCAGCTAACCCTGCTTGAGCGGCTCCGGACCTGGTTGTGCATAGGCGCGGCAGGTCTCGGCGAAGACCTGATCCACGGTGATAGTCTGGAGGCAGAGGTTGTTCCGGCAGGGCGACTGGCGGTTGTTGTAGGCGTTCACGCACGGGCTGCAGATGATGCCGGCCCAGAGCACCGAATTGCGCGAGGCACGAGCCGCGTAGAGCGCCGGAGTCTCCGGGCCGAACAGCGTGACCACCCGAATCGGTGTAACGGTCGCAAAATGCGCCGGACCGCTGTCATTGGTAACCAGTACGTCCGCCAGGGTGTAAAGCACCAGCAACTGGCGCAGGGTGGTCTTGCCGGCAAACGAAACGCAGCGGGCGGAGCCGACCTGCCGCACCAGCTCCGCCGTCGCCGGGGCTTCGTCAGGCGCGCCGGTGAATCCGACCCAGGCTTCCGGGAACTTCGCCAGAAGTCGTTGCGCCAAATCCACATAGCGCTGGGGCGGCCAACGGCGCAGCGGCAAGAGGTCGCTGGCGTTGGGATTGAGCAGAATCAGCGGGGGCTGACCGCCCGTCTCGGAGCGCACAAGATCTTTCACCTGCGCCAGCTCGTCCGGGCGCGGCACGAATTGCGGCGGCTCGTGGTTGGCAGCCGGGGGGGTCAGGCCGCAAGTCGGCAGCGCCGCAGCATCGCACCGGAGGGCCTCGACGAGGGTCTGGAACGTCTGGCTGGTGTGCAGGTGCGGGTTGTAAAGCAGCCGGTGCGTCATCAGATTCCCCCGGTACGGCCCGGCGCCGAAGAAGGCGTGGAACCCGGCGCGGCGTCTGGCTCCGCTGAGAAAGGTCAGCGCGGCTGAGCCGCGCGAGAAGAACTCCATGTCGATGGCCGCATCGAGGTTCAACTGCCGCAGGCGCCCAATGGCGCCAAGCGCGCTGCGCAACAGGGCCGGGAAGGTGTCAAAGGACACGGTAATGACATTCGCTGCCGGGACCACGTCGAGCACGTCCAAAATGAAGCGATTATCCTCGAAGGTGATGAAATAGACATTTTCCCGTCCGACAAGTTCGACCGCGCGCCGCAGCGCGGCATAGGCCAGGACGGTTGAGCCTTGCTCGGCCAGTTTCACCAGCAGGATGTTCCGCAGCGGCGCAGACGCCGGCACCGTTGAGCGCGCCAGCAGAGCCCGCACACAGGTCAGCGCAAAGCAGAGGGGAATTCCCAGCCAGCGGTCGGCTTTCTGCAACGTCGCAACGATCATGTCAGCCGCCGTGAATACCACATGCCGGCTGGACCGTCGAGCAGCGAATGACGCGACGCAAGGGCAGCGGGCGAAGCGCAGGACTCAAAGATTGGCAGACACGGGTCAGCTTGAATCCCGCCGCGGATGCCCGCCAGAAGGGACAGCTTCGCCTTTTCTCACTTCGGCCAATAAAAAAAGCCCGTCCGGCGCAGGGGACGGGCTTGAATGTCTTGCTGAGCAACGACTTTACGGCTGCGCGTAATTGCGTCCGCCGTTCGGAACTTGACCCGACGAGCCCGACGTAACATTGGTCGGCGTAACCGTTATTGGAATGTAAGGAGGCCCAACTGCCGGCCCTCTGGCCATCGGGGCTCCCCCCCCCAGCGCAACTGGTGGGGCGGTTTGGGGGGACAACGTCGCCGGCAGCGGTCCGGTCCCGGTCCCGGCCTGGGGGCCCCTGGCCGCCTGGTCGAGGGTGTAGGCGACCGACAGGACGTTCCCGCCATAGGCGGCCAGCGTCTGCTCGATGTAGGGCTTCAGATCCGGCAGCGCCGCGGCGACTGCGTTGACAATCGCTTTGTCCGCCCCCGGCACCACCTCGGAGACCGCAATGGCGACGTTGCGGTATTGCTTCGGAACCGCGCGGCAAACAGCCGCCACTATCTTGGCGGCCTGCTTCGGAGCAGCGGCGGCGGCGGCCTTGGCAATGGCGCTGGCTTGCCTGGGTTGCTCGGCGGCAGCAACCCCCGCAGCCACCGATGCCATCTCGGGCACCGCCCGGGCGATGGCCCCGACGATAGCAGGGGCAGCAGCGGGATTGATTCTCACCGCGGTCTTCACCACGTCTGCCGTCGTGGCCTGCCGGTCGCCGGGCTTGGCCTGCAAGACCAGGTCCGCCGCCTTGGCGGGCAGTTCCGCGGCGGGCACCGCGGTCAAAACCTCGTTGAATGGACTGGCTTTCGGGGCGTCCTTCCCGAAGGAATTGCAGGCAACCAGAAAAGCCACACTGAGCGTAATACTGATGATATGTTTCATAAGTTTATCAAAAGGAGCACAGATTGTACCGGCCTCAAACACTTAATATGGCTCTATTTATCAGATCGGCGCAATCCCGTCAACAGAATTCTTTTGAAAAAAGGGCCGGGTCTTGGGACCCGGCCCTGCGAATTATGGTTCGTTGCCGAAGGAGCGCGTTATTCGCTCTTGATGCTGTAGAATACCGGACCACTGCCGCTGCCCACCGCCGGGATGGTGAAGAACCCCGGGGTGGCGGTGTTGGTGTGCAGCCGTGTCCAATTGGTCCGGTAGGCGGTTAGGTTGTTCGTGGTCAGGAGGACGAACTGCGAGCCGGCGCCGCCACCGTAGGTCAGGGTGGTGCCGATGATGTTGCTGATGGTCGCCGAGCTTAACGACGGGGGGAGCACCGTGAGCTTGTTGGTCTCGGTGTTCAACGTGCTCGTGGTGTTATAGACCACTTGCGCGGTGATGTTGTAAACCCCGGCGGCGGGCGGAGTCCAGTTCGTGGTGTACGGCCCGGGCGCCGCCACCGTGGCGAGCACCGTGGCGCCGTTGTTGAGGAAGTTGACCGAGTTGACCGGGGCCGACTCCTGCGTCACGTTCGCGGTGAGCGTGACCGGGAGGCCCAGCCCCTGGCTTGTGTTGTTGGCGGGCGCGGACAAGGCGATGCGCGGCGGGATGGCCGAGTTGGGATCCACCGTGCAAAACTGTCCGAACGGGACAACCGTCTTGTATATACTGGCGCTGCTGTAGGACAGCACCACGGACGCGTCGCCGGTGTTCTCGAAGTACTCCAGGATGAGGTTCGCCGGGTTGTTGGTGCCGAGGGCAATCGAGCCGCTATGCTCGGTCGCGGACTGGATCACCCAGGCGTCGGTCAACAGTTGGCCGTTGACCCAGAGGCGGGCGCCGTCATCGGAGGTCACGTAGAACGTGTAGGTCTGCGCATCATAGGGGGCTTGGAGCTCGGCCACCCAGCGGATGACGAAATAGTCGGTGGGGGCGAAATTGAGCCAAGTCGGTCCGGCAGTCCCCCAATCCCAGTTGATGGGGCCATCATTGGGGTTCGTCCAGGTCGGGGGGCCGGTGAAGGCGTTGGCCGAGGTCTGGTTGGTCCAATAGAGGCCGAGGAGCCCCATGCCGAGGTTGCCGCAAGTGGCGGACACCGGCGTGACGTTCGGATCGGTGACAGCCAACTGGACGGGGGTGCTGGTGGCGGTGCCGGCGTTGCAGGTGTTGCTGATGAGCACGGTGTACCAACCGGCATCGCTCATCTGGATCGTGGTCGGGTTGCCGTCCCACCCGTAGGAGGAGGCCGTCGCGCCGGGGACGTTGGTTCCGTTGAGCTGCCACTGATAGGTCAGCACAGGATTATTGGCGCAGGGGCAGGCGGCAGGAATTGACGCATTGACGCTGAAGCTGACCCCGGAAGCTCCGATCGACAACGCGCCGCCCAGGGCCGTGGGCTGCGTGTCGATCGAGACCGGGGCCGGGACCGTGAGGAGGCTGGTCAGTGTCGCACTGGCGACTCCGTCGCTGACGGTTACGGTATAGGTGCCGGAATCAGCGGCGGCCAGACCGGACTTGGTGTAGGTGGCGGCCGTTGCCCCTGAAATGGTGGTGCCGTTGTGCTTCCAGGCATAAGTGTAGGTGGGCGTGGTATTGTTTGGCGGCGTAACCGTGACGCCAAAGGTGGCCGATGTCCCCGGGCAGTTCGTTTGCTGATATGCGTTCGCCGGGCTGACCTGGCCGAGGGGATGGGCGACGGTTTGGCCCGGTGGCAACAACAAGACATCCACGAGGATGGGCTGGGTCAGGTCCACTTCGGCGTTTGGAGTGGAGACGTTTCCACTTGTGGCCGCGGCATTCAACCGCAGCCAGTAGGCTGAGCCCAGGCCGGCGAACTGGAAGTTAACCCCGAGAGAGTTGGTCCCCGTGGACGCATAGTTCCCCGCGATGGCTGACGTATTGGGAGCGGTCAGAAGGTTGGCCGAGGTCGTTCCTGAGAAACTGGGTTGGTTGAACAGGACTGTAGCTTGGCTCAGAGGCTCGTTCTCGAAGCTTTGAATTAGAGTCGAACCGTTGCGGAGGTTGTCGAAATAGATCTGGAAGGGACCGCAATCGGTTGCGTCCGCGCTGGCGATACCGAAGCCTTCAAAGGCACCGTATTGGTTGGGGTCAGGGGTGAAGCCATCGCCGGCGCTGTTCCACAGGTATTTGCTATCGGTCGGGTAGAAGGCAATGGTTTGCCAGTTAGTGCTCGGCGTGATTTGGTAGCCGCCGACGACAGGAAATCCAGTGGCGTGGATCCAATATATGTCGGCCGCAGTGCCGCCGCCGTTGGCTCCGATGGGGCCGGTGAGGCCGCCGGGCTGGCGAATGGAAGCGGCGATGAGAAGTGCCGGGCTGGCGCCACCGCCAACGAACGTGCCCGCAGTGGGAACACAACCTTCCTGCCCGCCAATCGTTTGGGTGGCCCCAACCTGGGCGCCCTTGACGAGCTGCCCGGTCACTGGCACGGAAACCGTCGCGCCGGGGCTGGAGACCGCCAGGGAGCCAATGTTGGTAAAGTTGCCTGAGGCCGTGCCCTGATAAAGGGTGATGTTGGTGGCGGTGCTGCTGGCACCGGTGACGGATACAGCGGTCGAGTTGGCCGCCAACGGACCAGTGGTGCCCACAGTAGCCACACCGACGCAAGGAGTATTTAACGTGAATCTCCAGCAGTCAAACAGAAGCCGATTCTGAGCGGTGGCGTTGACCGTGCCGCTCTGATAGCGGAAGGAGATGGTGGGCGTCGTGGTGGTGTTTGTAAGGTAGCCCACGAGGTTCCAGGTGGTGCTGACGCCATAGGATCGTTGAAACACGGGGGTGCTGCTAAAGGACAGTGTGCCGCCTGTGCACGTCGCCGACATGACCACGTCCGTCGAGGAATTACCGGACGAGGAGTTCCAGTTGTAGTGGATCTGGTAAACACTGGTCACCGCCAAGGTGGGTTTGATGTCAACGCCGCCGGTGGTGCTCGTAAACGGTGTTCCAGACAGGTACGCCCGGCTGTCGGTGGGGGTAATCGGACGACCAACGGCTGTGCCTTTTATCCCGGTGTCGCCCAACGTTATGTTAACCTCAGTGTACGTGCCGTCGGTTTGCACCGCGCCGCAGGCTGAGGTGGTCGTGCAGTTTTGGGGCAAGGAGGTCACATAAACGACATCTGCCAATGCGCAGGTCGCGCCGAAAGCAGCGAGGAGAAGAGCTGCGGAGAGCTTTTTCCAGGCTGATGTTCTGGGTGGGGATACTAATGTTTTCATTTCTTCATTCTATTGGTTGTGGCCGTGGCAACTGCCCGGCTCCGGTTTTTGTCATTAACGTTTGCAACAATATGCGAGGGTTAAACCCGGAACTGCCGAGTTGCTGCTTCGCAGCCAAAGTTTTCGCATAATCCTAATTTAAGCCGGGAACGCGCGGAGTGTCACTTCACACATTCATGTGAGGTCTGGCTAACGCTCGCGATAAGGCTGGTGCGAGCGGTAAAGCTGGAGGCGTTGCTCGGCGGTGGCGATGAGATTGCTCTGGCCGGAGGCGGCGGCGAGGCAGCGGGCTTGCCCGGCCGCCGCGAGGGCGCGGGCGAAGTCGCCGGTTTCGGCGCAGGCAGCGGCGAGGGTGTGCAGGAACCAAAGGTTGGTGTTGGCGGTGAGCTGGCAGGCGCGTTGGGCCAGGCGGACGGCTTGCGCTCCGTCGCGAACGTCGGGGCTGGGATGAGTGGCGAGGAGCCAGGCGAGGTTGTTGAGCAGGGAATCCCAGTCGGGTTCGAGTTGGAGTGTGGCCTGGTATTGGGCGATGGCTTCTTTAGCGCGGCCCTGGCGGTGGAGGACTTCAGCGAAGTTCTGGCGAGCGACCACATTGGTCGGGCTGAGGCGCACGGCGATTTCGAGATGGGCGCAGGCGTCGTCGAGTTGGCCGCACTCCATCAGGGCCTTGCCCAGGGCGACGCGGGCGGTGACGTTCCGGGGCCGGATTTGAAGCGCAGCCTCGCAGTGGCGAATCGTTTGGGCGAGGCGTTCGCGCGAGTCGGGGCTGGCCTGGGCGGACGCCGGGAGGGGGGCGTCGAGTTGGACAAGCTGTTTTTCGAGGCTGCTGTGCTCGGTTTGCAAATAGAGCATGAGGCCATCAACGGCGAGATTGCTGTGGGCGACCCAGTTGTCGGGCGTGGCGGCGGCGGCGTGGGTGAAGAGGGTTTCGGTGTTCCGCCAGACAAAGATTTGCGACCGGGTGGCGGCGAAGCAAGCGGCCAAGAGGCCCACGCCAGCGACGGTCGCGGGCCAACGAAGGAGTTGCACCGCGGCCACCGCGTCAGCCGCCGACCAAGCCAGCATGATAAAGATTCCGACCAGGGGCAGGTAGGTATAGCGGTCGGCCATAGATTGCATGCCGACCTGCACCAGACCGAGCACCGGCACGAGCATTCCGAGGAACCAGAACCAACCCACCGCGACGTAGGGCCGCCGCCGCCAGCACGACAGGGCCAGGCCGGTGAGCAGGGCCAGCAGCACCGCGGCGCCGGTCGTCTCCCATAGGGAATAATGTTCGGGATGCGGATAAAAGACGGCGAGATACCGCGGCCAGAAGGTTTTGCCCAGATAGCGCACGCAGGAGACGAGGGCGTTGGCCGCGCGCAGCGAGAAAGGAAGGCCGCGATAAAAGGACATCGCCCCGTGTTGGACGATGCAGGTGATGAGGCTGGAAAGAGCGGAGAGGAGGAAGAAAGGCAGTTTCTCGAGAAGCAAACGGAGCGGTGGAGGGTTGGAGGGTTGGAGAGTTGGAAATGAAAGGCGGCGCAGCGGCCAGTAATCGAGGAGGAGCAGGACGAAGGGCAGCGTGACGAGCATCGGCTTGCTCATCAGGGCGAGGGCGAAGAGGAACAGCGACAGGAAGTAGAAGAGTGAAACGTGTTGCGTGTTGCGTGTTGCGTGTTGCGTGGCCGCGCTTCCCTCGACCTTGGACTGCTCCACATAACGCGCGTACGCCAA
>Ga0181521_10006384_pt1 | contig 12795 bp, 11 predicted proteins | sample PEATcosm2014_Bin_32_FD_119764 | JGI IMG/M metagenome (GOLD analysis project Ga0181521, IMG submission 119764) | Peatland microbial communities from MTU Mesocosm Facility, Houghton, MI, USA - PEATcosm2014_Bin02_60_metaG | ecosystem: Environmental > Terrestrial > Soil > Wetlands > Peat | place...
GTCTTCGGCGCGTTCAAGCGCGCCCTTGATGCCTTGGCGCAAGACGAGAAGCGCGATCCGTACAAGCTGTTGTTTGATTCATCCTGATTTTCACCCCAAACCCGCCATCACTGAGGGATTACCAACATCTGCCGGTTTGGCCTTGTGTTTGGCGACCAGTACGATACCGTCTTTTCCAGAGCCCAATATCTCGGCGAGCTCGAGTCCCCGCCGGGAAGCATAAAGGCCAACGTTTGGTATCAGGCTTTCGTTCATGATAGCAGACCAGAATTATGGAGCACATTCGGCCCAGGTGGAGATGCGCCTGATGATCAATGGTTCGTCCGTCAGCATCACTCACATGGGCCCCGACTTTCTGCTCATCGAAGCTGGCGACGACCACCCGCCGGGCGAAGCCACTATCGTGCTCCAGGTGGACGACACCGAGCGCCGCTGGCAAGTAAACCTGCCGGACGGCATTTCCAAGGATTCAAAGCGCGTCGCTTTGGGGATGAGCGGGCAAGCGAGATCGAGAACCAGAGGATAATAATCTGTCGCACACGAGGGGCGTACAAAGGGGCCGCGCCCTTTCTGGCGCGGAATTTGGCTATTGTTAAACTTTGCAACAGGGAACGTGACTGCTTCAACTGGGCCGCGGCTTGTACCGGGGAGTGCCGTGTCGTTGTTTGATTCACGTTGAATGCGCCTACGACAAAACGCTCGTCCTGGTTGCGGATAAAGCTTCTGTTGCATATTGCTCGCAAAATAAACCGGGCGTAGTCTGGCGTCAACAAGGAACTTGACTAAATAAAATCCCCCTGTAGATTCTTTGCGATGTTGCTTCTGATGACGCAGTTCAGATATTGCTTCCCGCTTGCGGGCGGGGAATTCGTCGTTTTGAGGTCGCAAATCGCGACCGCAAACACCAGCGGTGGTAAGGCCGGGGAAGATCTCATGCAAGGTGTACACCTCGCGATGCTCGCACCTGCCACCGCTGGATTCTTCTTATCGCCCTCACCGCCAATCGTCAAGCAAACCGCGATACAATCAGCGATCCAAGGCAGCAACAATCCGCTAGTACAAGACTCAAATACCGCGCGGGCCGGAGGGCGTGGCCTGCGAGTACCACCATGCGCACCGGTCGGGAATGATAGGGCGCGGCACTCCGTGCACGCCGCGCATGCCCAGAGCAGGCTAGGTTTGGGCAGTTCGCGCGTAGCCGTCGGCGCGCACGGAATGCCGCGCCCCCTCGCCCTGCGGAAAATCCTTGAGAATTGGCTTGCGGGGGGCCGCTGTTTCTTGCGTAATTGGTCCATGCGTTGGCGGACGGCTTTATCTGTTCGTAGCAACTCAGAGGGTGGAAAGATTTCTGGAGCTTGCCCCCTGTGGTAAAGCCGGAGGCAGATGACGACGTTTGAACAATTCTTTAAGGCGGCGACGGGGCACGCGCCATTCCGATGGCAGGCGCGCCTCTATGGGCGACTGCTGAAAGGAAAGCTTCCCTCGCGATGCAACATCCCGACTGGTCTTGGAAAAACCTCCATCATCCACATCTGGCTCCTCGCGCTCGCAGAACAGTTGCGCATGGGCCATGCCGGAACCTTGCTGCCGCGCCGGTTGGTTTACATCGTTGACCGCCGGGTGGTCGTGGACCAAGCGACTGAAGAAGCCGAGGAGCTTTTGGCAACGCTCAAGTTGGCCGCATCTGCTGGCCCATCGGACCCGCTGCACAGCCTCGCCCAGTGCCTTGCCGAAACCGGCTTGCTGAAGGATAACGCCCCGCTCACGGTGTCCACGTTACGTGGGCAGCACGCCGATAACCGCCTCTGGCTGCACGACCCAGCCAGCCCGGCCATTATCATCGGCACTGTGGACATGATCGGAAGTCGCCTACTTTTCTCGGGCTATGGAGGGCTTGGCCGCTACTCGCGCAGCCTCCATGCGGCCCTGCTTGCTCAGGACGCCCTGGTCGTTCTCGATGAAGCGCACCTCTGCCCCTCGTTCGTCGAGACGCTGGATGCCCTGGTTCGGCAACTCAACCGAACCAGTTCGATCAAGCCTTTGCATATCATGCTGCTTTCTGCAACACAGCTCCCGACTGGTAAAGCTTCGGCGGCGGCTGGTGCCAACGGCAAAGACTTCGGTTTGGAGCCTGAGCAAGACCTCAAAGACGCCGAAGTTGCCCGGCGGCTCCAAGCCCCCAAAGCCCTATCATTTCTCAAACTGCCAGAAGACGCGGAACCTGAGAAGCAGGATGCGGTTGCGGGCCGAATGGCTGCCGCCGCTGTCGGCCTTGGTCGCCCCCACTCGGCAGTCGTGGTCTTTGCCAACACAGTCGGCATGGTGAAGAGCGTGTCTGAAATCCTCACGTCGCCCCCTTTTTCCGTGCCCGAGGGGCAAGTCCTGACGCTGACCGGCGAAATGCGGGGAAGGGAACGCGATGAATTGGTGGAGAATCACGTCTTTGCCCTCTTCCGCCAGAGGCAACGGGACCGAGGCGAGTTGAGCCAGCCTATCTTCCTCGTGGCCACAGCCGCAGCCGAAGTCGGCATCAATTTCGATGCTGACCATGCCGTGTGCGACTTGGTGACGCTGGAGCGCATGGTCCAGCGACTCGGGCGGGTGAACCGCTTCGGAGACGGCACGGCCAATATCCAGGTTGTCCTGTCCGCCGCTCCCAGCCACCAGGAACAGCGGGACAGCCCTGAAGCTACGACCCTCCGGCTGCTGCAATCGCTGCCAATGGCTGGCGGCCAGTTTGATGCCTCCCCAGCGGCCCTCTCGGAAATCATCAATGGCCATCCTGAAGCCCAAAACGCCTTCGCCCTGCGTCCTCCGTGTCCGCCCCTGGACGAAGCCCGCCTCGATGATTGGTCGCTCACCACTCTCTCGGGGCGCGAGTTTGCGCGCCCGCAGGTGAGCTACTGGCTGCGCGGGCTGACGCCGGATGACACGCCGCATACATGGCTGGCATGGCGAGCGGACCTGGACTTTGCGGCTGACACCGACGATGCCGCTCGAATGGCGGAGACGATTCCGCTGCGCCCTGCTGAACTGGCACAGGTCAACACTTTCCGAGCGGGTGATCTGATCGGGAAGCTGCGGCAGCGTGCGCCCGGAGCGTTCGCCGCTTTGCTCGGTCCAGCCGGGGACTGGTCCGGCAAAAAACTCGGCGACCTGCCTGAAAAGAAGGAAGAGCGTGACCGCCTGCTGGTTTCTGCCACCGTTGTTCTACCTGCCAGTATTGGCGGGTTGAAAGAAGGCGTTCTGGACGACTCGTCGGCTGATCCGGTGCCGGATGTCGTGGACAAGGACCTTTTCCAGCGCGTTCTCCTCGAGCGAACAGCCGAGGGTTGGGCAGCGCGTGAACTTCCGGGCAACGGGGGTGAGCAGCCCTTGGGAATGTATGAGAGCATTCCAGAAGCATGCCACAAGATGCCCCGCACGCTTGGGCCGAAAACCAAGTTCATCAGCATCTCCGGCCCGGAGGAAGAAGTGCCGGACGACCTTGCGCCTGATTCGGGGCCGGGGCAGTCTGCTGCCGTTCGCCGCGTGGCCTATTTCGCCTCGCCTGAAGGTGCGGGAGAGCTTGCCCTGTCAGAAGACTTCGTCTCCTTGCAGCGCGCCAACGTGCCGCTGGACAAACACAACGCGGCGGCGGCGGACATCGCTCGTCAACTGACGGCCAAACTTGGGCTGCCGGCCGGCCTCGCTGATGCGGTCGTCCAAGCCTGCGCCCGGCACGATCTTGGTAAGAAGCAGCCTCAGTGGCAAAAGGCCATTGGCAATCCAAACGGGCCGCCGCTGGCCAAGTCGTCTGAAACCGGTTTCGGCTACAGCTTCACTTCCGGCTACCGCCATGAATTCGGCTCGCTGCGTGAAGCCGCCCGCGACTCAGCGCTGGCCGCCCACCCGCACCGCGACCTCATTCTACACCTCATTGCCGCCCACCACGGCCATGCACGGCCTGGGTTCAGCCCGGAAGCGTTCGGTATTCTGCAACTCCACAGCGAATGTGATGCGGTTGCTCGTGAAGCCGAACTCCGTTTCGCCCGGCTCCAGCGGGAATTCGGTTGGTGGCAGTTGGCCTACCTGGAATCACTCGTGAAATGCACAGACGCCCTCGTGTCCGCCCAAAGTAACACCGCTGCGCCATGAGCCACCGCATCACTATCCCCTGCAATCCAGCCAACCCGGTGAACTACCTGGCTTGCTGCGGGCTGTTCGACCTGCTGGCCCGCATGGACTCGGGCGCTCTCAGTCGGTGGCAAACCAAGGCCCCGGTTGCCTTCCTGCTTGAGGGTGAAGTGGCTGAGGCGGAATTCGCGGCCACAGTGCTCCACACACTTTGCTCGGCGGATTGCTGGAAGTTCATTCGTTCCTTTCAGGGCGAGACTCCGGTCCGGCTCGTAGCGGAGTTTACTCCGCCGGGTAAGCCAGCGTTTGCCGTCTCGCTTGACTGGTGGTTGGAGACGGCCGAACAGGATGGGACAATCCGCGACAAGTCTGCGTGGAAGATGTTTGCCGGCCAACAGACCATCGAGGGAATCATCGGGGACATGCTGGCCGAGGCGGCCAAGTTGCTAACCGGCCTCCGCGCCGGCACCCCACTCGCCGGTTTGCTGGACCAAAGCGCCGAAATGACCGGACGCTTTGGCTTCGATCCGCGTGCGTCGCGCAACGCACTCGATGTGGGGTATTCACCAAACGATCTCCACCTGCCGGTTCGCACCTTCGTCTTCGCGGAGTTACTGGCGACATTCGGCCTCCACTCGTTCTTCACGGCGCGCACCGGCCCAGCGGGAAGGCTCCAGTCCACGCGGGGCTGGCGCAGGGCGGACGACAGCGAGGGCGAGAAAGGTTTTACCTACTCCCTGTGGCCGGAGCCGCTGCCCATTGCGCTGGCCCGGCTGGCCGCTACCCGACCTTCTTCTGCGGGTGCGCGCACCCTCTTCTCCCCGCGTGTCATGCGCAAGAACTACTCGAATCTCACGTTAGCTCGAACCATTCAATCCACAGTCACAACATGAACACAAAACAATACGACTCCTATATTGCGGTCACCGACTGGCTCCAGCAACGGGACCAACCGGTGGTCATCACCCTCACTGAAATCCTCGAACCTTCCGGCGGACCGGGTACCGTTATCTTCCCGCCCACTTACGCCCGCAGAGGCGGCGACCACCCCTATGCCATCTCTGTGTTCCGCAGCGATCTTGCGGCTGAAGCTGCCGCCGCCCAAGGGCTCGAAGCCAACATCTGCGACCTGGACAGCGTCGGCTCTCAAGCCAACCGAATGGAGCCTACCTTTGCCGAGCCGCCACTCAATTCGCTCGTCCCGCAGCGCGTCATCAAGGCCGGCTCGGCAACCGTCAACCTGCTGCAGATCGGCCACCGCATTGCCGATGGTGCCGTGCGCTTCTCGGCCCTTGCCGAGGGTGCGGCCAAGGCCATCACCGCCCTGGCAACCGACCACGATGCCACTGCGCTCGCTCGCCTCGCGCCCACCTCGATCGTTTTCGGCTTCTGGGACTCGCGGGATTCCATGCTCAAGTATCCCCGCATCGTCAACTCCACCATTCGGGCCAGCAATGTCGCCGTACTGAAGCGCTCCGCGCAGTTCAACCCCGCCTTTGATCCCGCGAGCCTTAGCCTGGCGGAAGCCGCCGACCTCCAGTCAGCCCCGGCGCAGGACGAAAAAGACCCCCTCTCCCAGGAAGGCTTGCGCGCCGCGCCGGCTGTGGACACCCACGGCGGAGTCCGCGTCTTCGGCCGGATCATCCGACGCACGGAGATCAACCTCGTAACCCTCCGCTCGGTGGCTGTGACCAAAGCCGGGAAGATCGATGCCGCCGAAACGCTCAAGTTGCGCCGCTACCTCCTCGGCTTGAGCCTCGTCGCTGGCCGCGTCCAAAACGCTTACAACCTCCGGCAGGGTTGTCTCCTTGTACCCATGGCAGACCCGGCCCCGGCGGCGCAGGTCATTCTCCCCAGCGGCCAGCGGCCACCGTTCACCTGGGAGTTTGGCCCCAGCTATGAATTCGCCCAGGCCGCCGCCAAGGACTTCGGCGTCTGGAGCAAGGACCCTGTTGCGGAAGAATTCACGTTTCAGCCCGACAAGGTGAAAGCAGCCCTCAAAGTCAAGACCGACGAGAAGGCTGCGAAGAAGGCTGCCAAGGAGGCCAAGAAGAAGTCTGCCGCCTGAACTCAGCACCACCCGCCGCACCATGATTCTGGAAATCGAAGTCATCTTCACGGCGGGCCAGTTCCATGGCGAGGAATGGCCGCCCTCCCCGGCCCGCCTGTTCCAGGCGCTGGTTGCCGCGTCCCACCATGGCGCGCACGGCCTGATTCACCAAGCGGTGCGCGACGAGGCACTAGGCTGGCTGGAAAGGCAGGAGCCTCCCTGGATCCTTGCCCCGGAGGCCGTCCGGCAGGGTGAGCATCTCATCGACTACGTGCCGAACAATGACGATAAGTTCGGCGTGGACGCCCATGTTCGGACAGACAAGAGCCTGGGTGGCTGGTTCTTCCCGGAAAGCAGCGCTGTGGCTTACCTGTGGCAGATCGGCGCAGAGGCCAACACCAAGAAGCAAGCCGACGTCATCGCCGCCATGTCCTCGCTCATCAGCTACGTCGGGCGCACCGTGGACCTAGCCTACGCCCGCGGGCGGTTGCTCGACGCTGAGCCTCCGGCAAACGCTGTGGGGCGCAAACGCTGGCAGCCAGCCGAACGTGAAGGCGGTCGCTGGCTGGTTCCCGCAACAGGATTCCTGGAATTGCTGGACCGCCGCTTTCCCCGCTCCGTGAGCGCAGAGCCGCCCGACTTCACCAACACCCGCCAGGTGAGCTACGAACCAGAAGACGTTCTACGCCTTGGTGTGCCGGTGACCGTCTTTGAAATGCTGCGGATGGATGGCCGGAAGCTCGCTTTCGATCCGCGCGACCTGCGCCAGCCCGCCGGCATGGTGCGCAACGCCATGCTTCGCTGGGCCGACGCCACGCCGGGCATTCGCCCGCACTTCGCCGCCGACCAGCTCGCCCGCTTCCTCCAGGGCCACAAATCCGCTGTCGGTAAGGAGCGCTCCGAAGGCGGGCACTTCGCCGTTGTGCCGCTGCCCAGCGTGAATCCGCCCTCGTTCACTGCCGATGGCTGGCTGCGGCGTGTCGCTGTGATCGGCTACGGCGTAACCTCGCCCGTGGACCGTGAGCTTTTCGAGGAACTGACGCGCGGCCTGCACGGCGCGTTACTGGAGGACAACGGCAAACCGCGTGGCGAACTGCGGCGGCTGACGGCGAGAGAGCAGCAGGGCGTCCTGGGGCCGCTGGCTGGGCCAGCCAGTCGCTGGCGCTCAGTGACGCCGGTTGTCCTGACCGGTTTCACCCGCAAGGGACGTGCCGCCGAAGCGTGCCTGCTGCGGGCGTTGGTCCAACAGGGATTCCGGACAGAAGACATTGAGAGCGTAGCTGCCTTCACCGGGCCGGTCGTCCCCACAGCACAACCCGCCCGCGCCTATCGAGTGCAGGGCTACCTGGCCACCACGCCGCGCGTTCACGCTGAAGTCATCTTCCGCCGCACATTGGCAGGGCCTCTGGTGCTGGGTCGCGGCCGTTTCACGGGATTCGGACTGCTCATTCCCGTTGCCCCATGACACCCCACTTCGGCCTCGGCCTGTTTGTGCCGGCTTAGTCCAGGAAATTCGTGACCTCTGCGGTTAAACTGCCTTTATGAAACCTAACACCGACAAAATCGACGACGCCGTGCTGGCGCTGCTCCACCTGACCAGCTTTACCGAAGGGAAGGGCGAACTCGCCTTCACCCGCGCCTGGAAGGGGCACGACTGGGAATCGCTCAACCGGCTACACCAAAAGGGGCTTATCTCCGACCCCAAGAACAAGAACAAATCCGTCGCGCTGTCCAAGGAGGGCAGCGAAAAGGCCGAAGCGCTGTTCCAGCGGCTCTTCTGTGATTAACACCCGGTTTGCCATGAGCCCCTTTCATTCGCTGCTTCCCGAGCTGGCCCAGCGGGAGGTGCGCTGGGTGCATCTTGGCCCCGCACAGGACACCGTATCGGAGCCAGCGTTGCCCGCCGACGAATACGCTTATCTCGAATTCTACTGTGAGGACCTCGACTGCGATTGCCGGCGCGTCTTTTTGCAGGTGGTCGCCAAGGGCCAACCCGGCAAGGTCTTCGCCAGCATCGGCTACGGGTGGGAAAAGGAGTCTTTTTACCGAAAGCGGATGCCGTGGGATCCAGATGAGGCCAGAGGAACGGTTCGCGGTGAGTTGGACCCGCTCAACGAGCAATCCGAGTTCGCGCAGGATTTTCTGGATTTGTTCAGGCGCGTTGTCCTGGATGAGCCGTATCGTCTCCGTCTGCGCCGCCATTACCAGCTTTTCCGGGAGGAGTTGACGCGGCGCCGCACCGCTCAATGACTATCCGCCAGGGCCAATTCAAGAACGCAGGAAGCCGTAGCCATCGGCGGCTACGCTTTCTTGAATCCACCATGACCGTCCGTAGCGGCAATGGCATTAAAGCTGCTTTCTTAATCGCCGCTATGGAAACCGATCCGTCACCGCCCCAAGCGCCGACGGCGACGCGGCAAGCGTCCGCCGCTGAGAGCGAAGACCGCGATTTGCTCGCGGAATCTACACCGCCGGTTGTCGAGGGTCCGGAGCGCCGGCTTGTGGCCGACTTACGACAGACCCAGCCAACGCGTGGCCAGGCAGTGCCAACCGATCACCGAAAGCCGGCTGCAAGCCGACGCTCCGATGCCCCACCAGTGGCCATCACTGAAGCTGGGACAGCTCTCGAAACGGCGGACCCGGTTTTTCAAAAGGCATTGGAAATCTTGCGGCGGGAGATTCCTCCCCCAGGCCAAGTCCAAAGCCCGAAGTCCGAAGCCCACAGTCCGGAATCGGCAATCCAAGCGCCCGGCTCCGAAGGAACCGCCCCATTGCCAGTTCCGCAGTCCGAACTCCGCACTCAGATTATCCCCGCCCGGATGCTCAACGAGTTCGTCTATTGCCCGCGCCTGTTTTACTACGAGTTCGTGGAGAGCGTCTTCGTGGAAAGCGGGGACACCCTGCGCGGCAAAGCACTCCATCGCCGCGTGGATTCCGGCAAGGGCGATCTGCCGCCTGCGGCGGAGCAGAAGTCAGAGGGTAAGGGTCGGAAGGCAGAGGACGGCGTCACGCCGGTCACGGCTCCCGCAATCCCCGGCCCTCAACCTGCAACCGACGAAGTCATCCATTCCCGCTCCGTCCAGATGGGTTCAGACCGCTTGGGCGTGACGGCAAAGATGGATTTGGTCGAAGTGCGGGCTGGCAAGGTGTCGGGCGAACCGGGTGAGGCGGGTGATTTGCTCTCCGCGCTGGAGGTTTGCCCGGTGGACTACAAGGCCGGCACGCCGAAAGCAGGCGAGGATGGCAATGAGCTTTGGGACGCAGACCGGATGCAGCTTGGCGTGCAGGCGCTGATTCTGCGCGACAACGGTTACACCTGCAACGAAGGCGTCATCTACTACCGCGAAACCAAGCAGCGGGTGCCGCTGCCCATCACGCCGGAATTGGCGTTGTGGGTCGAGGAACGCATCGCCGCAGCGCGGCAGGCGGCCGCAGCCGACATTCCCCCGCCGCTCGTCGCTTCGCCCAAGTGCCCGCGCTGCTCACTCCGCGCTCAATTGAGCGCGGCCCCGTTGAAGCTCGACCCTGCCGGTCTGGGCGACCACAGCCAGCTCCTGACTCCGCGCTCAATTGAGCGCGGCCCCGTTGAAGCTCGCCTGGAGAATTCAGCGGTGTAACTGCGGCGAACGACTCCGCGCTCAATTGAGCGCGGCCCCGTTGAAGCCGAAAGAATCCGGATGGCAACCGCGCACAGCGTCATGACTCCGCGCTCAATTGAGCGCGGCCCCGTTGAAGCTTCGTCGTCCGGAGGTCTGGTTTTGGACTTTTACCTTGACTCCGCGCTCAATTGAGCGCGGCCCCGTTGAAGCCTAAGGACAGAGCCGTCGTCGGGGACACTAACAATGACTCCGCGCTCAATTGAGCGCGGCCCCGTTGAAGCGGTACGCTCCAAGGCAAGGAAGTTATCGTTGTGATTCGACTCCGCGCTCAATTGAGCGCGGCCCCGTTGAAGCAAGCTGACGAGCGTATCAGGCTACCTGCGCCACGCATGACTCCGCGCTCAATTGAGCGCGGCCCCGTTGAAGCGACTTCACCGCCGGCACTTCGATGAACGCTTGATCCAGACTCCGCGCTCAATTGAGCGCGGCCCCGTTGAAGCTAATCGGTTTGCCACAATGTTTGCAAGGTGTTTTGCAGACTCCGCGCTCAATTGAGCGCGGCCCCGTTGAAGCGGGGATGACGAAGGTGACAAAGTAGATGTTGCCGAAGACTCCGCGCTCAATTGAGCGCGGCCCCGTTGAAGCAATGCCGATGATGTGCAACGGTATGTGCATGTTATCTTCGACTCCGCGCTCAATTGAGCGCGGCCCCGTTGAAGCTTCACCAGTGACCGTGGCCGTAATCAATAGCAACGCGACTCCGCGCTCAATTGAGCGCGGCCCCGTTGAAGCTGCGCAGAGCCGGGATTGAAGGCCCCCGAAATTGGAGGACTCCGCGCTCAATTGAGCGCGGCCCCGTTGAAGCTGAAACCGTTGCGCGGACATCGCATTCTGCTCTTTCCTGACTCCGCGCTCAATTGAGCGCGGCCCCGTTGAAGCAAGTCTGGAAAGATCGCGGCGGCGCTTCTGGAGGTGGACTCCGCGCTCAATTGAGCGCGGCCCCGTTGAAGCGATTTGATTGTCTATCTAATGCAGCAGAAGGGTAGTGACTCCGCGCTCAATTGAGCGCGGCCCCGTTGAAGCATCGAATAATGGAATAACATTGTGTGCGCATTCGTCAGACTCCGCGCTCAATTGAGCGCGGCCCCGTTGAAGCCAAACTCCAGGTTCGGCAACATCTTCTTTGTCGCCTGACTCCGCGCTCAATTGAGCGCGGCCCCGTTGAAGCCGGGCGGGCCAGTCTCTAATAGAGAGGCAAGCGCGCGGACTCCGCGCTCAATTGAGCGCGGCCCCGTTGAAGCTGAGAAGAGCGGACTGAGCCACTGCCATTGATGTGAGGACTCCGCGCTCAATTGAGCGCGGCCCCGTTGAAGCATACATTTCATCCGGCAACCGATGCTCTCCGCGCCAAGACTCCGCGCTCAATTGAGCGCGGCCCCGTTGAAGCACTTTAAAGCGTAATCCCATTGCTGAATAGCGTCAGGACTCCGCGCTCAATTGAGCGCGGCCCCGTTGAAGCGAGCGGATTCTGCTGGACCCGGGGGCGGGCGGCGGCGGACTCCGCGCTCAATTGAGCGCGGCCCCGTTGAAGCGGGATTATTTGCTGGGGACGTATTGCTGGGAGGCGGGACTCCGCGCTCAATTGAGCGCGGCCCCGTTGAAGCGCGTTGGAGGACATGGGCGAGCGCGGTCATGTGCTCGGACTCCGCGCTCAATTGAGCGCGGCCCCGTTGAAGCATTGTCGGCATAGACCGCGCCCGCGCCCGTGGAATTCGACTCCGCGCTCAATTGAGCGCGGCCCCGTTGAAGCCCATTCGGCCTTTTCTTTATCTGCGAAGATGCCGGTGACTCCGCGCTCAATTGAGCGCGGCCCCGTTGAAGCCATAGGAGAAAAAGAATACAATGCGACCACGACTGAAGACTCCGCGCTCAATTGAGCGCGGCCCCGTTGAAGCGACAAAGGTTCAGGCTTCACAGCAATGGCAGTTTTTTAGACTCCGCGCTCAATTGAGCGCGGCCCCGTTGAAGCTTTGATAATTTCTTCTTTGTGTGCCTCGAAGTACAAAGACTCCGCGCTCAATTGAGCGCGGCCCCGTTGAAGCCTTTCATTTGTTTTGTTTTTCTTTCTCTCTCCGCCGGGACTCCGCGCTCAATTGAGCGCGGCCCCGTTGAAGCTATGCGCCGGGTGCTCGCCTTCCTGCCGCTCATTGGACTCCGCGCTCAATTGAGCGCGGCCCCGTTGAAGCTTCTTAAAGCGGTGCGTCCATGTTTCGCACAAGATAGACTCCGCGCTCAATTGAGCGCGGCCCCGTTGAAGCTTCTGTATCAGGTTTATTGTCCATACTGGATGTAGATGACTCCGCGCTCAATTGAGCGCGGCCCCGTTGAAGCGTCCAACCCAGCGCGCAATCGCCCAGGCCAACGCCGACTCCGCGCTCAATTGAGCGCGGCCCCGTTGAAGCCACTTGCAGCGGGCGCAACAAATATATCTGCACTTGGACTCCGCGCTCAATTGAGCGCGGCCCCGTTGAAGCGAGATGGTTCGCGCCAGGAACCAAAGCATCCAGTCGGACTCCGCGCTCAATTGAGCGCGGCCCCGTTGAAGCGATGATGGTTTCCGGGAGTCGCGCTTTTTCGGCGCGGGACTCCGCGCTCAATTGAGCGCGGCCCCGTTGAAGCTTGAGCACCTGGGGCATTATAGTGGGGGTAATACCCCCGACTCCGCGCTCAATTGAGCGCGGCCCCGTTGAAGCTGTTCCTCCCACTATCCTCGAAAGGAAGGGATGCACCTTGACTCCGCGCTCAATTGAGCGCGGCCCCGTTGAAGCTTTTATGGGTATGAATTTTGTGGACTGGTGCGTAAAGGACTCCGCGCTCAATTGAGCGCGGCCCCGTTGAAGCGATCCTTACCCTGCCGTGCGTGCACGTTCCGCCCAGGCGTAGCGATATGAGTGGAGGGAAACTCCGGTCACCTTGACGCGGCGGCAGGCACGCTGAAACAGGCTGGCACGATGCTTTTCGTCCATTGCA
>Ga0181521_10006388_pt1 | contig 12790 bp, 9 predicted proteins | sample PEATcosm2014_Bin_32_FD_119764 | JGI IMG/M metagenome (GOLD analysis project Ga0181521, IMG submission 119764) | Peatland microbial communities from MTU Mesocosm Facility, Houghton, MI, USA - PEATcosm2014_Bin02_60_metaG | ecosystem: Environmental > Terrestrial > Soil > Wetlands > Peat | place...
GCGGACGAACCGTTGCCTCCAGGTAGCGTCGGTTCCGCAGGATCTTCTCGGCATCGCCAAAGTCCTCGACTTCAACTATCGGTCGCCCGTTCTCGAACTGCTTTCGGAGACGCACGAACGAATTCGGACGGAGTTGCCCTCTGCCACGCGCATCTTCTAACTCCGGCGAGTAATATACCAGGTGTACCCTGGCATCGGTGCCTTCGATGAGGACGTATTGGCGCCCGGCGTTCCCGCCATGCTCGTCTTCGCCATGTACCAACACGCGGCCCTCCAGGGATCTTAGATTCCGTTGGTCTAAGACCACAAGCTGCAGACGCTCGTCCGATAAGAGTGTGCCGTGCGCACCGAGCATCTTCTGGCGATCCCCGGCACGCTGCATCGCCCGCAGCACACCCTCAAGATCGCTCCGGACATGCCACTCTCCAGATCCGACCTCCTCGGCAAGGCCCATTTTCTGTAGTACCATCAGCCGGGCGGCGATATGCTGCTCCCGGGTCTTTGCGAATTCGCCGCGGACCGCGTTGACGTTCCGGCGCACAACGAAGTGGCTGCCGCCATTCCCGCCGTCGGTCTGCCTGGCAGCGCTTGCCCGATTGATAATGCGGTCCAAGGACGTATACCGGCACTCCTGAATCTCCCGCCGCTCGGCCGCCATCGCGTCCGCCTGGTTCCGATACCCAATCTGACGCGTGCAAAGATCCTCGGCAATGGAACGTATCCCGTTGCGGATGTACTCGCGCCCGAGATCGAGTGGGGAGCCATCATCTTTAATTCCGCGCAGAGCTACGTGAACGTGCGGGTGTTCGGTATTGAAATGTGGGACAGCAACCCAGTCCAGGCGCGACCCCAGATCCTTTTCCATCCTGCTGATGAGATCACGACTCAGTTGGTTCAGGTCGATTCGTTCGCCGAATTCCGGCGATATGATCATTTTCCAGAGTCGCAGATCGCCGGCTTTCTGCCACTCATCGAGAATATCAGCCAGCCCGACGCCGTCGGCCTGGTTCCCAAAAACGCTGGCTTGGTCGCTTAGTCTTACGCTCTCGCGAGATATGTAGCGGCCATGGGCTCGCCACTGCCCAGTAATTCTATTCGGCGAGTACATCATGCGCACCGCGCATCGCTGGTTGAACTCCCGCCGACCGCCACCGGCACCGTGGGACCGCCGGCTTCGGCGCCGCCGAGAGCTTCTGGCGTATCGAAGGACGGTCCTCATAGCGGGAGACCAGGCGAACGCTTCGCTTTCCCGCGAAGCTCGGGGGCGCCGAGGACGAATCCGGAATTCCCGCTCGCCCTCACTTTTCGTTGCCACGGCCCAACAACTCTTTCATGGCGGCATCGGAATCGCCGGCCATCCCGATGCCCACGCTCTTAAGAAAACGGTCATAGCGCGCTTTACCGCGTGCGACGGCTTGGTCATGTACCTCCTTCGGAGGCTCTGGCACACAGGTCAAGAGTGTCTTCGCCAACACATCGACAAAAGCGAACAGCGCCTGCTGACCTAAACGCAGATTGCGAATTTCTCGGGCCATTCGATCCAGAGTCGCCGCGATTCTCTGCTCCGCGGCATCGACGCCGCTTTCCCGGCCAGCCAGTTCCCGCTCAATCGCGGCACGTATAAACGCACTGCGACTGGCAAACCCGCCTCTCTTCGCCGCCGACTCGATCTGATCGTGAAACTTCGCGTCATATCGCAGACCATGCGTACCAGCCTTCTGTTTCCGCACTTTCGTCATTGGTACCCCCCTCTGTAGGTGCGGGCTCGGCCTCTATGTGACACCGCCAGCGCCGTTGCACAACGTGCAACAGAACAGGTTCGCCCGTTGCACGCGAAAACCTATTCACCAGGCTGATCTTAGGGGCAGATCCGTCCTCATCTGCGCCGCATTTCCTTTATGTTCCACTACCGGTATTTGCTGCCGTTTTTCGCGGAGCCAAGCTGACTACCCTGTCGCAGGATGTCGCATGTTGCCGCAAATCATCGTGGCGCTGCGGATGGTCGCGTTATGCCGCAATGCGCCGTGATTTGCCGCAAACATGCTTTTCCTCACAGCGCCGCTCCAAAATCTTAACGCCCGTGTCCCGCCCCCCCTAGCCCATGGCTTACAGTATGTGGACCAGTTTCCCACACTGATGGACCGTCAGATTCTTCGAGCCGGCACGAAAGTGCTCAACGCAATTTCTGCGGTTGCGCGTCCCAAAATGTCTCCGGCAGTCAGTTCGTAATTAGAGCGAGGATTTTTGTGCCCAGTGAACACGACGCAGATAATTCGCCCAATTGGATCAGTCAGACGCGTTCCCGCCTCGCGTTGCGCCGCTCGGAAAAGCCTACCACCAAGGCCGGCCAGATCCGAGCGTTATGGCCTGACATTGAAGCCGCCATCGCCGTCGGCCAAACCATGAAGACCATATGCGCATGGTTGGCGGAAGATGCCGGGATTACTCTTACCGTTACCAGTCTGACCTCCTATATCAGCCGCAGACGACGGCGCGAAAAAGCGAATCGGCACTCTGAAGTTCCATTGCCGCAGCCGGTTCAACTTGATTTCGGATCAGTTCCAACATGGCGCGGGCCTAGCCCACGCCTTACTCCCGAGACTCGGATCACGCAACCGGCTCACGATCCGCTGGCTCAGGCCATGCGTGTTCTATCGCGGCCTAAGATGGATATCCGGAAGATGCACAACGACGGCGACCCAGAGGGCGGAAATCTGATTTGAGGAGAGGAAATCACTATGGCCAAAAACAGTACGAACGGAGATGGAGCGACAATCACTAACGGCTCCGCTGCTACTCCCACGGTTCACCTGGTTCTCCAGGGCAAGGGCGGGGTCGGCAAGACCGTGGTAGCCGGCTGGCTTTCGGAGTTCCTGATCAGCCGCGGACAACCGGTTCAATGCATCGACGGCGATCCGGTCAATCGGTCCCTTGCGCAGTACAAGGCCCTCCCGGTCGAAAAATTGGATCTGGTGAATCAGGACGGCGTTGTCGTGCGTTCCTGCTATGACGGGCTGATTGACCGCTTCGTGAAAGAAGAAGCTGTATTCGTTCTGGACAGCGGCGCGACCGCCTTTCTGCCCTTCTGGAGCTACATCGTTGAATCGGACATCATGGCCGTCCTGCGCGGGGCGGGCAGGCGCGTCTACGTGCATATTCCGATCAGCGGTGGAGAGATGCTGAACGATACGTTGCTCGGGTTTAAGACCCTTGCGGAGACCGCCGTCGAGAAGAGCTTAATTGTGTGGGTCAACGAATATTTTGGTCCCATCAAGCGCGACGGCAAAACATTCGATCAGATGCAGGTTTACGTCGACAACCGGGACAAGGTTCTCACGTCGATTGGAATCCCTCAACGTTCACCCGATACGTTCGGCGAAAATATCCGGCGCATGCGCGAGAGAAAGCTCACCTTTCAGGAAGCAACCGGAATATCGCTCGACTTTTATCTCGTAGAGAAGTCGCGACTCTGCCGGGTGCGCGACGAATTGTACGAGCAACTGGAGCAGACGCCATTTGCGTGAGCTGGTTCTTCGGGCCATACGCGCGCCGCGCCCAAAACCTGATTCAACTGGCAGTAGCGACAAAGCGGTGAATCTATGAGCCCGGCCCGCATCGCCCCACCGCCACACGATGCAGGTAACCACTTCGAGCACCCTGCTGAGTCAAGACAGACTGCACCCCCGAGAGTCGGCGAAGGCTCTCACACACGTGGTGTTGTCGTGGCGCGATGACACCACCTTGCAAGTGCGTGGCATGTTCCATGGGTTCGACATCCCGAGCAAAGGCAAAGTGGCCATAAGCTTCAATCCCGAGGATGATCGGCTGCCCGAGATGTTCATTCGGGGCGCAGGCATGTACCCGGCACATCTCAACCCGGAGAACACCGTCGGCACGGTGCAAGCATCGAGCATGCGCTGCGATCGCTGGAGAGAGTTGCCACTCAACAACAGGAGCGCGCCGGTTACCTCCAGAAGACGCTCACCGATTACCAGGCCCAAGCGAACCGGCCGTTTCAGAATGAAGCGCGCCTCAAAGAATTGCTTGTGCGTCAGGAACAAATCAATGCCTTGCTGGACCTCGACAAGGACGAGCGACAGGTAGCGGAAGCGGCCCGCGATCGCGACGATCTCACGGTGCCAAACCAAACGAAGGAGATCGCGGCCGCGCCGAACGTTGAGCATTCCTCCTTGTCGCTGCCACAGAACGGCACCCAGAAACCGTCGGAGAACGGCCGGGCCGACCTCGCCAAGTCGGCGATGGAATACATGCGGCATTCGCGGATGTCGATAGCCGCGATCAGTGAGCGAACTGGCCCAGACACCGGCGTAGTGAGCGGGACCGCAGTCGCGATCAATGGTCACCCTCCTGGCGGTCGCTACTGCCCCCAATCGGTCGTGGTCCTCGAACTCAGCAGTTCCTGCGGCAGTGTCGCGGTGGGTGCCGACGTACGTATACGGTTCAGCCAAGGACGAGCCACCGTTGAGGCTCCAGAGCGAGGCCGCAGCCGGTGAGCGGGCTGCGCCGATTGAGACTCGCCGCTATTCGCTGACGTCAATAGAACAAGCCAGCGGCCCGGTCGGCCGAAATCCAATGGCAGGTCTGTTGCCGACGAGAACCCCGTCGCCCACAGGCTACGGGCGCAGAGGGCGCGCCGTTTATAATGCCGAATCGCTGTCGGGTGAAGGTCCTTTCTGTCCGCTACCAGTTATGCCGGACAAACTGATACCCAACGCCCCTAGATCCTAGAATGCCAAGGAAACTGCACCTGCGCAATCTCCCGTGCTGGTGTCCGCACGGCGACCCTATGCGACCGGCGTCACGATTCGCAGGCGTTGAGGCGTACAGATTAGGCAGGCACATGGAAAATGCATCGAACATCCTAAGGCGATGGACGTTAGCTTCCCGAGCGACGCGAATGAGCGATCCTCGGGACTGATCATGTAATCGTGACCACCGGAGCCCTGCGCCGGGCTTGAACGGGCGACGAGCTAATTATGAGTCATCAACCGATTGCATTCGAGCCAACGTTGACCAGCGAGGAAGCGGCACGGCTCCTCAACATCCACCCGAAGACCCTTCAGCGCATGGCGCGAAGGGGGCAGGTGCCGGCACGTCGTATTGGAGATCTCTGGCGGTTCCGCGCATCGGAACTGGATGCCTGGTTTCGCGGCAAGCGTGATAAATTGGAATCGCCACTCGTGCCGTGATTGACGAAAGGAAATACGTTGATTACGCGCACACGATATCAGTACGGAAGTTTGCAGCCGAAGGCGCGGACAAGCGGCGAGATGATGTGGGAATTCCGCTATTACGAAATCGACTCCCAGGGCGAACGGCAGCGCCGTACCGCCACGGTTGGATCGCTGGCGGATTACCCCACCGAGTCCGCGGTTCGCAAGTCACCTGAAGTTCAAGCCCTGCTGTTGCGGATCAATTCCGAAGCGGCTAAACCCGGTGCCCCTGCTCTGACATTTGGAGCGGTGCTTGCCCGTTACGAAAAGGAGGAAATGCCCGAACGATATTCGACGAGCTCGTCATACAAATCCAACATCAAAATGCATATTCGTCCGCGATGGGCCGAGACGCCTCTCGCGGCGATGAAATCTCTGGCCGTCGAGGATTGGCTGAAGAGCCTTTCCCTCGCGCCCAAGACGAAGAGCCACATCCGGAGCCTAATGCACACAATTTTTCAGTGTGCCCGGCGCTGGGAGCTGGTCGAAAAGAATCCGATCGAGCTCGTACGCGTCCGTGGCGGATCCAAACGTCTGCTGACGCCGCGGGTTTTGACGCCAGAGCAATTCTGCTCCCTACCGCCCCTGCTCCAGGAACCCTACCGAACGCAAGTCTGGATCGCCGGGTGCCTTGGGCTTAGGGCAAGCGAAATCATGCCGCTGAAATGGTCGGACCTGGATTTCGAGGACCGCACCATCCTTGTACAGCGCAGCATGGTTCATGGCAGAGGCTCCGATGTGAAGACGGAGTATTCCAGAGACCGGGTGCCTCTCGATCCGGCCCTGCTTGAAATCCTGCTCGCGCATCGCGAGCGGTACCACCGCACCGAGGAGGATTGGCTGTTTGCCAATCCCGAAACCGATCGGCCCTACCATCAGGACACGATCCAGCAGAACCATATCCGCGAAGCCGGCAAGGACGCCGGTCTCGGCGATGGAATCGGTTGGCATACGTTCCGGCACAGCTACCGGTCATGGCTGGATGACACGGGAGCGCCGACAACCGTCCAAAAGGAGTTGATGCGCCACGCCAGCATCCAGACCACGATGAACGTTTACGGCAAGGCCATGACAGACAGCAAACGTCGGGCCCATAGCAAAGTTGTTGAATTGATCTTAAAGCCCAGGAAAAACCCGGAATCCGAAAGTGGCGACCACGCTGTCGCAGCTGTCGGAGCCTAATGGGAGTTTTTGGGAGTTTCTCGGTTCGCTCGTAATCCGCGTAACCTATTGAAAAAATTGGTTGCGGGGGAAGGATTTGAACCTTCGACCTTTGGGTTATGAGCCCAACGAGCTACCAGACTGCTCCACCCCGCAATCACATCGTAGCGCATGACGCCCCATCGGTCAAACTTCCATCGCGCAATCGGTTAGTGCTGATATACCCGCACATAATCGACCAGCATTGTCTGAGGGAATTTCGACGTATCGTCGGGATTCCCCGGCCAGCCACCGCCGACGGCCAGATTGAGTAGAAGATAAAACGGGTGATCGTAAGCCCATTTGGCGCCCGCCGGTAGACTCGCCGGGGTAACGGCGTGATATTGCTTGCCATCGACGTACCAGCGGATCGCTTCCGGCTCCCATTCGACGGCGAACACGTGGAAATCATCGCAGAATCGCTGGCCCCCCGGCAGCGAAAAGGGCGCGCCGATGCCATGCGCCCCCGAGTAGCCGGGACCGTGGACAGTGCCGTGCACGGTCGACGGCTCGCGGCCGATGTTCTCCATAATGTCGATCTCGCCGTTGGCCGGCCATCCCGAGGCGACCTCTCCCATCATCCAGAATGCCGGCCAAATGCCCTGGCCATACGGGATCTTGATGCGCGCTTCGAATTTGCCATAGGCCTGCGCGAACTTGCCGCGCGTCTGGATGCGCGCCGAGGTGAATCCGCGCGCGACGCCGTCGGGGCCGCGGTAATTCTCCTTCAGCGCTTGGATCACCAGCATCCCGTTTTGAAGGTAGAGATTCTGCGGCCGGTCGGTATAATACTCCAGTTCCCTGTTGCCGAAGCCGTTTCCGCCTTTCACATAGGTCCACTTGGCGGCGTCGAGCTTCGCGCCATCGAATTCATCGTGCCAGACCAGTTTCCATTCCGGCGCCTCGCCCTGTGTTTCCGCAGCGCCGCCGGCGAGCGAGCGATAGTAGTCGCGTAGAACGTAGAACGCCTCCTTGCGTTCGCCGCGATCGGAAAAGAGCCCCTTGCGATTGAAATAGTCCTGGATGCCGGCCAGCAGACGCCGCGGCGAGCGGAAATCCACCAGCACCCATGCGATGGTTCCGCTCAGGAACGGGATCCGCTGGAACATGGCCACCTGGCGGCGGTAGACATCGGCTTGAAACTCTTCTGTCCAACGTTCCCCGGCGGCGCCGTGACGCCCGGCCTGCGCGTCGGCTCCGAATTCGCTCAGCACGAATGGCTTGTCGAATGCGGTTTTCCACTGCGTGCGATCGATTCTTTCCGGCATGCCATCGTACCAGCCGATGTATTCATTGCAGGAGACCACGTCAAGGTACCGGCCGAGCGAATCGTCCACCATGACCGTATTCGCATCGATGCGATGGGTTTCGAGCGCCGCGGTCACCAGGCGCGTGCTATCGAGTTCGTGCGCCAGGGCCGCCAATGTCGAGAGGAATTTCAGCCGCGGTTCGCTCAATGGCGTTTCATTCGCCACCGACCACAAAATCACCGAGCCGCGATTCTTATCGCGCGAGATCATTTCCGTGAGCTGCTGTTCGGCATTGCGGAGCGTCTCGGGATTCTCCCACGCGATGGTCCAATACACCGGCACTTCGGACCACACCAGCAGCCCCATCTCATCCGCCAGGCGGGTCATTACTTCGTCGTGGGGGTAGTGCGGCAAGCGAACGAAATTGCATCCCGTCTCCTTCGCCCACCCGAGCAGCGTGCGGGCATCGGCCTCCGAGAACAGCCGGCCCGTGTGAATCGGCGATTCGGCGTGCACCGAGACTCCGCGCAGATGGAGCGGCCGGCCGTTCAGCAGGAGCGTTCGGCCGGATGCCTGGATGGAACGGAACCCGATGCGGTCGGCGACGTGCTCATCGCCCGTCTCAATCGAGACGTCGTATAGCTTGGGATTCTCCGGCGACCACAGGGTGAGGTGCGCGTCCACGGTGAACTGGGCATACCCGTCGGCATCGGGCGTCACGCTCTTCGAAATCCCGGCCTCCGGAATGCGGATGGTCACTGGCAGTTGTTTGCGCGCGCCGTTCAGGCGAACCCAGCCGGCGATTCGGGTCTCCGATCCCCTCTCGAGTTGCACCAGGTAGTCTTCGACAAAGGTATCCGGCTCGTCAACCAGCTTTACGCTCCGCGTGAGTCCGCCATAGTTCCACCAGTCGGTCATGAGTGTCGGTACGCCTTCAGCGTGCCGCTCGTTGTCCACCATCACGATCAGAAAGTTTCCCTTGTCGCGCAGGAGGCCGGTGATTTCGAATTGGAACGGGGTAAATCCGCCAAGGTGTTCTCCCAGCTTCTTCCCATTCAGGAATACGATGGCGTGGTAATTGGCCGCTCCGAACCAGACGAACTGGCGCCGGCCCGGTTTGGCGCCGTAGTCGAAGTCCTTCTTATACCAGACGGCGCCCTCATAAAACAGCAATTCGGGCCGCTGGGTGTTCCAATCGCCGGGCACGGCCAACTGCCCGGAGCTATCGAAATCGTATTCCACCACTTCGCCCGCGGCAGTCGGTTTCTTATTGGCCCCAAATCCGCCATCGGCATATGGCCGGTAACGATAGTCGAGATATCCCGACTGATAGGGATCGACGATTGCCCGCCATTGCCCATCGAGCGGGACGGTCTGGCGTCCGCCGGCGTTTTGAATGAGCGGCGCCTGATTTGCGGCAGAGAGATCCGCGGCGGACAATATGCCACCCAGGCACATCGACGCCATGAAGAGGAAAGCAGTTTTCATCAGATTGCTCGCTTTGCAGATATTCGCATCTGCGACATGCCATTCCTGCCCGATGGTATCATGAGGGCTTCGATGTGAATCAATTTGCCGGCAGCACGACCACTCCGCCCACCGAATGGCGCGAATTGTTGCAAAGGGTGGCGGCCGCTCCCCGTTTTCAGAAGTCGAAGCGTCTTCGCGAGCTGCTTCTTTATCTGGGCGAGCGAGGTCTTCAAGACCCCGCTTACATTCTGCGCGAGCAGGAGATCGGCGTCGACGTCTTTGGCCGGTCGGCGGACTACGACACCAGCCATGACACGCTGGTCCGCGTGCAGGTCTCGCAACTCCGCAAGAAATTGCAGGAGTACTTCAGCGAGGAAGGCCGCGACGAGCTCTTAATTATCGAAATTCCAAAAGGAAACTACGCGCCGGTTTTCCGGCCGCGCGCCGAATTGCTGGAAACCGCGCCCGCCGCGGCTCCCTACCTGCCGCCGCAGACGGCGCCGGCGTCCGCGCCAAAAAGGCGGCCGACATTCTGGCTTGGAATGGGCGCGGGACTGCTATTGATGGGGCTGGCGTGGTGGCTGTCCGGATCGTTTCGGCAGCCCGCCGTCAATCGCACGGTGACTGACCTCTGGCGCCAGCTTTTCGGCAACGGACAGACCACCTACGCGGTGCTGGCCGATGTCAACCTCATGATCTTCGAGAACCTGATCGGCCGCACCATCCCGGTCTCCGAGTATGAGACGCACGAGTTCGATGCTCTCGCCGAACAATACATCCCCGATCCGGCTCAACGCGCCCTGGCCCACGAGGTGGTGAATCGCGTAGCGACCTCAGTGTCCGACGTGCTCGCCACGCGAGAATTCGGAGTCGTGGCCGCGTCGCAGCGCCTGCCTCTGAATCTGTTGAGCGCGCGCGACTCTTCGTCCTCGCTGGTGTCCTCCCAAAACACGATCCTGCTGGGAAGTTTGCGCTCCAATCCCTGGGTCAGCCTGTTTGAGAACCAAATGAATTTCCAGACCGACTACCAGGAGAAACCGGCGGCGGTGCGTTTCGTGAATCGTTCGCCGCTCGCGGGAGAGGCGGCGGACTACCGGGCCGAATGGCGCCGGACCGGATATTGCCGCGTCGTCTTCCTGTCGAATCCCAAGCGCACGGGGAATGTGCTCGTGATTTCCGGCACGGATGTGATCTCCACCGAAGCCGGCGCCCGCTTCGTCACGTCGGAAGACTCCATCCGGCAGCTTCGTCAGAAGCTGGGGCTGCGGCCGGGGGAGCTCTTCCCGCATTTCGAGGTGCTGCTCCAGACGCAGGTATTGAACGACAGCATTCCCTGGTTCGAACTGGTGGCGTACCGGCCGCACAAGCGCGGCCGAAACGGCGGGTACAATAAGTGATGCGGGCCCTTCGCGGCACACCTCGATGCGGCTATACACATAACGGGCTTGGTTGCCACCTGTGAGACGAGACGTGGCATCGTCGAGCCGAAAACTGCCAGCGCGATCGATGTCAAAACCAGGTAGCCGGCCCAGGCCCAGCCGGTGGTTCGCCGAACTACCGCCGGTCACGTACGGCGATAGAGTACGTGTCCGAGCGGAACGACTAGTCGACAGCGCCAGGACATTTCAAAACGGGGGACACAGCCCGGGATTATGCACTTGCCTAGGAGTCATTTCGCGGCGGGCCAAAATGGTACGCAATGCTACAGTTTTGGCTCAAATGCATCCTTCGCCGTGGGGTTAATTCTTGTCGACGACAGTTGCCCACCGTTACAAGTACTGATAGTCCTAAACCCATCGAAATTGCACCTCGTGAAAGTTAAGAAGTGCAGCCGTCTTTTGAAATTCCGACGACGAAGGACGAGCCTGCTGCTCCGCCCGTTGCAATTCCGGATCCGTCCAAACCGAAAGGGCCCGTACCCATCGCGCGGGAAATCCCCGTAGAGCCACCGGTGGATGAACCCCAGCCCCGAAGAGCCCCGCATACCCCACGCCGAGTTTTGGGTAATCGACCCCGGAATGGTCGCGGCGACTCTTCAAAGCGGCGGCGATTCTGGCAAACGACCTGGCGATCGGCGCTGCGGGGATATGAAACGCACGACTACCGGCTGCCGAGGACGCTGGCGAACCTGCGCGTGGTGCTGGCGCTATTCAGCCGCACCGATTGCGGAACAGTGTTGCCGTCGGTGACGCGTTGCACCCCGGGGCCTTTGCGATCCCACTGGACCTTCACTTGGCCGTTATCGGCCGATACGGAGAGTGCCAGGTAGGGATTCGGCTCATGGGGCAGCCCAGCCGGCGTCCGGTACGTTTGCGTACGCCCGGCACGCGGAACGCGTTGACGTGACGCGGATTGCGTCCGAACCGGCGGGCCAGATGGCGAAAGAACAGACCAGCTTCCTCGGCTGGCTGCCGGCGCAGAAGGAGACGGGGAAGATCCGCAAACGGCCCAGGATCGCGATGCCGAAGCGCAAAGGGCCGACAAGCTGCAGAAGGCTCTGAATTCTCAGGCGGCCAAGACGCGCAAGCTGGAAAAAGATCTGAAAAAGGGACCAACTGGAGAAAAGCAAGCAGACTCCTGAGGTCGCCAAGAACAACCAGGCGCGAGTGATCTCGCGAAAGCGATTTAAACTCAGTACGTTAATCGACGTAGCCTACGGTAATGCACTTCCTCCGAAGGGAGCATGGACCCTAATATCGTGGCTATGTTGCTCCGAGAAAGTCGTCTGCTTTTCTGGACGCTGCCGCTCGTGTTTCTTCCGGCTCGCCGAGACGAGCGCGCCGTTCTCCGTCGAATTGCTCTCGTGCAACTCAAGAAGTGCATCGACGCGCGACATTGTCCGTCGTACCCTGGACTGACCCCTCAGTCGTATTTTTCTCTGGAGAGTCAAAAGTGATTTGTCCCAGCCAGCGCATCCCAGTACCCTTATTTTCTGTCCTTAGTCTCCTTTTCCCCGTCTTAGCTTTCGGTCAGGATGGCGCCCTTCGTGTCATCGACCCGGCGCCGTCCAAGGATGGAACGATCGTCACCACCGAGGCCGCGCTTTCTCTGAAGGGCACTCTGGCCTGGAAGGGCGGCGACAAGCGCGTGTTGTGGGAGAGCAATCGCGGATTCAGCGATCTGGCTACGGTCACGTTAGCGGACGACCGGCAAACGGTTCTGTGGAACTCGACTTCGCCGATACCTCTGCGTCCGGGAGTCAATCATGTGCGAATCAAAGCGCTCGGACAACCCGGCGCGGCAACATTCGTGAACGTCCTGTATACGCCGCGATCGCCGGCGGCCGCCGAACCGTTGAGAACCACGACCTTTCAAGGGAAGCAAGTCAGGTACGAGGAGCGGGACGGACTGGCGATTTATCAAAATGATATTATCCTTGGCAAGGCTGCAGATCTGGCCGCGGGTACATCCACGAATCCGCCTTCGCCCAAGGGAATAAAGGGGATGCACGCCAATGCATTAACCATTGGCCCCAATCTTTTCACTTCGACAGGGCTATGGCCGGTGGTGAATGGCGTGGCCCGGGTACCATACACGATTACACCTCAGAGCACCGCCAACACGGCGAACATCAATGCCGCGATCGCAGAATCCAATACCCAGTTGACAGGCATCGTGCAATGGGTCCCGGCTACC
>Ga0181521_10006389_pt1 | contig 12790 bp, 9 predicted proteins | sample PEATcosm2014_Bin_32_FD_119764 | JGI IMG/M metagenome (GOLD analysis project Ga0181521, IMG submission 119764) | Peatland microbial communities from MTU Mesocosm Facility, Houghton, MI, USA - PEATcosm2014_Bin02_60_metaG | ecosystem: Environmental > Terrestrial > Soil > Wetlands > Peat | place...
ATGGGCTCGTTTTCGTTGAATGAAGTATTCAGCAGAACCGGCACGCCGCTGATTCTTTCGAATTCGCGTATGAGATTCCAGTATAGCGGGTTTACGTCTTTTTCCACCGTTTGCAATCTTCCCGTTCCATCGTGATGAGTAACCGCCGCGATTCGTTCGCGCTGGTGCGGTTTGATCTTGTAGGCCATGGTCATGAAAGGGGACGAATAGCTGTTTTCGAAATAATCACCCACGGCTTCGGCGAGAATGGAGGGACAAAACGGCCGGAAGGACTCGCGCTTCTTGATTCGGCTGTTCAAAATGTCCTTCATCTCGCTGCGTCTGGGGTCGGCGAGAATGCTGCGATTCCCGAGCGCGCGCGGGCCGAACTCCATGCGCCCCTGATACCAGCCTACGACACGGCCGTTAGCCAATTCCTGCGCCGTGCGGGCCAGCAACGCATCTTCGCCCAGGCGATGGTATTGCGCGCCGGAGGCTTCCAAAGCGCTGAGAATATCGTCCGGCGAGTATTCGGTTCCGCAGTAAACGTGACGCATCCGGAAGCCCCTCGGCTTGTTCAGATGCTCGTGCCAGACGTAGAGCGCCGCGCCGATCGACGTGCCCGCGTCGTTGGCGGCGGGCTGGACATAAACATCGCGGAAGTCCGTCTTTTCGAACAGCATGCCGTTGGCCACGCAATTCAGTGCGACACCGCCGGCTAATGTTACGGCCTTTAGTCCGGTTTTCTTCTGTACGTGATTCATCAGCGCGAAATAGATTTCCTCGAGTACGGTCTGCGCCGACGCCGCTATATCCATGTGGCGCTGCGTAATTTCGGCGCGGGGCATCCGGGGTTCGCCGAATTTTTCCGCGAACGCGCCCGAATATACGTTTCCGATAACGGGCTCCCCGCCCGCCCAAGTCATCTCGACGCCTTCATTGTGGTGACGGAAGTAGGCCAGGTTGAGGCGAATCTGATCGCCGTCGATCCTGATGACGTCTCTGACCTCGGCCGCAAACCGCGGCTCCCCATAGGTGCTGAGTCCCATCATCTTGTATTCGTCGCCATAGTGCGGAAAACCCAGAAATTGGGTAAAGGCGGTGTAGAAGAGCCCCAGCGAATGCGGAAAGCGGACACCTCCCTTCACTTCAATGTGGTTACCCCGGCCCACACCCCACATGACACTGCTGAAGTCGCCGAAACCGTCGACCGAGACGACCGCGGCCTCCTCGAAAGGAGATGCGAAGAAGGCGCTGGCCATGTGGGCCCGATGGTGTTCCACGAAGTGAAAACGCGCATTCGAGATCCCGGGCAGTCCCGCGCGTTCCAGCTCGGACTTGGTCTGCGTCAGTGTGATCCCGTTCGAAGCGCGGTGCGCCGCCTGATGCCACAACGAAGGACGAAGGGCGGTGCGAACGATCTTTGAAAGAAAATGGGCGCGCGGATCGCGGGAGATCGCAATGTGGGCGATCCGCTGGACGCCGGTGTAGGAGATACAAGCCGCCGCCGCCTGAACGGGCAGGCCGGCCCAGTGCTTGATCCTGTTGTATCTCTCCTCTTCGACCGCCATGGCCAGGTTGCCGTCGATCAGCAGAGCCGCGGAGGAGTCTCCGTGGTAAGCATTCAAACCGAGAATTGCGATATCTGACACTTAGTTATTTACCGCCGCTTTCTTTGAAACTGAATTGGCCCTGTGGGCCGCCATTTCGTCGAGCTTTGCATCCACCACCACCCGAAACCACCAGGCGTGGAGGAAGTGAAAGAGAAATCCCTGCTTACCGTCCATCCATCCGCCGAGTCCAAAGTACCTGTACATGAAATAGAGCGTGGGACGCACAAAGAGAGGCAATCGCCGCCACCAGGCCCTCAGCGCCAACCCTCGCTGATCCGGGCTGCCCAGCAGAGCAGGCCGAATGGGCGCGGCGTGGGCGCCGGTGCCGCGCTGGTATTCCTCGGTGGCGAGGAGGGTGGCGTACCGCGTGTGTTTCTGAATCCAGAAAATGATGTCGTCTTCCTTGCGGTTATCCTCGACGATGTCGTGATGGAGGATCACCGTTCGACCCGGGACGTAGAAGTGATGGTCCACCAGATCGGTGCGGTCGAACAAAACCTTCCCGCGGCGAAATATCTTCAGCAGCCGCTTGGGATAGTAGCCGCCATGGCGGATCCAGCGGCCGCGAAAAATCTGCCGGCGCGTTACATAGAATCCATCGATGTCGTCCGCAATCGCGCCTGCGAACTTGAGCTTCAGCTCCGCGGCCAGCTCCGGCGTAAGACTCTGATCGGCGTCGAGACAGAGGACCCATTCGCTTTCGAGAGGAAGATTGCCGAGCGCCCACGACCACTGTTCGTTGTGTGTTTGAAAAGCATGATGGAAACAACGCGCGCGATACCGCTCGGCAATAGCCAAAGTCGCATCGGTGCTGCCGGAATCGACAATGAACGCCGGACACCCGAGGGCGGCGAGGCTTTCAAGACACCGGGCAAGATTCTCTTCTTCATTCCACGTCAGCACGACGACCGCCAGATTCATTCGCGGATATCCATTTCGGTCAGATAGTTCTTCGGTCAGATAGTTCTTCGGTCAGACAGTTCGATCCTGGAATTCGGATTCGTGCAGGGCGGCCCAGGAGGGAGGCAGGTTGCGCGAAATCTCGATCCCGGAAAAAATCCTGCTCTTTCTGATTCCTTTGGCGCGCGCCCAATCGGCCATGCGCCGCAGGCCTTCTTCAAGCCCGATCGACGGCACTGCGTCCAGCAGCTTTCGCGCTCGTTCATGGGTGGCCCAAACCTGGTACGCCTCCTTGCGGGGCGGAAGGTGATGAACGGGCAGGCGCGAGCCGAATGCCTTCAGCGCGAGATCGGCCAGCGCGTTTACCGACCATGGCCGATCGGCGCCTATATTGATGACCTGATTGCGCGCCGGCGGAATATCGACGCTGCGGGCGATATGCGGCGCGACGTCTTCCACATGCGTAAACGCCCTCGTCTGCTCCCCGTCCCCGAAGATCGTCAGCGGGCGCTCTTCCATGATCTGATTCATGAAAATGCCGAGTACATTGCGGTACGGGTCTCCCAGATTCTGGCGCTCGCCGTATACGTTGTGCGGCCGGAAGATGATGTACGGCAACCCGAACTGTTCGAACGCCGCCGCCAGATCCAGTTCGGCCGCGTACTTACTGATGCCGTAGGGATCCGTGGGGCTGGGAGCGAGATCCTCCGTCATCGGAACCTGGTCTTCGCCATAAACGGAAATCGACGAGGCGAAAACAAAACACCTGGTTCCGTACGTGACGGCTTCGTTGATCAGATTCACCGTGCCAATCAGGTTCGTGTTGTAGTTGAATCTGCGAATGAAGTGCGATAACCCCACCGCGGCGTAGGCGGCGAGATGGTAGACGTAATCGAACCGGTGTTGCCTGAACATCGTCCGCAGGAGCGCGGAATCGGTAACCGACCCCACGACCAGTTCCGCGCCGGCGGGTACCTGATCCGCGAAGCCGCCGGACAAGTCGTCGAGAACGACAACTTTGTGGCCGAGCTTCAGGCAATAGTCCGCGACATGGCTTCCGATGAAGCCCGCACCGCCGGTGACGAGCGAACACGGCTTTTCGACTCGATGATTCGTCATAGTTGTAACAGATTCGCTCCCGCTTCAAGAATCGGCGGGATCGTCTCTGCGCGATTCATTTGCCCGACACCGCGGGGCGCGCCGCGCCCGCGAGAACCGAGGCGTATCCGGCCACGAGCTTATCGATGACCGCGCCAGGGGCAAAATAGGAGCGAGCCAGCATCTTGCCGTTCTGCCCCAAAGCGGTCCGGAAAGGTTCGTCGGACAGCAGGCGCACCATCGCATTCCTCAGCGGCTCGAGCGCCGCTGCGATTACAAGGCCCGCTTTGCCCTGCACAACCTCGCGGCAAATTCCAACCCGATCGGTGATGATAACCGGGACTGCCGCCGCCATGGCTTCAATAACGGCGATCCCGAAATTCTCCGAGTATGATGGCAGGACAAAGACCTCGGCCTCTCCCAACGCCCCCAGCTTTGCCTCGTTATCGAGAAAACCCGGCCAGTACACCGAGTCCTCGATGGCCAGTGCGCGACATTGCTCCCTTACTGTTTCGATCAGCGCGCGGTCGCCATCGCCAGCGATCACCAGGGCGACATCGGGAATACTCTTGAGAACGCTTTGGAAAGCCGGTATCAACAGGTCGAGTCCCTTTTTTCGATCGATACGGGACAGAAACAGGACGATCCGCCTGGCGCGCAGCTCGGGATAGCGAGCGCGCAGGTGTTCTTTGGGAGCACCGTCGGAGCAATTGGGAAACTCGACTGGATTCGGAATAATCATCGGGTGGTCCTCGAAGCCGCACTCGGCCGCCTCGACCCGCTCGAGTTCGGCGGTGTAGTGAATGAAAGCGGCGTATCGCAGCACGCGCCTCTCAATCAGGGCAAAGGACAACCGCTTGAGCAGCGGCCGGCGGTTTTCCATGCCCCAGCGATTCAGCACGCCGAGCGGCCGGATGACATACGGAATGCCCTTGTACCGGGCGATCAGGGCCGCAACGTTGGGGCACCACGAAAACAGAGCGTGAATGTGGACCAGAGAATAATCGGATGCGTGGCGCCAGAGCCAGATCGCGAACGGAATGGAGCAAAGATAGAAGGAAGTCTGCCTGGGAAAATACCAATAAACAGCGCCGTCTTCGTTTACGGGTTGGCCGAGTCTGACGTCGAGGCGTTGCGGGCCGTTGTCGTCGGTGGTTGCGACATGAGTTTCTATGCCGCGTCCGGCGAGTCCGCCCGCTATCGCGCGCATGGCGAAGCTGGGGCCGCCCCGCAAAGGACCAACCGAGGGGATCACGTGCAGAATCTTCATGCGGCCCGGGCGCTCACGCATTCGAGAATCGAAACCCGCGGGCCTTTTCGATCCATCAAACTTTCCCGTTCATCCGGTCCACAAAGTAGTCGGCAATCCGTGACCAGACACGAAAGCCCTCGGTGGATTTCACTTCTTCACTCTGTACCCAAGCCCAGTTCTGCCGCCGAACCGCTTCCGCATCGCAGCGGAGGGCCGCCTCCAGAGTCGCGGACGGATCGAAGCCGTAGTCTTCGGGATCGATCCAGCGAGCTCCTTTCAGGTATGTGCGCCGGACTGTGGGATGAGCATGGTACACGGGAACGCAGCCGGCCCGCGCGGCATTCACCAGTTTCTCCGTGAAGTAGTAAGGGAGGGAGGCATTCTCAAGACAAACCACGACGCGATATCGCGCCAGCGCCTCGATGTGATCGCCGAAGAGCCACCAGCTTCCGTTCGGTCCCCGATAATTCGGGGGGGGGCCGGGGCTGGACCACGGCCAACGGCGGAACAGCGCCCACGCTTTCGGGTCCCCGAACAGATCCACCATCGGGTGCAAGATGAACTTATTTCGGAGTCTGACTCCGCGGCGAAGCCTGATTCCCGGGCCGAAATTGGTCGCCAGACTGACAACATGATCCCGAATCCACCAGACTCGCCCTCCAAAATTACTTACCACTGCAATAGCCGCGTCCTTACGCTCCGCGGGGTTGGCAATCGTGAGTTCTCCGTAATGCGTCGCGCACGGAAGGCGGTACCGGGGATCCCTATTGGAATGATGGAGGAACTCATGCGGTCTTATGTCGCGCAAGGCTTGTTTGTACAGGGAGGAACCGAACATGCCCTGCGTGCGCGGCTCGTCGATGAACCAGGCGCGAGGCCCCTTATAAGTAAGAAACTCGGGCTGCATCGCGCCCCAGACCAGGAGCCCATCGGAATCCCGCGCGGAAAACGAAGGATCAAACTCAATCCTGGGATCACTCCATTTCGGCTTTGGTGCCGACAAAAGGCGAATTCGAATCATGGCTTGTGGGCGACAGGCGGGACAGGCGACCTTCCGGCCGAGGCAAGCAAATACCCGGCGGCTGAATCGAGAGTGGCGTCCGTCAATGCTCTCGCGCTCGATATCACATGCGCGGCATTTCGCGACGAAAAAAGTATGATGCTGTCCGGCAGGGCCAGGGCCGTCGCGCGCAGAATCACTTCGGGGACAATGCGGGGCACTTCGCCACCGTCAACCGGAGTCGGCGCACGCCGGTGCCGCGCGAGCACGCCGAAAACGATCAGATCGCTGCCGGGATAGTGCGGCACCTCGTCCTCAAACAGGGACCAGTCGCGCTGGACCACGGGACAATAGCCGGGCCGGCTTTGAAACATATCCGAAGCCTTGTTGGATCCGCCCCCGATTCCGAAGGCCCCGATCAGGCCTTTCCGTACACTATTTTCGAGAAAAGCCAGCATGCCGTCGTCCGGCAGCAGTTGGGCTTCAGCTTCATGCAGGAGGAGGACGTCGATGCGATCCGTCCGAAGAGCGCGAAGACTACGCATCAATGAGCGCTCGGCGTTCCGCGGATCCAGTGGCGCGCGGACCGGCGCCCTGCTCGATTTCCCGCCGCTTCGCGGCCTGAGTCCGGATGCTTTTCGCAGAAGAGGCCGCGCCACGGCGCGAGCAATCTCAAGGAACTTTGAGCTTCCCGTCGGCTCCAGACCGAATTTGGTTACAATCGTGGCCTCATCGCGCCGGCCTGCAAGAAACGATCCAAGAACGCTTTCCGCCTCTCCGTGCCCGTATGCGGGCGCGACATCGAAGTGCCGGACGCCGGCATCCCATGCAGCGGAAAGCAGCACCAGAGATTCCCTGCGGCTGAGCGCTCCCATTAAACCGGAGCAGCCAAATCCCGCTCTGGTGGTCCAGCGTCCCGCTGCAGTTAAGAAAACCCTGTCCTGGTCGATCCCGGATTCCATCACTTTGCGCTCGGCTGGAGCCGCGGGATTTGGCCGCCCGGGGAACGACGGGTATCCGCACACTGGATGATCGACGCCAAACGGTCCCGGTAGGTGTGCTTCCCGCCCACGATCACGCGGTGCGCCGCATCCCTCAGGCGGCCGCGCTCGGTCTCGTGTTCCAGCAGCCAGCGTGTCTTTTCTATCATCTCCGGAATGGTGTCGAAGTAAAGAACGGCCTGTCCCTCGGGACCAAACAGATCGAGGTGTTCATCGGTCTTTTCGACCAGCATGCACGCTCCCACTGCGGGCACCTCAAAGGTCCGCATGCAGGTGCCGTCCCGATTGGCCCTTCGCACCAGGCACAGCACGACTTTCGCGGCGGCAACAGCGGCGCGCACAACGGTTGGCGACTGAAATCCGCGCGTCAGTTCGCGTGTTTCCGCGAAACGCTCCCAGTACATTCCATAGAGACCCACACGAAATCCAGCCTTTGCCAGAGCAGTTACATACGGGAGCCGGTCGGTATCCGCGCCACCGGCGAACATTATGTCCGATTCGATCCCGCCGCTACTTTCCGGCGAAACAGATTCCGGAAAGTAGAGATTCGGCGGAAAGCCAAAGGGCAGATATCCGACGCGTTTGCACCCGAGAGTTCTCAGCTCCTCAAGGTTTGCGCGGCGCGTGGAGAGTACTTCGTCGTATTCCTTCAGCGCCCGCAGGAACCACGGCGCCCGCTGGGCCGGATTCCAGGGGTCGTCGGTCAAATAGTTAATCCGGTAAATCCCAAGGGCACCGATCTTGTTGAGCGTTTCCGCGGCGACGGGGGCCAACCCCGTGGTCAGGAGCACCCCCGGCTTGTACTTTGCGCACATCCGGAGCACTCGACCGCTGAATTGCCCCAAACGGCCCGGCCGGCGACCGGCGAGATGCCAGCAGATTCTTCGCACCATCGACGGGCCGCGCGCTTCCCGCACGTCGGCGAAGTGCACTGTCAGTCCCAATTCCGGCGCCGCGTGCAGAAAATGCGTGCCGATATGCTCCGGTCTCGCATCCCCGACAAGCACCACAGTGGTGACGCGATTCAGACTTGTCATTCCCCAGTATTCTCGAGTACCGCGTCGAGCAGCCGGTTCTGAAAGTGAGCGGCGGTGAAGGTGGACTCGTACCTCCGTTGCGCGTCCGCCGACCACTGCTGCCATGCCGGTCCCGGAGTCAGCAGCCGGATCAGCGCGGCCGCCAGGGCCTCCGTGTCGGCCGGCTCGACTGCAATACCAGCCTGAGGAGGGCAGACCACTTCCTTACCCGCATCGTGGATACTCGACAAGCACGGCCGCCCGAGACGCATGGCCTCCAGATAGACCAGCCCGAATCCCTCACCGCGGCTGGGAAGCACCAGACAGCGCGACTGTCGCAGCAAGTTCTGCTTCTCCTCTTCGGAAACAGCGCCGAAGAACCGGATTTGCCCGGAGGCTGCTCCCGCCGCAGCCAGGCGCCTGAGATTGTTTTCCGCATCTCCGCCTCCCACGATCCACAGCTCCGCATCGGAGAACGATTTGAGCACCAGAGGCCAGGCCTCAATCAGTTCGCGATGCCCTTTGTAGTCTTCAGCGGCGTTCATTCTGCCGATAATGACGGCAGCGGGAATTGGCCCCGGCGGTTCGACGCGACTCTCCGGGATGCCGACGCCGAGGCGGACGGTGCGGTGCGGCGCATTCTTCCATCGGGGATTGATCTCCGCGAACCGATTCCAGGTGAATTCGCTGTTGGTCAGGAACATATCAATCCGGTCGACGAGCCGGCGGGTGACACCTTCCAGCGGGCGCCAACACTCGATTCCGTGCAGGAACAGGTACTTTCGCCGCGCGCCGCTGCCGAGAAAAGGAAGCAGCTTCAGCAGATCCAAATGCCAGAATATGAGCCGCTCAGCCCAGCCCCGAGCCTTGAGCGCGCTGGATACAGCGCCCGCCTTCGAGTGGCTGCAACATCGATTTCCCGGATTGGAGGAACCGATGCACCGGGTACCGTAGCACAGAACTCTGAGTTCCCCGGAGCCCTGCGTGCGCGTGAGACCTTCGAGAGCCAGCCGAGCGGTGAACTGAACGCCACCGTAGAATTCCTCGTCGACACAGGGTGAAACAAACAAGAACCGCATTTACAGGGCGGAGGCCTCAACGGGCCGCGGCGCTTGCGACGGACTGGATTCGCGCCTGCGGACCACAACCGCCACGACCACACTGGCCATTGCTCCGGCTGTGATTTCAACCAGAGAACCGCTGACGTTCAGGCAACTGATGCCAACCAGAAAGAAACACGTGAACATCGTCCAGTTGCCAAGCCGAAGGTAAACGCCCGCGCAGAAATCGAGCCCGCTGATAAGAATCCCGAGGACGAAGAACCCAACCAGTACCCCAGTGGTCCCGAAATTCCCGTAAAACTCCAGCACGGGCCCGATGCCGACGCTCGTTCCCGAGCCAAACTCGATCCCCGTCAGCTCGGTGACAAGGCTTCCACTTCCCCCCTGGGTTCCACTTCCCGCCTGGATCGGTTTGTTACGCCAGATCAGGCGCGGAATCATGGCCAGAAGCGCGTCCCGGATGGTGGAACCGTTTAAGTACTCGCCCGTGCCCGAGAGGTTATCCACCGCCGCCCCGACCAGACCGTTCTGATTGAGACGGCCGTCGATATAGGAGAGTTGATCCTCATTTTTGGGATCGAACAGGTCGAGCGTGCTTGCGGTATGCCAAGCGGTCTTGAGCCTTAAGGAAAGCGAACCGCCGGCGCCGCCCTCCGCGTACCAGACAGCGCCGCGGATATCATCGCGATCGCGCATGTAGGTCACATAAACCGTCAACCCCATATACGCGGCGATGACGCCGCCCACGAGCAGAATCCAGCGAGGCCGGAAGAACTGCGCGACGAAGAGCATGATCGTCGAAAGAGCGAGAACCCCGTAACTCATGAACCCCTTGCCGACCACCGTAACCATGGGGATCAAAAGCGTCTGCGGCAGCGTGTGGAGCAAACCGGCCTTACCGTCCTTGTGCCACGCCATCCAGGATTGCAGACAGCAGCCGGTCACTACGAGCTGCGAGGCCGCCGACGGCACCGCCTGCAATCCCGTGATATGTCCAAGCGTTGGCCCGAGGACGAAATAAGCGATCAGGCCCATCGAGATATATTTGCGGGCTTTCGCCGGATCCATTTCCACCTGGAATCCGTCAGGCACGGTTTTAGGAACGCCCTTACCCAGCATGGCTCCGCCGAACGCCGGCCCGGCCAATAATGCGCCGACGGCAAACGCGGCCATGCCCCAGGTGGCTTGCCGGAACCCGAGCACTACGTATTCCTTATCCGGCAGTTCCACCCAGGGAAATGCGTGGATCAGCGCGCCCAGCCAGTACAACATCCACATTTGAAAGCAATACGAAGCCACGAGCCCCACGGTTGGCCGGCGCATTACCAGGTAGAGCAGCGGGACAAGGATGAGGCCCCACTCCCACAACATCGGCGCGATCGCGACGCTATCCATGGAGAGCTCCCGCCTGGTGATACCGGGAGTCGTTCAGGATGTCTTCGAAAGCGGCCGCCACGTCGCTCCAGTCTCTCGGGCGGAAATCGTCGTAAGTCTTGTCGACCATTTCCGCCAATTCCTCCCGGTTTTCGTCACACCAGCGCAGCCGGTCAATGAAAGCGTCGGGATCGCGTATGGGGAGAACCCACCCGTTCTGCCCGTCGCGAACGAAATCCGGTGCGGCGCAATTTGTGGTCGCCAGGATCGGAAGACCGCCGGCGCTGGCTTGCGTCAGAACCACCGCGAACCCGTCCTCCAGCGTGGGCAGCATAAAGACGTCGCCACCCGCATACCACTGAGGCAATTCAGCTTGTGGCTGGCGTGGGACCATCTCGACGCACGACGGGAGACTGGACACAAACTTCGTGGCTTCCGCGGCGACGGACCCGATCAACTGGAACCGGATTCGTCGCGGATCCACGGCTCGGGCGATCTTCTCGAAATCGTAAAGGCCCTTTCTGAAGCACACCGTGCCGGCGAGAACCACGCGCAGCGGCGCGCCCGACCGGATTCGCCGCTTGCGCTCCGCCAGCACGTCGCGGGTCGGGCGGAAGGCGTGTGCATCGACGCCCAGAGGCAACAGGGCCAGCTTGCTCGCAGGCACACCGGCCTCGATGAAGCTTCGCGACGCGAACGTGGATAATACGCACACACGATCGCTGATCCGATATTCGCGTTCTTCCCGTTCCACCATCCAGTCGCACGGGGTCTCCAGCCTCACTCCCGTTCTCGCGGACTCATCGCGCAGAATATGCAGCTGGTACCGGATGTGCGACGAGCCACGCACCAGAACATGACGCGCGATCTCGGGTGTTCCCTGAAACACCTCTTCGGCCACGCCGCTGAAGGCGTGGACGGCGTCCCACTTTTCCCGTCTAACCTTCTTCAGCGCCCATTTGCTGAATACACTATGCAAAGAAGGGTTGGCCAGGTCCCCGATGCGCGGACCCATGCGGTCCACAATTCTTGCAGCAACTCCGTGAGGCCAAAAGCTGTAGACTCGTTCCGCCGCGAGACCGAATTTCAGGACCGCCCAAACGGGGTAGTTGGTGAAAATGCGCACGTCATGGCCCCGGGCGATCAGAGCTCGCGCGAGGTCGAATCCATGGAACCTGCCATGTACCACCATGGCGATCTTCATGCGAAAGAATTCCTCAGTGCCATTTCCGGAGCGGCGGCTACCTCCCGCCAGGCGCGCGCAATGCCATCCGCCGCTTTGAGAGCCGAAAAGTCGCTCACTTTCTTCCGGCAATCGGAGCGTATGGCGGGGCCGGAAACGCGATCTGCCGTGCGGGCGATGGCATCCGCCAGGCTGTCGGGAGATCCGGCTTTGGCAACGGCTCCCGTTCGACCCTCCTCGATCAAGTCCGGCGCGCAGCCTACGGCGTCGGACACAACGCACGGCACGCCGTGGTGCAGGGCTTCATTGGCTACAAGGCCCCAAGTCTCGAACCGCAGGCTGGGCAGCACAAGCATATCGGCGGCATGGTACCAGGGGCTCAACGCCGTCTGATTCCGGAAGCCGGGAAACAGGGCGCGCACCCCCGGCTCGCTCCGGCAGGAGGCCTCGAGCAAAGCTTGCTCAGGCCCGCTTCCGAGAAAAACGAGCACCACGCGGGCGCGGAGATCGGAGGGCAGCAGTTTCGCCGCCGCCGTCAGGATGTGGACACCCTTGCGCTCGCTCAATTTTCCCGAGAAAAGAATCGCGACGTCGTTTTCCGCGAGGCCGATCTCGGCGCGCGTCGCCGGCCGCAGGGTGTCGCGGTCGGTTTCCTCGCAGCGGAAGGGCGCTGTGTTCACGCAGTAAGGCGCAAATATCATCTTTTCTTCGGGAACGCCCAGGCGGCGGTAATGGGCATAAGAATTCGACCCGATCGGCAGCACCCGCGCGCACAGCGAGTACAACCGCCGCAGCGTCCAGTCCCGAATCGCGGACTTCACCGAGTGGCGCGCCGCGGCCTGATCGGACGTCTCCGCCCGGAAGAGAACCGGCCAGCCTGTCTTCCGCGCCGCATAAAACGCGGCGATGTTGAACCATCTCGAATAACCGGTGAGCAATACAGCCGAACCCTGCACTGCCTCGAGCATTCGCGAGAGGCCGCGGGCGGAGACTTCTTCGAACGACTGCGCTCCCCCCTCTCTTGCCCTCGAAAGAAACCTGACATTGTTGCCCGCGGTGAGATCCACATCCCACGAAAAGGAGGCGTTGAATTCTTTATCCCGGTATCCGGCCACACTGAAATCGGACCCGTAGATCACGGTGACGGGAATTCCGTACGCCTCCTCGACCAGCCTGTACACGGGCGCGTGATACTGCACCGGATGCGTTTCGATAACCACCAGCGGGCGATTTTCCGTTTTCATCGAATCGCTTTCGCCTTCCAGCCTGTTTGTGCCTGCGATACGGAGTCCGCGGCATTCCGCCCGCTGCCG
>Ga0181521_10006390_pt1 | contig 12790 bp, 5 predicted proteins | sample PEATcosm2014_Bin_32_FD_119764 | JGI IMG/M metagenome (GOLD analysis project Ga0181521, IMG submission 119764) | Peatland microbial communities from MTU Mesocosm Facility, Houghton, MI, USA - PEATcosm2014_Bin02_60_metaG | ecosystem: Environmental > Terrestrial > Soil > Wetlands > Peat | place...
CCCAGGAGATAAGCGGCAGGCGCCAGCGCCTTCAGGCTGGGGATTAGATCGCGATAACTGACCGCGCGGGAGATCGCCAAATCGAACGTCTCATTCTTTTCATTCACCTGCTCGGCCACCTGCTCGGCACGGCACGCCAGCACTCGCACGTTCGACAGGCCGCGCGCCGCCTCCATGAGAAACACTGCCTTGCGTTGGTGCGATTCAATCAGAGTGACTACGCAATCGGGGCGGTAGACCGCGACCGGAAGACCGGGAAACCCCGCGCCTGAGCCCACATCGGCGATGCGCAGCGCGCCGGCGGGCAGGCGCGCCGCCAGGAAGATAGACTCGCCATAGTGGCGTTCGACGGCCTCAGGCAGGTCCCGAATGGCGGTGAGATTGAGCGTGCGATTCCAGAGAACCAGCAGGTTGTAATGGGATTCCAGCGCCTCGGCCTGCGCGCCGGTCAACTCCGCGATGCCGCGCAGCCGGTCGCGTAGCAGGTCACGAAACACGGCTGAGACCCAGGTAGACATCCAGCACGGCTACCGCGGCAGGTGTGACGCCGGGGATGCGAGCGGCCTGACCGAGGGTCGCGGGACGCACCCGGTTGAGCTTGTCGCGAACCTCGCGCGACAAACCGGGAATGCCATCGAAGCCGAAGCCAGCCGGGATGGGGCGGCGCTCGGCAGCCTTCAGGCGCTCCATCTGGCGCTCTTGCTGGCCGATGTAGCCGCTGTACTTGGTTTCGGTTTCGACAGTGGTCAGCATGGCGGGTATGGCGTCCTCTCCCAGCACCTCGCGAATCCAGCCGGAGATTTCCGCGATCCGCGCTTCGGGACGCTTCAGCCACTGGCCGTTGCGGTGGCTCTCCAGCGCCTTTTTCAGCAACTCATGCTGCCTCTGCTTGCGCTCGAAGGCGTCCCAGCGCGCATCGGTCACCAGGCCCGCGCGCCGGCCCATCGGCGTCAGACGGGCGTCAGCGTTGTCGATGCGAAGGTGCAGGCGAAACTCGGCGCGCGAGGTGAACATGCGGTAGGGCTCGTCGGCGCCTTTGGTGATGAGGTCGTCGATGAGAATCCCGGTGTAACCTTCGGAGCGGCCGACAATCACCGGCTCCCGCCCGCTGAGTTTCGACGCCGCGTTCATGCCGGCAATGATGCCCTGGCACGCCGCTTCCTCGTAGCCGGACGTGCCATTGATCTGGCCCGCCAGGTAAAGGCCGGCGATGGATTTCACTTCGAGCGTGTGCGCCAACTGGCGCGGGTCGATGGCATCATATTCAATCGCGTAGCCGGGCCGGATCATTTCCGCGCGCTCCAGGCCGGGAATCGATGCGACTACCGCGGCCTGCACGTCGATGGGCATGCTGGTGGACATGCCATTGACGTAGACTTCGTTGGTGTCGAGGCCCTCCGGTTCGAGAAAGATCTGGTGACGCAGCTTGTCGGGGAATTTGACGATCTTATCTTCAATGGAAGGGCAGTAACGCGGCCCGACGCCTTCGATCTGGCCGCTGTAGAGCGGCGAGCGCGGGATGGCCTCGCGGAGAATGCGGTGCGTCTCTTCGGTGGTGTAACCGATGTGGCATTGGATTTGCGCGCGGTCGATGCGCCCGGTCATAAATGAAAATGGCGTGGGTTCGGCATCGCCGGGCTGCGGCTCGAACCGCGACCAGTCGATGGTGCGGCCATCCAGGCGGGGCGGCGTGCCGGTCTTGAGGCGAGTCCAATTCAGGCCCAGCGCGCGCAACTGTTCGCCCAACAACTGCGAGGGCGCTTCGCCGTTGCGTCCGCAACTGTAGCGCGCTTCGCCGACGTGCGCCAGGCCGTTGAGGAATGTCCCGGTGGTGACGATCACGGCGCCCGAATCGAGCGTGCGGCCGTCGCGCAAGGTGACGCCGGTGGCGCGGCCCGCCTCGATGTTCAGAGCCGCCACTTCGGCTTGTTTGATGCGGAGATTGGGTTCCTGTTCGAGCACTTCGCGCATGCGCGCCCGATACAACTTCTTATCCATTTGAGCGCGCGGCGACCAAACGGCGGGCCCGCGGCTGGTGTTGAGCAGCCGGAACTGGATGCCCACCGCGTCGGCCACTTCCCCCATCACGCCGCCCAGCGCGTCCACCTCGCGCACCAGGTGACCCTTGGCAATGCCGCCGATGGCGGGGTTGCAGGACATCTGCGCGATCAGGTCCAGGTTCATGGTGACGATGGCCGTCTTCAGACCCATTCGCGCGGCGGCGCGGGCGGCTTCACACCCGGCGTGACCGGCGCCGATGACCACGACGTCGTAGCGTTCGCGCATTGATACTATTCTAATGGTGCAACCAAGATGAGAGTTCTCGTGATCGGCAGTGGAGGCAGAGAGCACGCGCTGGCGTGGAAGCTGGCGCAATCGCCGGGGACGGATGTGTTCGCGGCGCCGGGCAATCCGGGGATGGCAGGCATCGCTACATGCCTGGCGGTGAAGGGCGCCGGCTCCGCGCAGTTGCTGGCGGCGGCGGAAACGATTGACGCGGATTTGACGGTGGTCGGACCGGAGGTTCCGCTGGTGGCCGGCGTGGTGGATGTGTTCCGCGCGGCTGACCGGCGCATCGTGGGACCAAACCGGGAAGCCGCGCAACTGGAAGGCAGCAAGGTCTTCTCGAAGAACTTTCTTGTGCACAGGAACATCCCCACGGCCGCGTTTGTGACCGTCGAAAACGAAACGGACGCGCGCAAGGCGCTGGATCGTTTCGGATTTCCGGTGGTGTTGAAGGCCGATGGCCTGGCGGCGGGCAAAGGCGTAGTGGTGGCCCAGGATCGCGCGCAGGCGGAAGAGGCGCTCGGCACGCTACGGGGCCGTTTGGTGATCGAAGAATTCCTGCAAGGTGAGGAAGTGAGTTTCATTGCGTTGTGCGACGGCCGCGACGTGGTTCCACTGGCCGCCACGCAGGACCACAAAGCGGTGTTCGATGGCGACCGCGGACCGAACACGGGCGGCATGGGCGCCTATTGCGACGCCGCGATCCTCAGCGACCGCCAGGCGGACGACATTCTCAACCAGGTGATTTATCCGACCGTGGAAGCCACCGGCTTCACCGGGTTTCTCTACGCCGGAATGATGATGACCGCGGACGGGCCGAAGGTGCTCGAGTTCAACGTGCGCTTGGGCGATCCGGAAACGCAGCCGCTGATGCACCGCATGAGTTGCGACTTCCTGCCCGCGCTGATGGCCGCGGCGGAAGGCCGCTTGAGCGGCACGCGTCTCGAATGGCGCGCGGGTCCCAGCGTCTGCGTGGTGATGGCATCGGCCGGCTATCCCGGCGCTTACGAAACCGGGAAAGCCATCGGCGGAATTGCGGAAGCGGAGTCGCTGGGCACGGTGGTGTTCCACGCCGGAACGCGCGCAGGCGCGCACGGCCTCGAGACCGCCGGCGGGCGCGTGCTGGGCGTCACCGCCAGTGGAGACAATCTCGCGGCGGCCATCGGCGGCGCGTACCAGGGAGTGGAAGCGATTCACTTCGACGGCGCGCACTTCCGCCGCGACATTGGCCGCAAGGGGCTGGAACGGTACAATGAAGGGAACGTGGGGACGTAGCTCAGATGGATAGAGCGGTCGCCTCCTAAGCGACAGGTCGGCGGTTCGAATCCGCCCGTCCCTACCATTTAACCCACGCCAGATCGAAGCGCGAGCTTCAGCTTTTTCTGCAGTTCCTGAAAACGCGGCTCAGTGCGCAGGCTGGCGAACGCGGGATCGATGCCGAGGGCCAGGATGTCCATTTCACGGTTCTCAATAGCGAATTGCAATTGATCGAGGGCTTCCTGCCGTCTTCCCATCAGCACGCATGTCTTAGCGGCATTGTAGTGCGAGCCTCGTCCCTCCTTCAGGAGGCTCTTCTGGGCCTCCAGCATGCTCTCCAGCATGCCGCCGGGGCCGCGGGCCGCGAAGCCCTTTCGAGCCGCCTCCCAGATCGCCAGGGCCGCCCGATTCCGCGATAATTCCGCCGCCTTCCGCGATTCCCGCAGGTAATTGGGAGCGTCGTTTTGACTCAGATAAATGGCCGCCAGGTAGATATGAGCGGACTGGAAGGCCGGCTCGGCCGCTTCGACCTGCTTTAACAGCGCGATGGCTTGATCGGGCTGGCCTCCATAGAACAGGACGTATCCCTTATCGGCCAGGATGGAGGTTGAGGCCGGGTCCAGCTCGCGGGCCCGCTCGATCTCGGCGAGAGCCTCCCGATAACGGCCCAACACCATGAGCGACGTGGCGTACCAGTGATGCGCCTTCTCATCGTTCGGATTCAGTTGGATCGCGCGCTGGAACTCGCGTTCGCCATTCCCGATATCGAGCGCGCCGTAGAAGAGGACGAACGCCAAGGAACTGTGCGCCTCGGCCGACGAGTCGTCGAGTTCGACCGCCTTCTTCGCGGCGGCAATGGCTCGAGGCCAGGCTTCACTGGCAGGCATAGCGGCGTATTCGCGCAGCAGGTTGTAGCAATCCGCGAGGCCAGAGTAGGCCTTGGCGTAGCCGGGATCCCTCACAATCGCCTGGGTGAAATAATCCACGGCCTGATTGAGACTCTCCGGCGTGCGCTTGTTCCAGTAATACTTGCCCTTCAGGTACAAGTCCTGAGCGGCGGGGCTCACCGCGCGTTCGCTGGGGTTCTCGATCCCCCTGCGGCCGCTCCCGTCAGGCCGGACAAACCGCACAAACAGGACACCCACCGCTGCCGCTGTCAGAAGCAGAGCGACGATGAAGATCCGGCGCTTCGCCGGATTCCATGACAAACGGGCAGCAGGGACAGGAGCGGCTTCGATCGGAGGGTTCTCCGCCGGCGCGGTTCCGATTTCGGCCGTTTTCCGGCGAAACAACGGCACATAGCTGCCCACCGGCAATTCAATCCGGATCTCGGCCCCGGCGCCGCCGGTTTCGTAGTAGCTGGCGAGCCGCTTGCGCAGCCTTGCCGCCTCCTGCCTCACAACCGGATCGAGACGGGGGTCCCAGGAAGCAGGGCGGTCAAACACGTCGGTTCCCAGCACGCTTTCCTTCAAGAGGTGGCGTTCCCCGCGGAGAGCGGTTTCGACGAGATGCCGCAGGAATCGGGCGGGCCGCTTGGCTGTGCCAAACGCCGCGCTCGCGACCACCATGTCGAGTGCCGCGAGCACCGCATCCGGCGGAATTTCTTCGGCGGCGGCTTTCGACTGATTATCGAGGTCTGGTTGGGCGGGCATTTTCAAGCAGAGGCCCCTCCGACGTACCTAACAGGCTACGCACTTTTTCTCCGCTATGCAACTCCCATAGATACCAAGGCTTATCGCACGCGCTGCTACCGTAGCGCTACCCCTTGCTCCTTGTTTTCCCTCCGCCCTGCCCATTAACGTTGGTTAACGCGGTTCCGCGCGGTCCCACATCCATCCGCGCGGCCTAGCAAGAAAACGGGAGGGGTTATGAAGAGGATGTCCACTCGGAGGCTGCTGCCCTTGCTGTTTTGGCCGACGCTTGCTTCGGCGCAGTTTTACAACATCACCACCATCGCCGGCAATGGCCGGCTCCAATTTGGAGCGGGCGGACCGGCGATTGGCGCCAAGCTTGTGGTGCCGAGGTACGTTGCGGTTGATTCCGCTGGTAATACCTATGTGAGCGACACGTACTTCCATCAGGTATTTCAGATTTCGCCCAGCGGAATCATCGCGGCGTATGCAGGCAACGGCACAGCGGGTTTTAGCGGCGATGGCGGACAGGCAACCTCGGCGCAGCTTTTCAATCCGCAGGGTCTCGCCGTGGACGGGGCGGGCAATTTGTACATCGGCGATTCTTCCAATTACCGCGTGCGCAAAGTGACACCGGCCGGCGTGATCACCACCGTTGCGGCCGTGGGCAGTGGCGTCGCTTGCGTGGCCATCGACGCGGCGGGCAATTTGTACGTTTCCGGGGGATACGCCATCGTCAAGGTGGATACCGCCGGTAACGTCACGCCCTTTGCGGGGAGCGCCACAACGCCGGGCTTTTCCGGCGACGGAGGGCCCGCCACCGCCGCCCTGCTCTTTGGCCCCAAGGGTCTCAGGGTGGATGCCGCGGGCAACGTGTATGTGGCCGATCAGGAGAACTTCAAGATTCGCGAGATTTCGGCGCAAGGCATCATTTCGACTGTCGCCGGTAACGGGCAACCCGGTTATGAGGGCGATGGATTGAAGGCCACATTGACGTCGATCTCGCTGCCGGCGGATGTGGCGTTAGACGGCAAGGGTAACTTGTATATCTCCGACAGCAATAACGGCCGCATCCGAGAGGTGAATCTGACGACCGGCATCATCTCGAGCGTCGCGGGCGGAGGCAGTTCGCTGCTGGAGGGCGTGACGCCGCTTTCGGCGGGACTCTCGCCGAATGGAATCACCCTCGACAATAGCGGAAACCTGTTGGTTGCGGATATCAACTATCGCCGGGTGCGGAAAGTCACGCAATCGGCCATTACGACCATCGCGGGAGTGATGCCGACCCAAGGCGCCGGCGACAATTTCCCCGCCACATCCACTGCTCTACTGGACCCATTTGGCGTCGCGGTGGACACGAGCGGCGATATTCTCATCGCCGATCACGTGGATAACCGGATCCGCAAGGTTTCGCCTGCAGGCAACATCACCACCATCATCGGTAACGGCGTGCCCGGCTTTGGCGGCGACGGAGGCCTGGCGATCAATGCCACAATCGGCGACCCGGCCGATGTGGGCTTTGATCCGGCGGGCAACCTGTATTTCGCAACCGGAGATATCCGGCGAATCGCGACGAACGGGATCGTCACGACCGTCGCGGGGAACGGCGTGGTCGGGTATGGCGGCGATAGCGGCCCGGCTACGTCGGCGGCCATGATCGGGCCGACCGATGCCGTGGGAGACGCCGCGGGGAACATCTACATTACAGATCGGGGTAACAGCCTGATCCGGCGCGTAGACTCCGCGGGGATCATCACTACCTACGCCGGTACTATTACGGCCGACGCCGGAGTTGCCGGCTTTAGCGGCGACGGTGGACCGGCCGTGCTGGCGAAACTGTTCCAGCCCTTTCAACTGGCGCTCGACACTGCCGATAATCTTTACATCGCCGACTGGGGCAACAGCCGTGTCCGCAAAATCACCCCCGCCGGCACCATCACCACGGTGGCCGGCGGCGGCAGCGGGACCCTGGGCGACGGAGGCCCCGCCACGTCCGCCACCATTGGCGGCAACCTGTATGGGGTGGCCGTGGACGCGGCGGGAAATCTGTATATCACGAGCAACGCGCGGATTCGCAAGGTGGACGCAGTCACGGGAATGATCTCCACCATCGCAGGAGATGGAACCGCCGGTTTCAGCGGCGACGGTGGATTAGCCACTCTGGCCGAGGTGAATGGGCCGCAGAGCATCGCCGTGGATGCCTCCGGCAACGTCTATTTCGCCGACGAAAACAATTTGAGAGTCCGCCAACTTACTCCGGTCGAGATCGTGAAGGAGGGCGTCGCCAACAGCGCGACTTTCCAGGCCGGCGGAGTGGCGCCGGGAGAGATTGTCACCATCTATGCAGGGCCCGGAGTCAGTCTGGGTCCGGCCACCCCGCTGAGTTTGCAGTTGGATGCGTCGGGCCGCGTCGCGACCCAGCTAGGGGGCACCGTGGTGACGTTCGGCGGGACGCCCGCGCCGTTGACCTATGTCAGCGCGGCACAGATCAACGCCGTGGTGCCGTATGAAGTCGCCGGTCAAACCTCCACGCAACTGCAGGTGAGTTTTCAGGGTAAGCCCACCAACACAGTCACCTTGCCCGTCGTCGCATCCTCCCCCGGATCGTTTGCGATCACGAATCTGGATTATTCACTGAACACGCCCTCCAATCCGGCCCCATCGGGTGGAATCGTGGTGTTATACGGCACGGGTGAGGGGCAAACCATACCGGCGGGTGTGGATGGCGGCGTGAACACCTCCGTGTATCCCCAGCCGGTGTTGCCGGTTAGCGCGACGGTGGGCGGGCAGCCTGCCAAGATTATCTATGCGGGAGCCGCGCCCGATTTTGTGGCCGGTGTGTTGCAGGTCGACATTCAGATTCCGGCCGGCGTGAGCGGAACAGTCCCGCTCGAATTGACAGTCGGCACCGCAAGTACACCGTCGGGTCTCACCGTCTCGATCAGTGGGCAATAAGAGGAAGTAAGAGGATAGGAAAGCGCCGCACCCTTCCACCTTGATTCGAATCGAAAGACGGCCAAAGGAAATCATTCAATGAGAATCAGAATCGTCACCGGTGTGCGCACCGTGGTTCCTGTCTTCCTGATCGGCATGGCTGCCTGCGCGCAGGCTCCCTCACATTTGACTTCGCCAGATAGCACCGCCGCCTCGCGGCAGGTTGCCGCAAGCTATGGCAAGTTACCACTCAGCTTTGAACCCAACCAGGGCCAAACCGACCCGCGGGTGCAGTTCGTCTCTCGCGGAGCCGGCTACACCATCTTCCTCGGCCCGGCCTCAGCGACGTTCGCCCTCCAGCGTGGCGCCAGGACAAGCCGGCCAACCCTACCCGGCCAGCAGCCCTCCTCAGCGGAGTCCGCCGTGGTGCGCATGGATCTGCTGGGCGCCAACCCAGACATCGCGATCGAGCCGCAAGGCAAGCTGCCCGGCATCGCCAACTACCTGACCGGGAGCACCCGCACTAAATGGCCCACCAACCTTCCCACCTATGCGAAGACCCGCTCGTCAAATGTGTATCCAGGTATCGACCTCATCTATTACGGCACCCAAGGTCAGCTCGAATATGACTTCGTTCTAACTCCACACGCCGATCCGGCCAGCATCCGCCTGCGATTTTCAGGCGCCACACCGGTGATCGATGGGTGCGGCGACCTGGTTCTGGCGCTCGCGACCAAGGACGGCCAAAACGACATCCGCTTCCACAAGCCGGTCCTTTATCAGCAGGTGGAGGGAATCCGCCGTCCCGTGAACGGCAAGTTCACCGTCGCCGCCAATCATGATGTCGGTTTCCAGGTCGGCGCCTACGACCACCGCCGCGAACTGGTAATCGATCCCGAACTGGTGTACTCCAGCTACCTCGGCGGCTCCTCGCAGCAGTCGGTCATCTACGGCATGGCGATCAACGCCGCCGGCCAGATGTATGTCACCGGAATTACCAACGCACTCGATTACCCGACCACACCAGGCGTCATCCAAACAAGCTGCCCGGCTAGTAATGGAACCTTTGATACTAAGTGCGGTCCGTCATCGTCATCGGCGGCCTTTGTCTCCAAAATCAGCGCCGACGGCCAGTCACTCATCTATTCCACCTATCTGGGTGGAAGTGGCGGCGGGTACGGAGTGGGCGGAGCGGCCGCCGGCGCAGGAGGCAGCGGAAACGACCTCGGCACTGGAATCGCGGTGGATGCCAGTGACAATGCCTGGGTTGTGGGCCAAACCAATTCGAATAATTTCCCCATTACGGCCGATGCTTACAGCCTCAACTGCGAACCGGCGGAAATAGCCTCGGGCGCTTATATAATCTCGACGAAAGCCAACAGTTGCGGCGGCCCGAACGCCTCGGGATACTTTTACAACGGCACCTATTCTTTGTTCCTCGTCCAACTCAACCCAACAGGGACGACTATGTTGTACGGAACGTTTCTGGGCGGCACTAACGGCGAGCTTGCGGCTCAGATCGCTCTCGATGCGGCGGGCAACATCTATGTCGCGGGAACGGCCTACACCAACGCCCCCGGAACGTTCGCGCAGACGAGTTACTATAACTATCCAACCACACCGTCCGCGTTTCAAACTCAAGCACTGACCGGCGGTGCGTTCTCGGCGTTCGTCACCGAGTTCGCTCCGGGCGGGCAAACCATCCTCTATTCCACGATGTTCGGCGGCCCTAACGAAAACACATATAACAACGCTCTGGCGGTTGGAGCGGGGAAAATCTTTATCGGCGGTTTCACCCAGGACCCGCACCTGCCCACAACCCCGGGCGCCATATCGAGTACCTGCCAAGGCGGTCCAACCGCGGCGGGTCCCGACACTGATTGTGTAGATAACAGCGCGAACGGTTATGTCGCCGAGTTCGATCCGGCCAAGTCCGGCGCAGGATCCTTGGTCTTCTCCACCTATTTGAATGGTTCGGTATCGACGCAGAGGACCGAATCTTCATCGGTAAATGCGCTTGCGGCCGATGCCTCGGGTAACGTGTATGCCGGTGGACAAGATAGCTACACCGTGCAAGAGGGCTTCCCGACAACGCCGGGAGTATTGCAGCCGGCTTGTCTGGTCGCCACCAATTCAGGTGAGTGCGGTACCGGCTTTGTGACCAAGCTGAGCCCGACGGGAGCTTTGGTGTGGTCGACTTTCTATGGCTCGCCCTCGACGGCCGGAGGGAACCAAACCGTATCGGCGATCGCGCTCGATGCCAACAGGAATGTCTACATCGCCGCCAACGCGAGTGGACTGGGCGATTTTCCGCTGAACAACGGCTTCCAGGGCTACGCCGGCGGGGTTGCCTATGTCACCGAGTTGAAAAGCGATGCCTCACAGGTACTGTTCGGCTCCTTCTACGGCGGTCCGAACAACGTGTTTCCGACGGGAATGGCGGTCGATGCGAAGGGAAACATCTACGTCGCCGGTTACACCGCCGGAGGCCTGCCGCTCGACAGCGCTTATCAGAGCACCAACGGTGGAGGGTACAACGAAGGCTTCTTCGCCAAGATCTCGGGCCCGGCCGGTCCGCCCACCCTTGCCGGGGCGGTGAACGCCGAAAGCGGCAGCCCAACCATCGCGCCGAACACCTGGGTTGAGATCGATGGGGCGAACCTCGCTAAGGCCGGGGATTCGCGCACCTGGCAGGCCTCCGATTTTCAGAACGGCAATATGCCGACTCAGCTCGACGGCGTCAACGTAACGGTGAACGGCAAACCCGCGTACATGTTTTATATCAGTCCCACGCAGGTGAATATTCTCACCCCGCCCGATGCTCTGTCGGGATCGGTCGCCATCGAACTCACCTACAACAGCGTCACCAGCGCATCCATCAGCGTTCCGGCGCAGACGCTATCGCCATCGTTTTTCGTCTTCGGCGGCACACCATACGTGGCCGCGCGGCACGCCGACTATAGCCTTCTGGGGCCGGCCAGTTTGTTTGCCGGCTCGACGACGCCCGCCAAGCCCGGAGAGACGGTGCTGCTCTACGCCAATGGCTTCGGCGCGACGAGCGTGCCCGTGGTCAGCGGATCGGAGGTGCAGTCGGGAAGCTTGTCGCCGCTGCCGGTAGTCGAGATTGGCGGCGTGAACGCGTTTGTCGCGTTTGCCGGCCTGGTTGCGCCGGGCGAGTTCCAGTTCAACGTAACGGTGCCCGCGTCGCTGGCGGATGGGGATCAGCCGCTCACGGCGACATACAACGGTTCCACCACACAGGCAGGAACCCTGATCACGGTACACAACTAAGTGGAAAACTGACCGGGCACAAGTCCGCGCGTCGATCCTGACGATAGATGGGTCGCTTACGCCCTCAGCCGGCCACCCGCTCCAGGCACTCGGCGCCGCAGATGGCTTCGAGAGCAGCGCGGAATTCCTTATCGGGGCGGACCTTGGCCGGAACGTCGAGCAGGACCGAGAAATCGCGCGGGGCTTCCAGGCGCAGCCGCACCTGGGTTTCGCCCGGCTTGCGCTTGAAGAGTTCGTCGAGCGCGGCGGCTCTATCCGTCCCGCCGTTGCGGCCCAGCCAGACGCGGATGGAAATCACCGACGGCATGTCCACGCGCGCCACATCGAGCGGAATGATATCCTGCACCGACACCTTGGGCGGCGCGTTCTCTTCGGGCAGGATCAGGCCGCGCACCAGCACGGCCTGGTCTTCCACCACCTGCGCGGCGAGGCGTTCGTAGCTGGAAGCGAAGACCATGCCGTCCACCGACCCCTGCTGGTCTTCGATGGTCAGCGCCACCCAGGGCTTGCCTTCCTTGTTGCGCTTGCGCGCGATCGAGCGCAGCACGCCGCACAGGGCGACCTCGGCATTCTTGGCGAGGCCTTCGAGATTGCTGGTATCATGCGTGGCCAGCTCGGCGATCTTTTCCTGATAGCGATCGAGCGGATGCCCGGTCACCCAGAACCCCAACAGCTCTTTTTCGCCGGCCAGCTTGTCCTTTTCGGTCCAATCGGGAACGTTGGGTAGCTGCGGGTCGTGCGGTTCCGCGCCGCCCATCATTTCGCCGAACAAGCCGGTTTGCCCGCTTTCGCGGTCGCGGTGAGCGCGCTGGCCCGCTTCCATGGCGCCTTCCACGGCGGCGAATTTCTGCGCCCGCGTTCCCTCCAGCGAATCCATCGCGCCGGCGCGAATCAGGCTCTCGATCATGCGCCGGTTCACGGCTCCCAGGTCGACCGTTTCGGCGAACTGATGGATGGTGCGGAAGCGGCCCAGTTGCTCGCGCGCGCGGCCGATGGCCTCGACCGCGGATTGGCCCAGGTTCTTCACCGCACCCAAGCCGAAGCGGATGCCGATTCCACCGGGCGCGTGCGCATCCGGCGTGAAGCTCCACTCGGACTGATTCACGTCCGCCGGCAGGATGGTGATGCCCATGGCGCGGCATTCGTTGATGTACTTGACGACCTTGGCGGTGTTGCCGGTTTCCGAAGTGAGCAGCGCGGCCATGAAATCCACCGGGTAATGGGCTTTCAGATACGCCGTCACGAACGCCAGGAAGGCGTACGCGGCGGAGTGCGACTTGTTGAATCCGTAGCCGGCGAACTGCTCCATCAGATCGAAAATCTTTTCGATCTTGCGCTGCGCGAAGCCGCGCGCGACCGCGCCCTTCACGAAGTGCTCGCGCTCCTGGGCC
>Ga0181521_10006391_pt1 | contig 12790 bp, 11 predicted proteins | sample PEATcosm2014_Bin_32_FD_119764 | JGI IMG/M metagenome (GOLD analysis project Ga0181521, IMG submission 119764) | Peatland microbial communities from MTU Mesocosm Facility, Houghton, MI, USA - PEATcosm2014_Bin02_60_metaG | ecosystem: Environmental > Terrestrial > Soil > Wetlands > Peat | place...
CGGCGGGCAACTGGTTCCGGGCGGATCCATCATCGTCCGGCAGCGCGGCACCAAGATCAAGCCCGGCGAAAACGTTGGCTGGGGCAAGGACGACACGCTGTTTGCGAAGATCGGCGGCATCGTCGAGTTCCGCGATCGCGGCCAGATGGGCAAATTCGTCAGCATCAAGGCCGCGCAATAATCGAAAGCCGCCGCAGGCGGAACCGCCTGCGCCACAAAGACACCTCTTGGTTCCTTTAGTTGTGGGGCAGGCGGTTCCGCCTGCCGACTCCTCATGCTTGTCGACGAAGTAAGAATCACCATCAAAGCGGGCGACGGGGGGAACGGCTGTCTGGCGTTCCGGCGCGAGAAGTATGTCCCTCGCGGCGGTCCCAGCGGCGGCGACGGCGGACACGGCGGTGACATTGTCATGGCCGCGACCATCCACCGCAACACCCTGCTGCATTTCCGCTTCAATCCGGAATACACAGCCGAGCGGGGCCGTCACGGCGAAGGCAGCAATCGCACAGGCCACGACGGCAAGAGCCTGATCGTCGAAGTGCCCGTCGGCACCACGGTATTCGACTCGGAGACCGGCGAAAAACTCTTCGACTTCACCGAAGACAAGCAAACCTGGCTCGCCGCAAAAGGCGGCCGCGGAGGGCGAGGCAATGCGCGCTTTTCGACGTCCACGCATCAGGCGCCGACCGAGCACGAGCCGGGGAAACCGGGCGATTTCCGAAAGCTGCGGCTGGAGCTGAAGCTGCTCGCCGACGTGGGGCTGGTCGGTTATCCCAATGCCGGCAAGTCCACGCTCATCTCGCGGATTTCCGCCGCGCGTCCCAAGATCGCCGATTATCCTTTTACCACCCTTGAGCCAAATCTCGGCGTGGTGCAGATGCCGGACCTTCGCTCCTTTGTGGTGGCCGACATTCCGGGCATCATCGAAGGCGCGCATGAAGGCCGCGGGCTCGGGATTCAGTTCCTCAAGCACGTCGAGCGCACCAAGCTCCTGCTGCACCTTGTCGACATGTCCGAAACCGGGCGCGATCCGGTGCACGACTTCGAAACGCTCATGCTGGAACTGGAGAGCTTCTCGGAAGCGCTGGCGAAAAAACCGATGTTCGTAGCCGCCAGCAAAATGGACGTGGCGCAGGATCCGTCGAAGGTCGCCGCGCTGCGCGATCTGGCAACTGAGCGGCATCTGCCATTCTTCGAAATATCGAGTGCGACGGGGCAGGGAATTGAAGCCCTGAAATTCGCTTTGGCCGAGCGCATCCTGCCAGTCCCGGAGACCGTAAATGGATAATCCCCTCCATCCGGCTGAATTGCGCGTGCTCGGCGCGCTGATTGAGAAAGAGAGCACGACGCCGGAATACTATCCGCTCACGCTGAACGCCCTGGTCGCCGCCTGCAACCAGAAATCGAACCGGTGGCCGGTGACGGAGTACGACGAGGGCGAGGTGATGACGGCGCTTGACGGGCTGCGCGCGCGAGGATTCGCCGCTGCGCTGACCGGCGGCAGCCGTGTCGCCAAGTATGCGCAGCGGTTCACCGAGAAGCTGAATCTCGGCCGGCGCGAAACCGCCATTCTCTGCGTTCTGATGCTCCGCGCGCAGCAGACGCCCGGCGAAATCAAGGGGCGGACGGAGCGCATCTACGCCTTCTCGGATCTCGATGAGACCGAGACGGTGCTGCAAAAGATGATCGAAGCTGGTCTGGTGCAGAAGTTAGCGCCCGCGCCGGGCATGAAAGAGGCGCGGTTCGCGCACACACTGGGCGGAGTCGTGGAGCAGCAGACAGTAGCCGAGGCACGCGTCGACCGAATCTCGGCTCTCGAAGCAGAAGTCAGCCGTTTACGCGAAGAAGTCGCGGAATTGCGCCGCCGTCTCGACGAAGTTCTTTAAGTCGGGCGGGCAATCCTGCCTGCAGCCGCCTTTCAGGCGGCTCTTAAATTACCCGACGATTTCCATCCAGCGATGCCGGTCGGCGATCCTGCCAAACTGGATGCCCTGCAATTCAGCGTTCAGCTTGAGCGTGACCTCGCCCGCGGTGCCGTCTCCGATGACAAGTCGTTTGCCCGATTCGAAGACCAGTTCTTTGATCCCCACCACCACCGCCGCCGTGCCGCAGGCGAACACTTCCGTCACCTGCCCGGACTGGATTTTCGCGGACGCATCATCGATCTGAATCGGCTTTTCCTCGACCTCGAATCCGAGATCGCGCGCCACCTGGATGACCGAATCGCGCGTTATACCCGGCAGAATCGTGTTCTGCAGAGGAGGCGTATAAAGCTTCTTTCCTTCGACGAAGAACACGTTCATGCCGCCCAGTTCTTCCACCTGACGTTTGCCGTTCGAGTCGAGGAACAGAACCTGCGAGCAACCCCGCTTCTTACCCTCTTCGATGGTCAGCAGGCTGATGGCGTAATTCGCGGAAGCCTTCACCGCGCCGGTTCCGCCCTGCGCCGCGCGCGACGTGGTCTCAGCGACATAGACCGTCACCGTCCCGGCGCCGCCCGATCCCGCTTCTTTGAAGTAAGCTCCCGAGGGCAAGGCCAGGATGAAGAAGAGAAATTCGTGGGAAGCATGCACTCCGATCGCCGCTTCCGTACCGATCAAAGTCGGCCGCAGATAAAGACTGCCGGGCTCCTGTGGAATCCACTCTTTTTCCGAATGGACCAGAGCCTTGACGGCCTCCACAAAAAACTCCGGATCTACCGGCGCCATCGCCAGGCGCCGCGCCGATACCGCGAAACGCCGTCCGTTCTCCGCGGGCCGGAAAAGCGCTGCTTTCCCGTTCGCCCAGCGGTAGGCCTTCATTCCCTCAAAAATCGATTGCGCGTAGTGCAGAACGATGGCGGCCGGATGCAGCGAAATGTTGTGCCAGGCTTCGACGCGGGCGTTGCCCCAGGCGCCGTCGCGATACTCGGCAACAAACCAGTTCGGTGCAAAGGTCGTGCCGAATTCCAGTTTTGCCGGGTCGAGATCGACTGCCACCGATCCCGCGGAAGGTGCGGTAATCTGAATGTCCAAAGTGGCCATAAATAATTGTAATATGCGCTACGCTGAAATCGAATCGCACGAGAAAAACGGCCCTGGCGTTTCTTCTGCTGCTATGGCCGGCAAAAGCGGGATTACTACGCCGCCAACGATTAACACAAACCTTCCGATGAAGTGAAACCCGATTGGGATCTTACCGGCGCAGTCGATGATCTCCGCGTTTTCTTCGAGATGGGGTACAAGCTGGCGCAGGGTAACCAGTACCCTGCGTGGGAGCCCGGTACGGAATTTAAAGCCAGACGCGACGCAATGATGAAATAATAGGGTCAAAATGGCGATTCACAGCCACGTTCTGCACAACGGCGAAATCAAAAAATCATCGGAACCTTCGCTCAATCCCGGACAGGTCGGACTGCTCTCGGGATGGGGCGTTTTCAGCACGCTGCGCGTTGCCGACGGCGCGATGTTTGCCTGGGAGCGCCACTGGGCGCGGATGTCGCGCGATGCCCGGCTCCTGAACGTCGCTATGCCGGGCGATCGCGACCGGGTCGAGGCCGATCTGCTGCGGCTGATCGAGGCGAACGGAGCGGCCAACAGCACTCTGCGCATCAGTGTCGTGCGCAACGGTGGCAGTCATTTTGAGGGTGCCTGGAATACCGCGCCCAGTGACATCATCGCTTTTACCGCACCGTCCAAAGCCTGGGGCGAGAGTGTCCGTCTCTCGATCCAGCCAGCCGGCCGTTTCGCCGCAGGCGAGTTCACCAGCGCCAAGATCCTCTCGTGGGCGCACAACCTGCGCTGGGTGGAACAGGCTCAGGAACAGGGCTTCGACGAGGTCATCCTGCTGAACGAGCACGGCCGCGTTGCGGAAACCACTTCCGCAAATATCTTCGCCGTATTCGGCGCGAAGATCGTGACGCCTCCCGTCGCGGAAGGATGTTTGCCTGGAATCACGCGCGAAGTGCTGCTGGAAGAGATTCGCGTACCCGGCCTGCAGATGACGGAAGGCGCGCTGACTCTCGACGATCTCTACCGTGCCGACGAGGTGCTGATTACCTCAACCACGCGCGGACTTCTTCCCGTGCGGGAGATCGCCGGAAGAGAGCTGAACCGCCGCCATGACGCCAGCGTCCCCTTATCGGCGGCTTTTCAGGCTTTCTTTTCGCGCGATATCGCTTCCCGCAGGCACGCTGCTGTGCTCGCCTGACTATGCTGGAGTGCCCCAACTGCGGTAGCCGGTATCTGCGCCCTTCCCGTCCGCGCAATTCCTCGGAAAGTCTCGGCAGATTCCGATTCATCTCCCCGATGCGCTGCCTCGACTGCAAGAACCGATTCATCGCGCGGACGTTCGCATGGTCGGAACTCCGCTTTGCCCGCTGCCCGAAATGCTTCCGCATGGATCTCAGCGCGTGGTTGACCAATAGTTCCAAACCAAATTTCTGGGGACAGGTCAAGTTAGTTTTCGGGGCTCACCGATGGCGTTGTGAATACTGCCGTCTGAATTTTGTGAGCCTGCGAAGACGGAGTGAAGTGTTTTCCTTCAAGCGATGGGAACGCTTCCAGCAGCGCGCCGAGCAGCAGCGCGCCGAGGGATCGGGCCTGTCACCGGACATGCCACAAAAAAATGTCCAGGGTTCACGGCACGATTGAGCGAACCGCCGGCATGCTCGGCGTTCGATCTGCGGCCGGATGCTCCGGGCTTTCCGTTTACCGCTCGCCGACGCTGCTTTTCAACGTGCGCCGGGTCGGTGCCATAAACGGAAGCTCAGCGGATCACACATCCTGCCGGAGCCGGAAACTCGAAACGGCCTTTCGCTCGCTCGCAACGACGCTTTCGCCACCATTGCGAGGTCAACGCTCCTGACCTGCTTCTTCGAATCCACGCCAAAAACCATCCCAAACCCGTTCGATCTCGGACTCCTCCGCTCTGTGCCGGTTTCGAAGCCGCCACAGGGCGAAATCAACGCCCTTGACCCGTTGCCTGAGCCGATCTCCGGCGCTCTCGCGATTTTTGCCGATCTCCACTCCCCTTTAGGTCTTTTGAACCTTCCGGATCAAAGCGTTCGACCGGTTCCATCGCCAGAAGCTCGCCTCGCGAAACGTTCGATTGTCCTTTGCTCCCCGCCGCGTTTTCTTTCGATCGCGCTTCGGATCAATGCTCGAAACCCGTTTCGTTCCGCTTGGCTACATCGTCCCGTAAACCCTGGAACTGAGTCGATCATGTACTGCGAACCACCTCTTCGTCAAACGGAAAATGATCTGTTTCGAGAGCTTTCCTCAGCTTTTTCAGGCATTACTTTTCAATCGGTTACGAAGAAATGACAGTGGATTCGCTGTGCATAAACCAGCAGGCTGACGATCTGTTTGCACCTCGGCAAAAAAGATTGATCGCATGGCTGAAATGCACCATGGGTGGTGGCTTGGAGCACTGACGTCAGGCATTTCTATTACAATGTTTTCAATGGTTTAATCGAGATCCATTTTTGGCAGGAAGCGTGCCCTACGTTTTGCGCATGAGTCAAGGGAGCCAGACTATGAAACCAATATTTGCCGGAAAGACCCTCTCTTTTGTTTCTCGAATTTCCATTGGCCTGCTGTGCATCGCCGGATTCGCCGCCGCGCAGGATCAGACGCCGCAGCCGCATCAGTGGCGTACGTTCGGTCAGGCAGCGCCCGCGCCAGGCGATCTGCAGCAGGCCGCTCCTGCGCAGCCCGATCAGGCCGCGCCGCCAGCGTTCCAGAATGCCCCTTTGGACCAGGCTCAGGGACCAGGCCAGGTTCCTCCCGCTCAGGGCAACTATCCCCCGCCCAGCGGCAACTACGGCATTCCTTCCCGTTTGACGATTAAGCCCGGAACCTATGTCACGGTGCGGATCAACCAATTCCTGTCATCGGACCGGAACCAGACCGGCGATGCGTTTGCGGCCACCCTCGCCCAGCCCCTCGTGGTCGATGGAATTGTGGTGGCGCAAAGAGGCCAGACCGTTGGCGGACGCGTCTCTGAAGCCCAGAAAGCCGGACGCGTGGAGGGTACCTCGCGTCTCGGTGTGCAGTTGACCGATCTGACGCTCGCCGACGGATCGACGGTACCGATCCAGTCCCAGATGATTAACCGTAATGGTCCGACTTCGGTTGGGCGCGACGCGGCTGCAATTGGCGGAACCACGGCCTTGGGCGCTGCGATCGGCGCCGGGGTCGATTTGGGCCGGGGCGCTGCGATTGGCGCCGGTGCGGGCGCTGCGGTTGGAATCCTGGGCGTTCTGTTGACGCGCGGGCGGCCAACCATCATCTATCCGGAATCCACGCTGACCTTCCGCATCGACAGCCCGGTTGACGTGGCGACCGACCATGCACCGCAGGCGTTCCGCTATGCCGACCAGCAGGATTACGGAACCGGCTATGGCGCTCCCGGACCGCGATCCCCGGCTATGTATGGCGGAGCGCCCTACGGCGCGCCGTACGCGGCACCTGCGCCAGTGGCGCCGTATCCCTACTACGGCTATGCCTACGGCCCGGGTTACTACCCCTACTATCCGGGGTTCTCGGTTTTTGTTGGACCTCGGTACTATGGCGGCTTCTACTACGGCGGATACCGATTCCGCCGGTAAGATTCTCCCTCGGTGTGACTCTCCTCGCCGCGCAGCCTTTACGGGCTGCGCGGTTTTTTTGCGTCCAAAAAATAATTACTGGCCGCGTCCGCCGGCAGCCGGCGCCGGAGGATTGATCACGGCATTGTCCCAGTGTTCGGTGAGTTTGCCGTTCTTCACTCGGAAGGTGTCGAAGGTAAAGGCTTCATAGAATTTGCCCGGCTCGGCCGTGGGGTCCTGCCGGTACTGCTTGTGAACCATCGTCACGATATCGCACTCGGCGGTGACAATCTCAAACTGATTTCCGGCGGGCGGTTGGGGGCCCGGACCGCGCCCGCGTCCGCCGCCGACGAGCGTGCCGCCAGGGCCGAATAATCCCTTCAGAACAAATTGGATTTGTTCATAGTCGCTTCTGTGCGCGTCTTCACCGGCCTTCTTGATGGCCGGGTTGTGTTGCCTGTATGTCGGATCGATCAGATTAATCTTGTCCTCGAGGCTGCTGCCCGGAGCGAAAAATGCGATGGCGGCTTTCTTGTTGGCCTCGAGCTGCGCCGGCGTAGCCGCGCAGCCGGGCGTCGGATTCGCCTGCTGCGCCAGAACCAGGCCTGCGCTCAGCATGGCGATTGGTAATGCCTTTAAGAATGCGTTCGTCATATTCATTTCCTTTGTGGTGGTGTTCCGCGCCTTCCAGAATATCAACAACGCCCTGTCAACTCGCGTCACTCTGTGGTACCGTTCCTGCTGAGGTCTCCGCTCCTCAAATGTCGCTCTTCGATTTTTGTCAGTGGCTGCACGACTCGCCGGCCGCGGCGGTCATGCGCAGTTCGAGCGCGACCTTCACCGTCATCAATTCCATTCACGCGCTCGGTATCGTGCTCGTCGCCGGAACCATTCTCCTGGTCGACCTGCGCCTCCTTGGGCTCGGTCTGCGCCGTGAACCCGTGAAGGATGTTGTCGCCCGCATTATCCCCGTCACGCTCTTCGGCTTCGCCATGATGGCGCTGACCGGCCTGTTGATGTTTTTCCCCGAGGCCGTGCGCTATTACAAAAGCCCCGCCTTCCGCATCAAGCTGGTGCTGCTCGCGCTCCTGGGTCTGAATGCCCTGATCTTTCACCTCACGGTTTACCGCGACGCGCCCAAATGGGAACTCGGACCCGTGCCTGTGCGCGCGCGGATCGCCGGCCTGTTCTCCCTCATGCTCTGGATCGGCGTCATTGCCGCGGGCAGATCGATCCCGTACGGGAGGGATTACGACCTCGGCTTCAACAGAGCGCCCGGACGCTCTCCCGCTCTGGTCGCCAGGTGTCTCTCGTGCCGCTGATCCAGTGGATTGAGAGCACCTGGCTCGACACCGCGATCCGCCATTCGGTGGCCACCATTCGCATTGCGGAAATTATTCACCTTCTCGGGCTGACCCTTTTCGGCGGGACCGTATTCATTCTCAATCTGACTCTGTTCGGTTTCGGTCCGCCGCGGCGTGCGCTCGCCCGCATTGCCGGCGAGCTGATGCCGTGGACCGTGGCCGGTTTCCTCGTCATGGCGGTCAGCGGGTCGGTGCTCTTCCTCTCGTCCCCCGACAGGTTTTACGAGAATCCCGCGCTTCGCGTCAAACTGGCGATCCTGCCGCTGGCTTTGATTTTTCAGTTCACGATTCACCGTAAAATCGCCTTCGCGGACCCGCCCGCCGCGCCCGGCCGAGCGGCTCTGGCGGCCTGCCTGTCGTCGGTGCTTTGGATCGGCGTCGGCTTCGCCGGGAAAGCCATCGGCCCTTACGCGGTTCAATGATTTAGGAATCGCTGCCCGTCTCGCGATAAAATAAGAATCGACCCCCACTCATGATTGACGCAGTCTTAGCCAAAGTCTTTGGCACCAAAAACGAGCGCGAGATCAAGGCCATGCGGCCGACCATCGCCGCTATCAACGATCTCGAGCCCTCGATGCAGCAGCTTTCCGACATCGACCTCGCCGCCAAAACCATCGAATTCAAGGAAAAGCTGGCCCGCGGCGCTTCGCTGGACGACTTGCTGATCGAAGCCTTCGCTGTGGGCCGCGAGGCTGGCCGGCGCGTCCTGAACATGCGCCACTTCGACGTCCAGCTGATCGGCGGCATGGTTCTGCACAAGGGCCGCATCGCCGAAATGAAAACCGGCGAAGGCAAAACGCTCGTCGCCACCCTGCCCAGCTATCTGAACGCGCTCGAAGGCAAGGGCGTCCATATCATCACCGTCAACGATTACCTCGCCAAGCGCGACGCCGAATGGATGGGACGGATGCACCGCTTCCTGGGCCTCACCATCGGCACTATCGTCCACGATCTCGACGACAACGAGCGTCAGCAAAACTACGGAGCCGACATTACTTACGGCACCAACAACGAGTTCGGATTCGATTACCTGCGCGACAACATGAAGTTCAATATCCAGAACTGCGTGCAGCGCAGCCATAACTTCGCCATCGTCGATGAAGTGGATTCGATCCTCATCGATGAGGCGCGAACGCCGCTGATCATTTCCGGTCCCAGCGAGGAATCGACCGACAAGTATTACAAGGCCAACAAGATCATTCCGCACCTGCAGCGCGGCGAGGTCATCGAAGGCAAGGAGCCAGGCGAAAAGTACACCACCGGCGACTATACGGTGGATGAAAAACATCGCTCGGCGGCGCTGACTGAAGAGGGCGTCCTGCGCGTCGAGAAGCTGCTGGGCATTGGCAATATGTTCGAGGGCAAAGACAACGTCGAGTGGTTCACTCACGTGCAGCAGGCGCTGAAAGCCCACGCCATTTTTCAGCGCGACAAGGATTATGTCGTCAAGGACGGCGAAGTCATCATCGTGGACGAGCACACCGGACGGCTGATGCCGGGCCGCCGCTGGAGCGATGGTCTGCACCAGGCTGTCGAGGCCAAGGAAGGCGTCAAAATCGAGCGCGAGAATCAGACGCTCGCCACCATCAGCTTCCAGAACTATTTCCGCATGTACAAGAAGCTTGCCGGTATGACCGGCACGGCCGAAACGGAAGCGGCGGAGTTCGAGAAAATTTACAAGCTGGAATGCACGGTCATCCCGACCAACCGGCCGATGATACGGCTCGAGAATCAGGACGTTGTCTATCGCACCGAAGACGAAAAATTCCGCAACGCCGCTAAAGAAATCAAGTCGTACCAGGAACGAGGGCAGCCCATACTGGTGGGCACGATCTCCGTCGAAAAATCGGAGCGGCTGTCGAATCTGCTCAAGAAAATGGGCGTGCGGCATGAAGTCCTGAACGCCAAGAACCACGAGCGCGAGGCTCACATCGTGGCGCAGGCCGGGCGCAAGGGCGCCGTTACCGTTTCGACCAATATGGCCGGCCGCGGCACCGACATTCTGCTGGGCGGCAACCCCGAATCCATGGCGCGCGATTCGATGCTGAAGCAAGGCAAGGATCCGGATCGCGAAGAATTTTTCAAGGCCGACTGGGAACGCACTCTGGCCGAGGTCAAAGCGCAGTGCGCGGTCGAGCACGACGAAGTGGTCTCGCTTGGAGGCCTGCATATCGTCGGCACCGAGCGGCACGACTCGCGGCGCATCGACAACCAGTTGCGCGGCCGCGCCGGACGTCAGGGCGATCCCGGCAGCTCCCGCTTCTTTCTTTCCCTGCAGGACGATCTGCTGCGCATTTTCGGCGGCGAGCGCATGCAGAATTTGATGCTGCGGCTCGGCATGGAAGAAGATGTTCCGATCGAGTCCAAGCTCATCACCAAGCGAATTGCCGCCGCGCAGAAAGCCGTCGAGGCGCAGAACTTCGAATCCCGCAAGCATCTGCTCGAATACGACGACGTCATGAACAAACAGCGCCAGGCCGTTTACAGCATGCGGCGCGGATTGCTCGAAGGCGTCGATCAGAAAGAACGCATCATGGAGATGACCCGGGGCGTGGTGGGCGGCATCGTGGACCAGCGGTGTCCCGAGAATACCCATCCTGAAATGTGGGATCTGAACGGGCTGCAGACCGACATGCTGACGCGCTTCGGCGTTCGCATCGCCACCAGCGGGCTGGCGGGCATGACGGCCGAACAGATCGAAGAGGAATTATTCGATCGCGCTCAGGCCGCTTATGAGGCTAAGGAAGAGCTGGTCGGCGCCGGACTCATGCGCGAGGCCGAGCGCAATATCATGCTGCACGTTATCGACGACCAGTGGAAAGACAATCTGCTCTCGATGGACCATCTCAAAGAGGGTATCGGGCTCCGCGGATATGGCCAGAAAGATCCGCTGGTCGAATACAAGAAGGAATCCTACGATCTGTTTACGGACATGATGGACCGGATCGAAGATGAGACGGTTCGCTATCTCTATTTCCTCCGCTTCGAGCAGAACGCGGGGACCCTGCCTTTCGCCAACGAGGACTCCGAGTACGAGGACGAAGAAGAAGAGCTGAAGCGCATCCAGCAGTCGAAGGCGGCTGAAGAGCAGGCGCGCCTCGCTGCGCAGAGCGCCGTGCAGGATCTGACGCGCGGCATTCAGAAGCAGCACGAACGGGAGTTGAAAGAGCTGCAGTTCGCCGCGCCGAACGGTGGTGGCACGGCGAGTCAGACCGTGTCCAACGGCGGGCCCAAGGTCGGCCGGAACGATCCCTGTCCCTGTGGCAGCGGCAAGAAGTACAAGAAGTGCCACGGGGCCTGAAAGTCCTTTCGAAACGTCTATAGTGGTGTGTTGATGAAAAAGCTGTTTCTTCTGCTTCTGCCGGCCATTGCCGGCGCGGCCATGCTGCCCGACACGATCGGCGCCTGGCAGAAGGGCGCGGCCACGGCGGCGGCGGTTCCCGACCAGAAGCTGTGGCGGGAATACGGCCTGCAGGATTCCGAAACCGCTCCTTATGCCGCCAACGGTCAGAAGTACTCGATTTCCGCATACCGTTTCAACGATGCGGCGGGCGTGCTGGGCGCCTTCTTTCAGGTTCGACCGGTGGATGCCAGGCCCATCGAATTGACAGGCGTGGGCGCGGCGAACGCATCCGATGAGATCGTGGCTGTCGGCAATTACCTGTTTATTTTCAAGGACTATAAGCCGAAGCCTGAGGAGCTGAATCACGTGGTGGGGACGGTGCCGAAGTACGCGCAATCGCCGCTCCCGATCCTTCCGAGCCATCTGCCGCCCGGCTTTCAGCCAAACTCCGACCGGTATATCACGGGTCCGGAGAGCCTGACCCGGTTTGCGCCGCAGATTTCCCCCAGCACGGCTGCCTTCCATTTCAATGCCGAAGCGGTGGTTGCCCGGTATGGCCCGCCAACCCGGGAAACGACGCTGGTGGTCTTCAATTACCCGACCATGGAGATGGCGCGCGACCGTATTCCGCACTTTCAGCAGGTCGCCGGTGCGGTGGTCAAGCGCTCCGGCCCGCTCGTGGCGCTTACGCTGAACGCAGCCAATCCGGATGACGCCGAGAGGCTTCTCTCCCAAGTCAGGTTTCAGGCGGAAGTGACTGTCCCGGAACATGTTCCGACAAAACGGGACAATGCGGGTAACTTCTTCCTGAACGTCATTTACCTCTGCCTGGTGCTGGCTGGTTTCTGCGTGCTTTCGGGTCTGGTAGTTGGTGGAATTCTCATCCTGTTCCGGCGGGCGGGCGCCTCGGGAGAAGGCGATGAGATGATCTCTTTGCACCTTTCCGGACGCCAATAAGTTGATTGAATCGTTCGCATTGCGGGTTTTTAGTTCCCTTCGCCGAAGGCATTTCCCCGTCATGGACGAATTGTCAAGCGGGTACTATGGAGTTTATAAGGGTATAGGAAATCAAGTGGTTATCCTGTGGATAACTTAACCTGGATTTTTGCTTGACGAAGCCTCTCGCAACGCCGTAATATCCAATCACTAAAGTTTTTGGCGGTTGCGAAGCCGTCGAAAATGATTCTCCCATCGAAGCACCCCGTGATGAACGGGGTGTGTCAAAGCCCACTCCCAAACAGGAGTGGGCTTCTTTGTTTTTGGCCTCCCGGCATGCGTTTTTGCCGCGGCGCGTTCATACAACGCTAGAATTTGATTTGCCCCCTCAAAATGTCAGATAAGAAACTGCACGTCATCCCCCTCGGCGGGCTGGGCGAGTTCGGGATGCACATGATGGCTCTCCGCTATGGTGACGACATCATTGTGATCGACGCCGGCATGATGTTCCCTGAGGCTGAATTGCTCGGCGTCGACATCGTCACCCCCGATCTCACATTCCTCAAGGAGAACCGCGAG
>Ga0181521_10006393_pt1 | contig 12789 bp, 13 predicted proteins | sample PEATcosm2014_Bin_32_FD_119764 | JGI IMG/M metagenome (GOLD analysis project Ga0181521, IMG submission 119764) | Peatland microbial communities from MTU Mesocosm Facility, Houghton, MI, USA - PEATcosm2014_Bin02_60_metaG | ecosystem: Environmental > Terrestrial > Soil > Wetlands > Peat | place...
CCTCTTCCACCGGCCACCGGAGTCCGGCGGCACGAATGAGGCGGGGTATGCCGGGCGGCTGGCCGTCGGGAACGTGGCAGTAATGGAAGGCCAGCTCGCCGGTCCGGACATGGCGCCGGATCAGCAGGCACTGACGAGGCGAGGTGGTCGCGATGCACGCCCAGGCATACCAGCGGTCGCCCTTGGATCCTTTCCCGGCGGAGCGGATCTCCCATCGCCGGTCATCTCTGATCAGCTGCCGGACCGCCTGCGCGCAGGTGAGCGCGACGCCGCGGGCGAGGCTGAGCCGGAAGCTAGATGACACCCGCAGCACGTAGGCCTGGCCTTGTTCTTCCAGGTAGTCCCGCAGCTGGGTGCAGGAACCGTATACCTCGTCGCCGCACACGAAGTCGACCCGCATGTCATCGGCGAGCGCGTCAGCGACGATCACCTGCGCCAGCTGCCCCTTGGTGGCGAACTGAAGGTCCAGCGGCAAGGCGATCTGCAGCGACCGGACCGGGTCGGCGATCTGCCCGGCGGGGATCCATTGCCGGGCACCTATCAGCGCGTGGCCAGTGCCCTCGCGGACATAAGAAAGGTGCACGGTGTTGATCCCGTTCTCCACCCCGCCGGCGCAGCCCATGTGCTGGCGCTGTACGCCGGCGGTGGCCGTCCCGTGTTTCTCCTGCCCGGTCTCATCCAACGCCCCGACCGCCAGGCCGCTACCGCGACCGGACCGGCGGGCGGCCTCATCCAGTCCTGCTACCGCGAACCGGCGCACCGCGCCCATCGCCGCGGCCTCATCCCAGCACGCCCGGTTCAGCAGCCGTTGCGTCCGGTCGGGCGTCTTATCGCCGATCAGCTTCGCGATCGTCCACCCGTTGCGCCGCGGCACGTCACTCATCACCGCCGCCGTGTACTTACCTGCATGCAGCCACGCTTCGGTCCGGGTGAACGCCGGCCTCATCGAGGTCAGCAGCTCGGTTCGCTTCCGGCGGCCCAGCCGGGCCGCTACCCTGGCGGCGGCAGCCGCCTCACGTCGTTGTTTCGTCACACAAACATGATCTTGAGGCGGCTGCGCTGCGCCATGTCACGACACGCCGTGGTCATCCCAGGTCAAACGGTCACTGGCGACTGCGTGCTAGCCGACCTTGGCCGCCAGGTCCTCATAGGCAGGCTGGAGCTCGTCCCACCGCGCGTCGCTGTCGCAGCGCTCACGCCCGGCGAGGTGGGCGGCGAGATCCTCGACATGGACCTGCACCCCCGCCCCGTAGGCGGCGAGCAGGCCCAGGGGCATGCCCCGTTCCTCGGCGACCAGGATCGTCTGGTCGCCGCGCGCGGCCAGCGTGACCTCGATGACAAGCTCGTGCTGCTGGCCCAGGCCGTGGGCCAGCAGCAGCCGCCGCGGAGGCTCGCACGCTTCCACGCGCCCTGTGCCTTCCGATCCGCTGGCAAAAAAGCGGTACCGGTACTCACCGCCCAGGCGCAGGTCGCCCGATACCTCGCCCATCCAGCGGGCCAGACGCAGGGGATCGGTGAGTGCCGACCACACGTCGTCGATATCGGTGTCGAAGCGGTCCTCCATCCGCACGACGCCCTTGCCATCTGCCGATCGCAGGCTGCCCAGGATGCGGGCGCCCGCACGTGCATTGCTGGTCATCTGGTGCTCCTTCGTTCGCGTTTCCCCCGGGCCACCTCGGTGTGCAGGGCATCCAGCCGCTGCTCCCACAAGGCCCGGTACCGGCCCAGCCATTCATCGACCTCGGCGAGCGGCTCGGGGCGAAGACTGTAGACCCGCCGCTGCGCCTCCTGGCGAACCTCAACCAGCCCCGCCTCCCGCAGCACCCGCAGGTGCCGCGATACCCCCGGCCGGGCAATCGGCAGCAGCGCCGCCAGCTCACCCGCGGTTGCCGGACCGCCGGTCAAGGCCTCCAGCATCGTCCGCCGGCTCTCGTCCGACAGCGCCCGCACGACCGCGTCCATCACGTGAGCGTACCCAGATAGTTACGTAACTGTCAAGGTACATAAGCGAGCACAAGTGCGCCATGCCACACCAGCGAACCGGATGCGGGCACTCCGCCGCAGGTCACAACCCGAATGGCGGCTGCCGTGGTAGGCCCCAGGCGAAGTCAACTTCGGTCTATCGGGCGCAAGCAGCTCGGGACATAATCGAACCACTGTTGGTCATCCTCGGCCACGCGGAGCTTCACCAGCCAGACCAGGCGCTCGCCTGTGGCCCATTGTGTGAACGGCTGTACCCTGGCCCAGGACAAGACCTCGCACGGGCGGAACTTCCCGTCAGTCCACATGATCTCGGCGCGCGCCCCGCCACGGACGCCAAGCAAACCTATGCAAATTACTGGACGGGCGCTTTGGAGTGTTCCCGCTTTTCTGGACACCCGATTAGGCTGCCAGCTGACTGAGTTGCCTATATCCTAGTTCATATTCTATTGGCGTCAAGTACCCGAGTGTTGAATGTCTCCGGATCATATTATAGTAGTTGCCGATCCAGTCGCCGGTCTCCCGCTCGAGATAGGCTATCGTCGGCCACGGGCGGGTGTGGATGAGTTCTTTCTTATACGTAGCGAAGAACGATTCCGATACCGCATTGTCGTAACAGATCCCCGTCCGGCCCAGGGACCTTCTTATATTATTCTCCGTGCAGTAGGCGTCGAAGACCGATGAGGTGTACTGGCAGCCGCGGTCGGAATGGAAGATCACCCCCGCGGGCGGCCTGCGGGCGGCGAGGGCCATGTCCAGGGCCGCGGTGACCAGGCTGGTCCGCATGTGCCCGGCGATCGCCCAGCCGACCACGGCCCGTGAGTGCAGGTCGATGACGGTCGCCAGGTACGCCCATCCGTCCCAGGTCCTGATGTAGGTCACGTCGCCGCACCAGCGGGTGCCCGGCAGCGCGGCGGTGAAGTCGCGGCCGATCAGGTCCGGGGCGGCGACCGGCCGGTCGCCGCCGATGGTGGTCCGCTTCCACGCTTTCGGGTGGCGTCCTTGCAGGCCAGCGGCCTTCATCAGGCGGTGGACGCGCTTATGGGACACCAGGTGGCCCAGCGCGGCCAGGCCGGCCCGCATCCGGCGCACGCCGGGATTGCCCCGGGCGCGCTCGTGCACCTTCCGCATGACCGCGATGAGGGCCGAGTCGTCCTTCTCCCGCTGGGACGGCTCCGCGGAACACCAGGCGTAGTACCCGGACCGGGACACGCCCAGCTGGGCGCACATGAACGACACCGGGTAAACGCCGGAATCAGCCCAGCCCGCGATGGCAGCGAATCTCACTGACTGCCTTTCGCGAACCAGGTCGCCACTTTTTTTGCGAACTCCACCTGCATCCGCAGCTCGGCGATCACCGACTTGTCATCCCTGGACTCGGCCCGCAGCCGGATCAGCTCCACCCGCTCGGACTCGCCCAGCGGGGCATCCGGGTTCGCCCCGGACTCCGCGGCCTCTCGTGCCACCTTCACCCACTTGCCCAGAGTCATCTCATGGACGCCGATGTTACGGGCGACCTCAGCGACCGAACGGCCGCCGTCGAGGACGAAAGCTACCGACTGCTCCTTGTACTCCGGCGTAAATGCGCGGCGTGTCGAACCCATTTCTCGCTCTCCCGGAAAATCCGGGCAGCTAAGCCGGGTGTCCACCGAAGCGGGAACGGTTCAGTCCTGGCCGCACTCGATCGCCTATAGAAGCGCTCCGGAGTGGGAACGAAGGCTAGCTGCTGGCCTCGAATAACTGGACAATCTGAAAGAGGCGAGCTGGGCTCGGCGCGTGACTGACGGTCGGCAGCCTCCGATAGGTCATTTCCCGGTATGGGAAATGCTTGGTCAGATCAGCGCTGATGCCGCCCCGCGAGCCCAAGGCCAGACGGATGTCGCTAGGGCGTAGAACCGAAGAGGGCATCGGGCACGTTTGCAGCAGCCGGAAGGGCGGTCTTCCATCGGTCGATCCATTGTTTCCGCTCCTGATTAGCTACCGCTACCGTCTTCGCTTCGAGCAACCCTTGCAGGGCAACTGCCAGAGACAACCGAGCGAGCTGCTCCACGAACGCCTGCACCGTCTCTGCTGACTCGTCGTCAACCGGCCCGCCATGAGCCAGCGCATTTCGCACTCGCCGGAGGCGCTCGAGCGTTAGCTTCCACTCGCTTTCAAGGTCGGCAAGCCATGCGGGCAGCGCCGACAAGGTAAACCTGCTGACAGCGTCCCGCACGCGCCGCCCGATGTTGTCGTGAGGATCGAAGATACGAGCCAGATCGGGGAGGGCGTTGAAGCCTTCCCTGAGGTCTAGCGCGTACCCGCCCGGCTGGTACATCGTGATCCTCTGACCGAGCTTCTGGAGGTAGTCCTTATCTGCCTGGTTGGCGATCGTCTGCGCCCCTGACAGGCACGCGTCGATCACGCCGCGCAGCCGCTGCATCATGAGGTACCTGATCCACCGTGCTTGCTGGAAGTCGTCGACGTACTTCTGCCACGGCGTAGCGCCCACGCGCTGCGACAAGAGTTCAAGTACCCGGACATGCAACAAAACCGCAGCCAGCGGGGGCTGTTTCCGAGCCTGTTCCCACCAGTGAACTGCCTTGACGACCTCCGAGAACTCCGGATCAGTGATCGGTAGGTGTGCGCGCAGCTTTGTCGCCAGATCGGCCAGCTCTGCATCCATGGCGTCTTGGTAGATGTCATTTGCCCGGTGCGCATCGCGGCGAACAGCCTCAAAGCCCGCTAGAACCTGGAGGCGGTCATCGACCGCGAGGAGGTACCCCGTCATGCGGCGCCAGAGGGTGTCACCGATGTTGAAACCAGCTAGGGCTACGACTGCCTCTGCCTGTTCGGTTGCGACACGGACTGGGTCGGTCCAGGCACCCGTACCGAGATCTATTCGTGCGAGGACCTCACCCGCGCCGCCCGGCAGGTCACTTGGCCTGACGAAGCCCTCGGTGAACTGGAGCTCGCTCGGGACGGGCGTGGCCCCCGGACGGCCCCTTTGACTAAGGGCGTGCTGCAGCCACTGGGCCTTATAGAAGGAGACTGGACCGACGTCCTGCGTGTACCTGCCGTTTCCTGCAAGGTCGAAGGCAATCCAGACGACATAATGGCCCTGTGTTGCGGGCTTCGTCAGAAGCCGGTCGCACAGCCCAAGCTGCTGCATCTCAGTCAGCCCCGCGCCGGTCGCCGGTAGTGGCCGCGGAACCTCGTCCTCACGGATGTCACCGAGCCAGAGCCGCGCCAAGGAGACTCCGAAGGCTTGGTTACCTAGGACGTCGCTAAGGCGGCGGCTCATCTGCTCAGCGTCGTGGTCGCCCTCCCGCACCAACTGCCAGAAAAGCTCCCGTCGAAGACTGAGCGCCTCCCAGGTCACTGCCGGGTCGCGGCACGCCTCCGTGAGGTCGCTCCAGGCACCTACTCGAGTCTGGGGCTGGGCCCACCTTGCGCTTAGCTGGTTGAGAAGCTGCTGATCGGAAGAGCGGCGGGCTTGAAGCAGAGCTTTCGTGCGGTCCTCATTGCTAGTGATATCAGCATCGAGTTGACCAGCCACCGAAACCGCCGCCGCGAGATCCGTGCCGAGTACGGTTCGAAGGTCTGGCCCCAGACGGCCGACACTGCGCTGGAAGTCGGCGATAGCCGACTTCCAGCCCTGTCTGTGCTGCCCGTCGTAAGGGCGTCGGTCGGCAAGCCAGCCCTGCAAAGCACGCGTAGCAGCCACGATGCTGACTTCCTCGGCTGGCGTCCAGTGAACGTCCGGCGACAGGACTGCAGAACGCAGCTGGTCTACCCAGCTCGGCGGATAGTTTCTCAGCGCGTTGAACGGTGGCATAGCCGACTTTCCCAGTAGGTTCTCATCTTTCCTTGTCACCTGCCACTGCCCTGACCTGGTCTGCGGCAGGCTGTCTCATCGATCTGTCGTCAGCTTTTTCTCACTGATCTGTCATTTTCCTCGGCGACTGGACGCTGGCGCCCGTCCGGATCTTGCCGACGTGATTATCGGGCTCTTCGAAGTTAACCGGGATCGTGTTTCCTGCCGGTCACCAGGTGTGATCGCCGGGTAGTCGCATTGTGTGACCGCCGGGTGCCACGCGTGCAGGCCATGCGGACCCGGCGCCGCTGGTTCACCGGGTTGCGGAAGGAATATGCCATGCGGGCCTCGAGCTTGGCGATCCGGTTCAGGCTCTCGGACCTGGCGTTCGTCACCCCGGTCAGCACGGCATGCACCACCTCGTCCTGCCAGCGGGATATGGTCCTGGCCGCGGTGACCAGCTCGGGGATGTCGTCGTTCTGGACGCACCAGTCATAGAAGCGGAACAGCCGGTCCCGCACGTCCCGCTCGCACGGGGTGGACCCGGTGACCCTGGCCCGCAGGTTCAGCACGTCGCGGAGCTTCTCCTTGCCGATCCACGCGGCCAGGATCTCCTGGCCGCGCCGGTCACCGCCCAGGGTGTCCATGACCTTGGCGAACTGGGCCGGGGCGAGGTGCTCGAGGTTGCGCACCAGCAGGCCCTTGACCCCGTACTCCGGATCGCCCGACCGGCCCCGCCGCCCGTACCTGGCCCGCACCACCCGGCGCCGCACGTCCCCGGTCATCTTCACCGCGAGCTGGACGACGTGGAACAGGTCCACCACCAGCTGGGCGCGCGGCAGCATCCGGCGCACCGCGGACGCGTAGATGGAGCACATGTCAATGGCCACCACCTCGACGGCGTCCCGCCACGCCGGGCTGGCCTGCCACATCCAGTACGCGGCGTCATCAGCGGTACGACCCTCTACCTGCCCCAGCAGCCCCTGATCCCCGGCCAGGTCAAAGAAACAGGTATGCCAGCGATCGGCCAGCAGCACGTACTCCCCGCTGTTCTCATCGATCCGCCAGCGGGGCCGTCCGCGGCGGTGCTCATCGATCCCCAGCTGCGCCACCAGCCCCATCGGCCGGGCCAGCACCCGATCGGCCTGACCGGCGAACGCCTGATGGGCCACCGGCCACGACATGCGCTGCCACCGGGCGGCCTCGGCGACCGTGCAGCCCCGCTCGGCGACCTCCGCGCCTGCCAGCTGCCGCAGCCGCGTGGTCAGCCGGCACCGCGGCGGCACCGCCGGCAGCGACTCGGTGAACGTCATGCGCCCGCAGGCCGGCGCCTGGCACTTCCACCGCCGCTTCAGCCAGCGCACCGACACCTCGTCCAGGCCCCGCCGCAGGTCACGCGGCCGAGTCAGCACGTTCTCGTGCACAGCACCGGAGACCGTCCCGCACTCCGGGCACGCCGCCGCGCCCGGGTGATCGGCGACCACCCAGACAGTGATGCTGCCGTCGGCCTCCGCCTCGGCCTCGATCACTCGCAGGCCGTCCACGCCGAACAGCGCAGAGGCCGTATCCTGGACCACGGTGCCCGCGGCTCCCTGACGATCATGTTTCCTTCAGAAGATCCATGATCTTAGGGACCGCGGGCCTCTTGATCACGACGGCGCGCCGCTTACCGCCGCCGGGTCCCCCGGAAACCGCGGCCGTGTCCCGTGAGCCGTGCACGTCCAGCAGCCACCGCCGATCGCGGACAGTAGTCACGCTGCGACGCCATCCCGGTTAACCTCGAAGGCCCGTCAATGCCCAGCTTGGAAGGTGTACCGCAACGTGCGGTTACAGGCTCTAACCTGCGGATTTGCCTCTGCGAGGGCGTTCGGTACCGACCGCTGATGACCCTGGCTAATGGCACGCCAATGGCACGGCCTGAAGTCATCTCCTTTCGCCCCGGTGCCGCCGCACACCTTGCAGACCATAGGCGTGCAGGTGTGCGCAGTTCGGTTGCAGGTGCATTCCGGAGCTGGCGCCAGGCCGCCGCCCTTGCATGCAGGGCACTTGCCGTGCTGGGCTTTGCCTTGCTCGTGGTCCTGGTGCTCGTCGACCCACGCCAGGGCGCAGGTCCAGTGACAGGCCTTGCCCCGCGATGACCGCATGATCGCATGATCGCGGGCAGGTTGCAGCGGACGCAGGGTGCAAGATCCTGGGCAGCTGTCCATCCGCGCTGGTCGAGTCTGGTGGTCATCGGGTTCCTCCTGGGCCGTACTGTTGACCTCCTGCCTGGTGGCCTTCACCCGACGGGCGCCGATCATGCGGCCCAATGTCACAAGATCTGGCTACAGTCAGGCAGGCTGCTTACGTTGGCCTCTTCGCCCGAAGCCATGTGTGGACAAGCTGCGGAGAAATCGGTGAGAGATCAGCTCTGACAACCTGGGGTCGGGTGGTCGATCGCGCGGCCTCACCGGTCAGGGCTGTAGGCACCAGCAGCGAATCAGAGTACAGTTATGTCGCGTCCTCGTGGCTGCAGTGAATGAGGCACGTCGGTTCAGAATACTGAACGGCAGGCTTAATCCATGCTCGCTGCCCTCCTTGGTTTCGTTGGCGTTCTAGTCGGCGCCATTTTGACCCACCTGTTCGCGATTTCGAACGAGTGGCGAAACCGTCGCATGGAGGCAATGGTAGCGAGCGTGACCGCCAGCATTCGACTGCTTGGCGCCCATGAGGGTATCTACAATCTGTTCCTGGGCGGAGGTGCTCCGCCTCTTACCGATGATCGCGCCATTAGAGCACTTACGGAACGGAGTGAGGCATTCACTGAATGGCGCATGGCTCGTGCTCGACTGGATATTTTGGTTCCTGATGATGAGAATTTGCGGCAGGCCATAGACCGCTTCAATGCCGCCTTTGTCACAGCAGATGGTTGGGTATCGCTATACCTAAAAGAAGGCGAGAATTTCCATTTTGGCGAGGTCGCAGAGGCGGACCATGAAAGGTGGACAGAAATGCGTGCCGCCCGGCACGATATTATAACCCGTTGTCGAATCCGTTCTCGGCAGGATGCACGTTGGCGTGAGCGTCTAAGATTGACTTTTACTAACCGTTAGCCCCTACGGTCTTCCGTTCCTGCTAAAGGGTCGTGGAGGTTGCACCGCGGCTATTCGGGCTCTATTGCACCTTCCGTTTCATCGGGTGCCGCAAGTGACTTGGGAGGTGGCCCGATGCGGCCAGGATGGAAGGTCGCGTCCAGGAAGCCGATGTACCGGTGGTACGCGTCATCCGCGTCACGGCAACCGAAGCCTGGTGGTATGGCGCCCTGGTCACCGCCGTGATAGGGATCGCGGGCTCCGGTCCACTCGCCGAACCAGTGCATCGCCCTTATGCGCCCAGGTCCGTCGGGCATGTCGTGCCACCAGTGGTAGAGCTGCTTGTGCCGCATGCGGTGGAGGTCATTCTCTTTACGTGCTTGTTCGGTGCGCAGCCGCTCTACGCGAGCCCGCCAGCGCGCGGTTGCCTCGGTGCGCCACGCGCCTACCGCAGCTATGACCGCTCCGACCGCCGCCACGGCGCCACCGATAGCGCCAGTCCATGCCAGCGGATCGCTCATCTTAGTTCCGCTTCGGCGTCGTCTGCCTGGGCCATGAGGCCTGCTCCAACGGGCGCGGCAGCACCCGGTAGATCATCTGGTGGTCGCTCCAGATTGGCCGCATGCTAACCATGGTCAAGATCGTAGTGTCCGGACAGGACTCGATCCCCTCGATGCGAACTACCGGCGGCGTGGTCGATGGAGGTCGCTGCGGAGGCCGTCTGGGTTCCGAGGGTCGGTCGGGACCATTCTGGATCGCATCGGTTGCTGCACTTTCGTGCTGCACGGCTTCTTCGTCCCGAAGCCAAGTCGCCGAATCTGCGGGCTGCCTCTGCACTCCTGGCGTCTGTCGCTGGCGACAGTCGTAGTTACTCGGCTCCTGGGAACGCTCGCTATGTCTACCTCGGCGCTGGCTCGCCACGCCTATGCTGCCGCGCGCATGGGTTAGGTTTTGGGACCGCGTTGACTACCGTCACGGTACCGTCTTTGCAGGAGCCCGGCATTATTCGCCATTATATGGTGGCTTTCGCCGCCCGGCCCCTGGCATGGTCTACGCGAAGAGCATTTAGGTTCTCGGATGCAACGGCACGTAAACCGTTAGGCTTCCTCATGCGCCGAATCGGCAGAGTACTAAGGCGGAGGTATGACAAATGAGCCAAGGCCATGCATATAGATCGATTGCCGGGCTGGTCATCGGCGTCACGCTCTGCCTGAGCCAGTCGGCGCAGGTCAGTGCCTCGACAGGGCTGAAGCGCATTCACGATCCCCGGCATGTCACCTACTCCATCCACCTCACGTCCTGCCGCACGCGGGACCACGGCCAGCTCCCGCAGCATTCCTGCACCCCCGGCAGCATTGACCCGGCCATAACCCAGCGCAACATCGGCTCGACCATCTGCCGCGCCGGGTGGACTGCGAAAGTTCGCCCTCCGGAATCGCAGACCGAGTGGGCGAAATACCACGTCGCCTACCCCGCCTACCACATCCCGGACAGCGCGGTAAGCGAGCTTGACCACCTGGTCCCGCTGGAACTGGGCGGCAGCAACGACATCACCAACCTGTGGCCAGAAGTCGGCAAGCAGCCCAACCCGAAAGACAAGGTGGAGGACGCGCTCAATCACGCCGTCTGCGACGGCAAGGTGAGCCTGGCCGCGGCGCAGGACGCCATCGCGGCCAACTGGCTAACCGCCGAGAAGAGACTGAAGATCGGCGGGCGCGGCGGAGGCGGTCCAGCCCGAGCCTGGTGCACGGCCAGTGCCGCCTACAGCGCGGAATACCGCGACTACGACATTTACGTGCACTCCAACCAGCCAGACCGCACTGTCACGGCCACCGCCAGCAACGGCGCGTCTCACAGCTGGCATACCAACGGCAGCGGCTATGCCGATGTCTACCTCGATGCCAGCAGCGGCGACACCGTCCGGGTCATAGTCGGAGCAGCAGCATGCTCCGCTACCGCCTAGGCACATCCATGCAGGTCATAAGACGGATGCACGCACGATCGGAAGGGCCAGCATCGAGCCATTGCGACGACACTCCTAAGTCCTGGCGCGCGACCGAGAGCAGTTACGCTGACCCGCTTGGTCTCTATACCAATCCGGGGAAACCGGAACTGAATCGCTGGCGCGGAGGATCGTGATGACGGGGCCCTTGACACCCCGCGAGCGGGATGAGCTACGGCGACTCCGTGAGGTTCAGGGTCAGCGGAATCTCCGCCGTGAACTAAACGTCCGGCGCAGTAATGAGTCTTACGCGGGCTTCGGAACCTTTTGGCTGAGGGTAGTCGTGGTCTTACTATTCCTGTTCTGGCCACTGTCGTGTGACCGGGACGTTGATGGGGATCCGACGAGCGGAACGTGGACAGCGTTAGGTGTCTGGCTCGGTATCTGGGTTGGCATCCCGGCGCTTATCCTCGCGGTTGTGGGCGTCTTTCGGCTGAGTCAGCTGATGCGGCAGCGGCGGAAGCATCCGTGACGCCGAGACCGATAACAGGACCAATGCCGCCACACCTTCAGTGATCACGCAAGAGCCGAACTGTTCCTTATCAGGTTTCCTCGGGCACGCCTCGGACCAGCACCTACCCAGGTCGCTCTGGCATCCATAGACCGCGGTTGACCGCATATCGCCATCTTGGGCCGACCGTTCTGGCACGGACGTGGCACGGCACCGCTCGGAGTCGCCGGTGGGGATCGAACCAACGACCTATTCATTACGAGATCCTCTCGGCGGCCGTGGCTGCCTGCCGCTTCCCAGGTCGATCCACGGATGACTGGTCTCTCAGTACCCATGAGTTACCCCTGTGGCGGACCCGTTCTGGCACGGATCTGGCACGCCCCCCGCGGTGTGCGTGCTGGGCCAGAGGGGCGTACGTTCGGCTCGCTCGTCTGCGTGCTCGTTTTCCCTGCCGTGAATCTCAAGCTGATGGTAACCTAGCGCTACTCATCGCGACGCAGCGTGTTCACCCAGCTCATGAGCTGGTGCCTCCGGTGAGTCAACTTGCCATCCTCAGGCGCTTCTTGCCCCCACCAGCGATGCTGAGCGCTGAGCTTGGTCACGAGAAGGGGCACAGATGACTTCGATGGCGGCTAGGTTCCGGCTGACCGCAGCAGAGCAATTCTGGTATGTCCTGCAATGCATCGCCTTAGGCGCCGGGTACTTCGCCAAGGTCCCGGTGAAGAAAGCACTCAGCGAGGTCGGACTCGCACAGATGACTGGCGCCGAGCAGTTCTGGTACGTCCTGCAATGCATCCCGTTCGGCGCCGGGTACTTCGCCAAGGTCCCGGTAAAGAAAGCACTCAGCGAACTCGCACCGCTCTCCGCTCCTGGCTATGCGCGCCTCACTCCAAGCGCGGACCTCCCGGCTCAACTCGGCGACACGTACCACCGAGTCGCCCCGCCCGAGCAGTCGCAGTCGCTCCCGTCCGGCCGACATGGCGCCCGGCACAGTGAGTCGTGATCCGGCGTCCCCTCCCAGCTGCTTGTCACGCCACATGGACATCGGTCGGTGGGCCCAAGACGACCTGGACCTCTGAACTCTTACTTATCAGGCAAACGGCGAGCATCCGCGACCACGCTGCATCTGTCTTCTGAACTGGCCTTGTTGTCCGTGAGCGTCCGCGGTTGTATGCCTGCCGTCGTCGTGGTTGTCACGCAGTTGGTCACTCAGCCCGCTTGGCTAGCCGACGCGGAACTGCAGTAGATCTCTATCCTGGGCGATTTGCCCGGCGCAGCTCATCCGCCAATCGTGCCGGATCGCTATGTCCTGCGGGCCCGGGAGGTCGTCAGCATCACCACCGGGATGGCCAGTTCTGGCATGGACATGGCACGGGCGTTGCCGGTCCTGTGGGGTTCCGTAACTCGGCCACTGGCCCTGACCTGGGCTTCTACGCAGCCCGCTCGTATTCGTTTATGAGGCCGCCCAGAACGGGCCGACGCTTGATCC
>Ga0181521_10006394_pt1 | contig 12786 bp, 10 predicted proteins | sample PEATcosm2014_Bin_32_FD_119764 | JGI IMG/M metagenome (GOLD analysis project Ga0181521, IMG submission 119764) | Peatland microbial communities from MTU Mesocosm Facility, Houghton, MI, USA - PEATcosm2014_Bin02_60_metaG | ecosystem: Environmental > Terrestrial > Soil > Wetlands > Peat | place...
AGATAAATCCCCGCGCTCGCCGCTGCCGTCACGCCGATCATGAAATTGCTGGTCGTAGTCGACACTTTGAACGGAATGCGCATCGCGCGGTCCATCGCCAGGACCTTCACCGCGCCTGAGCCGATTCCAAGGAGTCCCGAAAGGACGCCAGCGACGTACATCAGCCCGAATCCGAGCGGCACGCCTTGAACGTGGTATGCACGGATGCCGCCGGCGGTCGGGTAGTGACCGTCGAGCTTGAGCATCGCGGCCCAGCGATCCGGCTCCGGCGCCAAGTCGACTTCCGTCTTCATCGATGCCCATGCGGAATAGAGCAGCACGGCGCCAAAGATGATCGCGATGGCTGCGGTCGGAATCCGGGCGGCGAGGAACGCGCCGCAGAGCGCGCCGACCGTCGTCGCCACTTCGAGAAACATCCCGACGCGGATATTCGAGAAGCCTTCCTTGAGGTATGCGGCGGCGGCGCCGGACGAAGTCGCGATGACGGAAACCAGCGACGCGCCGATTGCGTAGCGAATATCGACGCCGAACACGAGCGTCAGCAGCGGCACGATCACCACGCCGCCGCCGAGGCCCGTCAGCGCGCCGAGCAGCCCGGCCAGAAACGATCCGCCCGCGATCAGCAGCGTGAACTCCAGCGTCCCGTTCATGCCGCCGTCCTGGTCTGCAATTTGCGCTCGGGAACCCCCCGGTTCCAGTGACGGGTAGGAGGCACACCGAGTGTTTGTTTTGTGTGAGTTACAGCCAATTCTATTCGACAGCAGTGACGGGTAGAAAATGAGTGATTCGTGATTGGTGACTCGTGATTCGTGGGGGACAAGAAAGCAGACGTGGAGGAAGTGGAAGCGTGGGAAGTACAGAAAGCAGAGTGGAGGCTGCCCACGGCGGTGCCGCCGTGGCGCGTCAGCCGCGTCCCGCGAAGCCGTCCGGGACGCATACCCGGCGCATCGGGATCGCGACCCGTCGCCCAGATCCGAATGTTTCGAGTTGTCTTTTCCATTTTCATGACTACGCGTCCAGACTAACAAGGGGAGGGAAGCTGTCAAGTACGAGTGTCTGTGGACTTCAGCGTTCGTTGTCTAACAAGCGGGCCACTGCGATAATGCGGACGTGCGCCAGTGTTCGATTACGCTAATCTGCGCGTGTCTGGGTCTGCTCTTTTATGTCCAACGCGCGGCTGGGCAGTCGAGTGCGCCGGATGGACCCGAAGCGAACCCCGGAAGGCCAACCGTCTCCACGCCCGCAACGCTCACCCCCGTGGGCTATTTGCAATTCGAGACGGGCGTACTTTATGCGAACGACTCGCCCGAGTTTTCCTCGCGATTGGGCTTCAACGAAGTCATCAAACTCTCGGTTGCGCCGCGCCTCGAACTGCTGGCTGCCGCCGAACCGATCGCCCACTACACGTCGGGTGGAATTGCGGCGAACAGCGTGGCGGACGTTTTCTTCGGCGCGCAGGCGGTGATAGCCCATGGCGAAGGCGCCAGGCCCACTGTGGCCGTGAGCTACTTCCATCGCGCGTACGATGGCGGCGCTCCCGAAGTGGATTTCGGCAGTCCGGTCAACTCCGGGCTGCTGCTCGCAAGCGCAGACGTCAAAGGTTTCCATTACGATGCGAATGCCATGCTCGACGAACTGATTCAGGGGCCCGTTCGCAGAGCGCAGTTCGGCCAGTCGCTTTCCATCTCCCACCCGATTGCGGGCAAGTTGTCGCTGTCCGGTGAAATCTGGCACTTCACGCAGCCCTTCCTTCGCGGCAACGCGGTGGGGAATCTCTGGGCCGTGGGTTATACGGCAAAAAGGACGCTCGTACTCGATGCCGGCCTCGACCGCGGGCTGACCAGTACATCCACTCACTGGGAGGCGTTTGCTGGATTCACGTACCTGCTTCCCGATCGCCTTTGGGGCAGGTGACGCAGGTTGGATTGAAATCGCGCGTTCACGCTTCTGGCCCGGCGATTCCGCTTCGGGAATGTACCGGCGCTCGGTGTTCCACAGTGAACTCTCCAGCAGTCCTCACCTATTCCCTGCGCGGTGCATCCTTTTGAAATAGTGCGGAATCCGCGGCCGCCGCACTTGGAACGTAGCGTGCTTTCGTTTGCTGTGCTGGAAAGAACGGAGGCACGAAAGTGAAAATCAAAAACATTGCAGCGGGGGTCGCGGTAGTCGCGTTGATCCTGGCCGCGTCCGGGACGGCAGAGGCGAAATCGAAGTTCCACTTCCTCAAGAGCAAGAAGTTCTGGGGCTACGCGCTGGTAGTAGCCGTGCCGACGGCAACGTCGGGGGCGTTGGCGAGCCAGTCAAACGCGAAGAACGCGTCTTTTACGAGGGCGCCAGCGGTGACACCTCCGAAACCGCGCTGATGTAGAGAAACGGGTGGCGCGGCGGCCAAGCGCGGGCTCGCGAACAGGCGTATACTTGGTGCGAGTGGTATCGCACCATGCAACACCTGAAGATTCTCGGCAAGAACTCCTCGCTGAAAGCGGACCTCCACGAAGCGCGATGGTGGGAACCTGAGCCGGGCAACAAGGCGCACTGCTATCTGTGTCCGCGCCACTGCCACATCGGCCCCGGGCAGGCCGGATTCTGCTTCATCCGCGCGAACGAGGGCGGCAAGCTCTACAGCCTCGGCTACGCGCATCCCGCCGCGATGCAAATCGACCCGATCGAGAAGAAGCCGCTGAACCATTTTCTGCCCGGCACGCGCGTCTTCTCGATGGGCACGGCCGGCTGCAACATGGGCTGCTTCTTCTGCCAGAACTGGGGCATCTCGAAGTCGAAGTCCGATCAGGTGGGATCGGTCTACGTGCCGCCCGAGGACGTGGTGGCGCTCGCGATCCGCAACGGCTGCCCCACGATCGCGTTCACATACAACGAGCCGACGATCTGGGGCGAGTACGTGATCGACATCTGCCACGCCGCGAAAGAGAAGGGCATCAACACGGTGATGGTCTCGAACGGTTACATCACGTACGAGGCTTTTCACGACATCTACGACCACATCGACGCCGCGAACATCGACCTGAAGGCGTTTACGGAACATTTCTACGGGCGCATCACGCTGACGCACTTGCAGCCCGTGCTCGAAACGCTCGAGTGGCTCAAGAAGGAAACGAACGTCTGGTTCGAGATCACGAACCTGATCATCCCGACGCTGAACGATTCGCCCGCCGAGACGCGCGCGCTGGCCGAATGGGTGCTCGAACATCTCGGGCCAGACGTCCCGCTGCACTTCACAGCGTTCCATCCAGATTTCAAGTTGCAGGATAAGCCGCGCACGCCGCCGGAGACGCTGCACACCGCGCGGTTCACGGCGCTCGAAGCGGGATTGCACTACGTCTACGAGGGCAACATTCATAGCGGCGGAGCGCACACGTTCTGCCCGTCGTGCCGGACGATGCTGATCCGGCGCTCGTGGCACGACGTGGAAGAGAATCGCCTGAAGGACGGCTGCTGCCCAAAGTGCGGCCTCGCAATCCCCGGCCGCTGGGTGAATCCGCACGGCAAGACGCCCGCGGGGCTGGTTCGCGAGGCGGAGGCGCGGACGGCGGAGCGATATGAGGATCTCAATTTGTAAATCCGGATTGCGTCAGTGCGCCTTGCGCGCCGCAAACAACGACGCACCCACCGCAACTCCCAGAATCCCTACGATCACCGCAAGCGATGTTTCCGAGGAGACGGGAATTCTCTCGCTGGCGAGCATTTTCGCGCCGACGAACAAGAGGATCGCGGCGAGACCCTGATGCAAGAAGCGGATGCGCGTCATGAGTTCGGCGAGGCCGAAGTACATCGCGCGCAGCCCGAGGATGGCGAACACGTTGGACGAGTACGCGATGAAGGGGTCGCGCGTGATCGCGAGCACGGCGGGAACGGAATCCGCCGCGAAGATCACGTCGGCGGCTTCGATGGCGACGAGCGCCAGCAGCAGCGGCGTCGCGGCCCAGCGGCTGTGGCGGCGAATGAGGAAGTCGCGGTCCTCGTACGCCATGGTGACCGGCATGACCCTGCGGACCAGGCGAATGACCCAGTTGCCCTGGGGGTCGAATTTCTGTTCGCCCGACACCAGCATGTGCGCGCCGGCAATCAACAGGGTCGCGCCGAACAGGTACAGGACGAAATGAAAGCGCACCAACAGCGCGATCCCAGCGAGCACAAACGCGAGGCGCAGGACGAGCGCTCCGGCGATGCCGCTATACAGGACGCGGTGCTGCGCGCGCGGCGCGATACCGAACGCGCGGAAAATCAGCAGGAAGACGAAAATATTGTCCGCGCTGAGCGATTTTTCGAGGACGTATGCCGTGAAAAAGTCGACGCCGGCCTGGTGGCCGCGCGAGACGTAAACCCAGATGCCGAAGGCCACCGAAAGGCCGACCCACGCGGCAGTTTCGACGACAGCTTGCGTCAGCGAGACACGCTCGGTTTTCGGCTTGAAGAGAACGAGATCGGCGGCGACGGCAGCCGCGACGAGGACGCCGAAGAACAGCCATATGCCGATCGAGCTTCCGCCCACGACCGCACGCTCCCGTGGCTTGAGAGTGAATTGAGTCTACACTGCCGGTCGCAATCGATGGAGAACTACGGTGGCCGTTGAATCGCTTGTCGCCGCGGCGCCGTACCTGATCGAGCAGCGGTATCAGGACTATACGGCCGAGCAGCACGCCGTGTGGGCGGAGCTGGTGCGGCGGCGGCGCCCGCAGATCGAAGCGTACGCCTGCCGGGAATATCTGGATGGATACGGGATCGTCGGGCTCGAAGACGACCGGCTTCCGAATCTCAGCGCGATCACGGGCCGGTTGAAGCCGCGGACCGGCTGGAGCACGACGTCCGTGAGCGGATTTCTGCCGAGCGACGCGTTTTTCGAGATGCTGGCCGCGCGCAGGTTCCCGACCACCACGTGGCTGCGCAGCCGCGACTCGCTCGGCTACACGCCCGAGCCGGACATCTTCCACGACGTGTTCGGGCACGTGCCGATGCACGCGCATCCGGTGTTCGCGGATTTTCTCCAGCACTACGGCAGCGTGTGCGCGCGGATCAAGGACGCGGACGCGCTGGAGCGGCTCGGCCGGGTCTTCTGGTACACCGTCGAGTTCGGCCTGATTCGGCAGCAGGGAAAGATCAAGGTCTACGGCAGCGGCGTCATCAGTTCGCACGGCGAGTGCACGAACGTGATTGAAGGCGGCTGCGAACTCAGGGATTTCGGCCTCGACGAGGTTCTCGCCACCCCGGTGAAGGTCGACCGGATTCACAACCGATTGTTCGTGATCGAAAACTTCGAGCAGATCTACCAAGCAATGCACGAAGCCGAAAAGCGCGTCCTCGCGGGCTCTTGACCGGCGATTGCCGCTACGGCGAACCTCCATGCTTCGACTTGGGCGGCTCCACTTCCAACTTTGCGGAGACCGTGCCTTCGTCGCTTCCGCGGCGCACCGAAACGCGCAGTTCCCACGAGCCCGGACTCGGCAGATCGACCGTGGCCGCCGCGAGCAGCCGATTGGCGGCTTGCTCGCGCGTGGCGCGAACGACGCGTGCCTCGCTGCGGCTTTCGCTGCTGCTACCGTCGATCGGCTGCACCGCGAGGCCGACGGCGGCGTCCAGAATGACCTCGCCCGAGTCGCGGTCCTGAACCAGCACGGCGATGTCCGACTCCCCGGCAGGCAGCGAGCCCGGCTCCGCGAACAGGCTGACGCGGAACGGGCCCGCAACATCCTGTAGCCGGACAACATCTTCGTCGATGTCGATTCTGTCGGGCGTGAGCCAGGCGTACGCGAGCGCGGCGAGCGGCAGTGTCAACGTCAGAGCGGGCAGGACCGCGCGTTGCAGAAGGGAACGGTGCGAGGCGCGCAGTCTCCGAACGCGGGGCGCCGGCGACGAAGGCGACAGCAGTTTCACCGTGATGACCACCGCGGGAACGAGGAAGGCGAATGAGCCGATGACCCACATCATGGCACCGGCGGCAACCTGGTCGTTCTGGGCCGAGATTCCGGCGAGGCGCGGCACGTCGAGATACGACGGATAGAAGACACGTCCGGAGAAAGCCAGGAACGCGGACAGCGCCGTGTTCACGAAATCGGCCAGCAAGAGGTAGAGAGGCATGGTCCACGGAGGCCAGCGCGGGCGGCTGGGCCACGGCTGACAAACAGGCCACCAGAAGAGAAGTGAAGTCACGAGGAAGGTGGCGTGCTCGACTTCGTGCCAGCCGGCCGAGCGCAAGGCGAGTTCGTAGGGCCCGGGCAGATGCCAGCCGATCATCGCGAGCGACATCGCGAAGAGACCCACGACAGGATGCGTCAGCAGTTGTCCGAGGCGGACGATCGCGGGCCAGCCCAGAAACCGGCCGAGCACGTTTCTCCTGATCCAGCGCGGGAGGCCGCGAAGCAACGGAATCGGCGGATCGCCCAGGAGAGCGAGCGGCGGCACGATCATCATCAAGAGCATGTGCTGGAGCATGTGGTCCGTGAGGAAGAAGGGGTCGAAGGCGTCGATGGGAGAAGCAAGCGCGATTTCCAGCGTAGCGAGACCGCCGAGAAAAGAGGCGAGGCGCAGCGCCGTGAAGCGTCCGGGCATAACCGGGCGAAGCTCGATCCAGCCGCGAATGTAGAGGAGCGCCGTCAGAAGGTTGAGCGCCGTAGCCCAGGGAGGAAACGACCACGAGGCGAGGACGGCTTGAGCCGCAGCGGACATCGGCAGTTGCTAGGGGGAGACCAAAAAGCTCAGGGAGAAAGGAGCGACGAGTTTCATGACGGGCGATTCTCGCCGCCGCTCTCGTCCATCATGCCCGGCGTTTCCACTCCGGCCCGCGCCGCCAATGGATACTGCCAGGTAGGTATGCGGACTTGCCGCACGACCACAAGCCCTGCGACGACGCCAAACGCAACTTGCGACGCAAGGAACCACCACCAGTCGATGCGCGCGTCGAGGAGTGGGTTGACGATGCCGAGAACAGTGTAGAGCGAGCCGGTCCACACCAGCGGCGCAAAGACCCCACCCACCAGAATCGGTCGTCGCGGAAGCATCGGCAGAAGGGTGCCGTAGAGGAGCCCAACCAGGATGGACGCCGTCACATGCAGCAACGTGGCCACGGCGAAAAGCTCGATGTGAAATGCCGCGAGCCAATCCGCGCTCATCTGAGTTTCCGCGTAGACCACGCCGCCCAACAAGTTGATCGGATACCAGATGCTGCGTTGGCTCAGGACGCCATAGAGAATCGCAAGCGCGGCCATCGCGACGCCGCCTGCGAGTCCGCCCTTGATTCCCGCTGAGACGGGATAGATCTCAAGTGGCAGGCGCGCGCGTTGGGGAACCTGAGCCGCTGCGACACGCGCCACCTTGCGGTGCGACGCGGCAATCTGCACCGGCTTGGCATGCACGGGGACCACTTCATGCTTCTCGCGAGGCAGCACCTGCCGAAACCAGCCAACGCAACCCGCGAGGGCCAGAAGCGCGCCCACCCAGCCCACCTTGCTGCTGGTAATCAGGCTCGCGGCGAGGAGCGTGAGACCCAGAGCCAGCAGGCCGGGCCAAGCGGTCGGAGCAGGCAAGTGCACGGATTCGGATGCGGAGCCGCTCGCCGGATTTGATTCGCGTTCCGAGGTCATGTCGTCCTCATTCGATTCAGGTGTCCTTCCATCACCGGCCGAGACCATACACGACGGTGAACACGACCACCCACACCGCGTCGACAAAATGCCAGTATAGAGAAATGACTTCGCAGCGCTCCGAGTGCTCCTGTTTTACCTTGCCCAGCAGCCTCAACACCATCACGGTGAGCAGCACGATCAGGCCCACGACGACGTGGGACGCGTGTAGTCCCACAAGAGAGTAATAGGTCGTGCCGAAGAGGTTCGTGGTGATGGTGAAGTCTTCCTGATAGATCAGGTGATGCCATTCGCGTCCAGTCCCGATCAGGAAAATGGCTCCGAGCGCGACAGTAACGAACCAGAATGCGCCGAAAACGCCGGTCTTGCCCATGCGCAGCGCCGCTACCGCCCAGTGCATCGTGAGACTGCTGGACAACAGGCAGATGGTGGTGAAGATCGGGACAGTGAGTATCTGGCGAGGCGTAGGCCCGTCCAGACTCTTCCCGAGGTAAAAGATGTAGGCGGCGATGAAGATGGTGAAGATCGCCGACTCCGCCACAATCAGACTCAGCATGCCGACCTTGCCCCGCGAGGGAAGCTTCCACGGAGTTTCACTCGCCGGCATCGACGCGGGAATTGCGCTCATCGACGGCACCAAGCCTTTCTGAAATCGCGGTATTTCATTCGTACTTCCAGTCCGGGTCGTCCGGGTGTTTGATGTCCCACAAAGGCCGACGGCTGCGCACAACCGGTACGGCGGCGAAGTTGTAATCCGGCGGCGGGGAAGTGGTGGCCCACTCAAGCGTCCAGGCATCCCACGGATCGTTGCCGGCCACGGGGCCTTTGAAATAGGACTGGACCAAGTTGTAGACGAAGATCAGAATCCCGGTCACCTGAAAGATCGCGCCGATCGAGGAAATCATGTTCCAGGTTTCCCAGCCGCGGCCCGGCTCATACGTGTAAACGCGGCGCGGCATACCGAGCAGCCCCGGTATGTGCATGAAGTCGAACGTCAAATGAAAACCGATCAGGAAGATCCAGAAGTGCCATTTCCCGAGGGTTTCATTCATCATTCGCCCGGTCATCTTCGGGAACCAGTAGTAGAACGCGGCGAAAATCGTGAAGAGAATCCCGCCCACGATCACGTAGTGAAAATGGGCCACGACGAAATACGAGTTTGAGAGCTGCCAGTCGAAAGGCGCCGCGGCCAGCATGATGCCCGTCAACCCGGCTAAGAGGAACTGGAAGAGGAATCCGATGCAGAAGATCATCGGCGTCGCGAAGCGAATCTTCCCTCCCCACATGGTAGCCAGCCAGTTGAAGATCTTGATGCCCGTCGGCACCGCCACCACCATCGTTGTGAGGACGAAGAACGCGTTTCCGTAGGAAGGCATCCCGACCGTGAACATGTGGTGCGCCCACACGCCCAGGCTCACGAACCCGATGCACACAGTCGCCGCGACCATCGCGGGATAGCCGAACATCGCCTTGCGCGAAAACACCGGAATAATCTCCGAAACAAAAGCAAAGCAGGGAATGATGAGGACGTAGACCTCCGGGTGGCCAAAGATCCAGAAGAAGTGCATCCACATCACCACGGAGCCGCCGGCTCCTGTGTCGAAGAAGTGCCCACTCATGTAGCGGTCCACCATCAGCATGAGCTGGGCGGCTGTCAGCGGGCTGATCGTGACGAGCACCAGACCGCCCATGACGAGATTCATCCACGCGAGCAGCGGCATCCGGCTCAGCGTCATGCCCGGGCACCGCATGGAGAGGATCGTGGCGATGAAGTTCACCGCTCCACCGATGCTGCCGACGCCCGCGAGCAGGAGAGAGAGCGTCCAGTAGTCGGTGCTGTGGCCGGGGGAGAATGCCGGCGCCGTGAGCGGCGCGTAGGCGAACCATCCGACGTCCGGAGCGGCCCCGGCTTGTGAGAAGCCGTCTCCGGCGAAGAAGCTGGCGTAGAGGAGCAGTCCTCCGAATGCGGTCATCCAGAAGCTGAACGCATTCAGGCGGGGGAAGGCCATGTCCCGCGCGCCGATCATCAGAGGCACCAGATAGTTGCCGAAGCCGAAAAGAATCGGCATGGCAACGAAGAAGACGCCGGTGGTGCCGTGCATGGTGAACAGGCGATTGAAAACCTGGGGCGAAAGGAACGTGGCATTCGCATGCGACAACTGGATACGCATGAGAAGAGCCTCGATCCCCATGATCACCAGGAAGAGCAGCGCGTAGACGATATACATGATCCCGATTTTCTTGTGATCCGCGGTGGCGAGCCACTCGTAGATTACTGTGAGCGGACTTTTGTGAATCGCCAGCGGCATTGAATCGGAGACCATAATCTCTTCTCTCTTCGCCCAGATTCAGCGAAGCGTCAGCAGATACGCAACGATCTGATCCAGTTCCTTGTCCGTAAGCTCGGTCACGGGCATCCGCGAGCCCGGCTTGAACGCTTCGGGATTGCGAATCCACGCGCGCAAGTTCTCGGGCGTGTTGGTTACGGAGCCGGAAGCCAGCGTATCCCGGCTCATCACGTGAGTGAGATCCGGGCCGATTTGCCCGACGGCCGGCGTTCCTCGCACGGAGTGGCACACGAAACATGCTTTCGCCACAAACAGAGCGCGGCCCTCCGCTACGGACGGATCGGATACGGCCGGTTGTTGCTGTTCATGGACCCACCGATCGAAATCAGGACGGCTTTGCACGTACACGCGCAGGAGCATCTTGGCATGCTGGGTTCCGCAATACTGGGCGCACTGGCCCAGATAGAGTCCCGGCTCCTGCGGGTCGATCCACGTGGAGTTGGGATGGTTGGGAATCAGGTCGGTCTTCCCGGCCAGGCGCGGCACCCAGAAGCTGTGATCCACGTCGCCCGACAGCAGGGCGATAAAAGTGGGCGTCGGATTACCAGGGTCGCTTACCGGGACGTGGAGCTCGTTAGAGGTCACGAACCCATATTGAGGGTAGCGATATTCCCACCAGAACTGATGGGCGACGGCGGTGACGTCGACGGCGCCCTCCGGCCGGCGCGCGTCCTGGACGCGATGAATCACCTGCGCGTTGCTCAGGAACAGCACGACCACGATCAGCACGGGGAGCACGGTCCACGCCAACTCCATCTGGTTGCTGCCGTAGACCTGAGGCGGCTCGAAATCGTCATCGTTCTTTCGCTGCCGGAACTTGATGACGGCGTAAGCGAGCAAACTGAAAACGACGACAAAGATTGCGCCCAGCACCTCGAGCACAAATACGGAAACGTGATAGAGGGAATTCGCGGGTGTGGAATCCGGAGCGAAGATGTTGGTGGGGCTAATGCCCCCACCGTGAGATTCCGCAATAGCTGCGGTTGCAGCGCAGAACACCGGGACTGCGAGTTGCAGCACGCGCCGCCCCCAGAACTTAAGACCCGATTTCACCACCTATCGGTCCCCCAGGCGACCGAGTACGATGTCCGAAGGATTCGCCTTCGGCGCACACCACCCGGTCTGCGCGCGCATACTAGCACGGGACGCGATGCTTGGAACAGCGATCCGCGTCACACCACGTTGTTTCGACGAACTGGCCACCTGAGGACAGTTGACCGTCCCTATCAATCGGGGCGAAAATTCAACGTGCCATGAGAAAGTATCTCCTTGCATTGGTAGCTGTTCTGTTGCTCTTCGCCGCGCCCTCTAGGGCGCAAACCTCGCTACCGCCTTCGGCCACCTCCGGCACCCTCATCTTCGACGACGAGTTTAGCGAGACCGCCATCGATACCACCGAGTGGACCGTCATCAGCCGTCACGGGGAATATTCCCAGGACGAGACCGAGTGCAACATCCCCCAGGAAGTGAACGTCGCGAACGGCGTACTCGACATCACCACGGCCGCACAGAATGCGACATGCGGCGATTTCAATCCGGACGGAAGCGTGAGGACCGCCCCGACCGTGTGGCCGTATGTCTCCGGCGATATTCAGTGGAGCAGCTTGAACTTCACGTACGGCACTCTCGAGATCCGCGCGGCATTCCCGAATCAGGATCAGGGCGTCTGGCCGGCCTTCTGGCTCTTGGGGGCCAACTGCCAGGCGACGAATCCGTACACCGGAGAGACCGGTGTCGGTTCCTGCCCCAGCATTAGCACCGCAGGCTATGTCGAGACGGATATGGGCGAGTGCTTTGCGGGTCGCTGGTGCGGTTTCGGAATGTTTAATCCCGGACAGATCGGCGCCTGCTTCATCGCATATCCCGTGAGCGACACGAACATGCACGTCTACGATCTCGTCTGGATTCCGGGCGAGCTCGATGAGTATATGGACGGAAATTCAGTCGCGAGCTGCGCGCAGAGCATGGCTAGCCCCATGTTTTTGATCATCCAGACCCAGACGGCAGTCGGCATGGGTACTCCGGCCAACCTACCCGCGAATTTCTACGTTGATTACGTGCGACTGTATGCCAATCAATATACAACGACAAATGGCGGGACTCCGCCGCCACCGCCGCCGCCGTCTCTCTCGATCGGGTCACCAAGTTTTCCGGCTGGCACAGTCGGGACTGCGTACAGCGGCTCAGTGACTGCAACTGGCGGAAATCCACCGTACTCATTTTCAGCTACAGGGCTCGAGGCCAACCTAGTGATCAACACGAGCGGATCGTCCGGTATCGTGACAGGAACTCCGACGATAGCCGAGACAGACGCCGGGACGGTAACGGTGACCGACTCAACGAACGAGATGGCTGAGACGACGTACAGCTTTGTCGTGTCCGCAGTTGCACCGCCTCCACCACCGCCGTCTACGAACATGAGCTTTGCTCTGACGCCAAGTGCGGCGACCCTGAGCGTGACTCAGGGTGCCACATCGGGGAACACAGTAAATCTCACCGTGACGGATCCGAAGAACACTGGTTTCCTGGTGACCAACGACGGCAACACCACCACCGTCCTGCCGCTGACGTACAGTTGCTCGAACCTGCCATCCGAGTCCAGTTGCAGCTTCAGCCCAAGCGCCACAACCACCGTGACCGCGCTTTCGGTAGCCTTCGTGTCCACCGCTCCCACGGCGCAACTGCATCCTCCCCTGGGTTCGGGCATCCTCTGGGCTATGCTGCTTCCGGGGTTGTTCGGAATTGTCCTGTCGGTGCGATCGCGCAAGGGCGGTGCGCGCCTACTCTGCCTGATCGTGTTTCTGGGCTTCTCCACCATTTGGCTGGGCTCCTGCGGCGGCGGC
>Ga0181521_10006396_pt1 | contig 12785 bp, 10 predicted proteins | sample PEATcosm2014_Bin_32_FD_119764 | JGI IMG/M metagenome (GOLD analysis project Ga0181521, IMG submission 119764) | Peatland microbial communities from MTU Mesocosm Facility, Houghton, MI, USA - PEATcosm2014_Bin02_60_metaG | ecosystem: Environmental > Terrestrial > Soil > Wetlands > Peat | place...
CCTCGGCGAACTGGGGGTGACCTTCGAGTCGAGTGCGAGCGAGGCCACGGCCGCGGCGATGCTCGCCACCTCAGTCAACTACCCGATCCGCGGCGCCGTGACCTGGAAATCGACTGTCGGCACGAACGTCGCGTCTGACGCTCTCTCGAACCTTGCCTCCGCCGGCGTCACTGGCGGCGCGCTGATCATTCTCGGCGAGGACTACGGCGAGGGCGCGAGCATCATGCAGGAACGCACTCACGCGTTCGCCATGAAATCGCAGATGTGGCTGCTCGACCCGCGGCCGGATCTGCCGGCGATTGTTGATCTCGTCGAGCGCGGCTTTGAGCTTTCCGAAGCGAGTCACTCGCCCGTAATGCTCATGATGCGCATCCGTGCCTGCCACATGCACGGTCGCTTCGTCGCCCGCGACAATCGCCGGCCGGCCTTTAGGGCGACCGACGCGCTTGCGGCGCCTCAGCGCACCTATGACCGCATCATCCTGCCGCCATCCACCTATGCCCAGGAGCAGAAGAAGGTCAACGAACGCTGGCCGGCGGCGGTCCGTTTCATCGAGCAGCATGCGCTCAACGAGCTGAGAGGCGGCGACGCGCGCGAAGTCGGCATCGTGCTACAGGGGGGCCTTTACAACACCGTGCTTCGTGCCCTCGAGCGGCTCGGCCTCGCGGACGTGTTCGGGCACTCCAGGGTGCCGTTGTATGTGCTCAACGTCACGTACCCGCTGGTGCCGGCCGAAATCGTGCGATTCGCCGTCGGCAAGCGCGCGCTGCTGGTCGTCGAGGAAGGGCAGCCGGAGTTCATCGAGCAGTCATTCGCGCAGATCCTTGCTGCCGGCGGACACCCGACCCGTGTTGTCGGCAAGGGGCCGCTGCCGATGGCCGGCGAGTACACCGGTGCCATCGTTCTCGAGGGAGTGCGCGCGTTCTTGGCCGAGCATGGGGCGAGTCTGTTACCTGCGGCGGGCCCGCGCCCCGTCGAGGTGCCGCTCAAGTCGCGAGCGGAGCTCGCCGCGAATATCCCGGCGCGGCCATCAGGGCTGTGCACTGGTTGCCCGGAGCGGCCGCTCTTTGCCTCGATGAAGTTGCTGCAGCGCGAGCTGGGAGCGATCCACGTCAGCGCGGACATCGGTTGCCACTCGTTCGCGACGCTGCCGCCGTTCGACATCGGCGCGAGCATCATGGGCTACGGGCTCGGTGCGGCCGGCGCTGCCGCGCTCAACTCGGTCCCTGGACGGCGTCCGATCGCGCTGATGGGGGACGGCGGCTTCTGGCACAACGGGTTGACGAGCGGCATCGCCAACGCCGTGTTCAACAAGCACGACGGCATCACGATCATCGTCGACAACGGTTACTCTGCCGCGACCGGCGGCCAGTACGTACCTTCTTCGAAGGTCGAGATGAACGAGCGCAAGGCTCAGAACCCGATTGAGAACGCGGTCCGTGGCGTCGGCGTCGAGTGGGTGCGCCGCATCTCCACCTACGACATGAAACAGACGCTCGCGGTACTCAGGGATGCGATGACGACGTCGTTCCGTGGCCCGAAGGTGGTCCTTGCCGAAGGCGAATGCCAGCTCAACCGCCAACGGCGGGTAGCGCCGGCGCTGCGGCGGCGCGAGAAAGAGGGTGGTCGCGTCGTCCACCAGCGATTTGGCGTCGACGAGGCCGTGTGCACCGGCGATCACTCCTGCATCCGGCTTTCAGGCTGCCCGTCGCTGACGATCAAGCCGTCTTCTGACCCGCTGCGAACGGAGCCGGTCGCCTATGTCGACAATAGCTGCACGGGCTGCGGAGTCTGCGGGGAAGTGGCGCACGCCGCCGTGCTCTGCCCATCGTTCTACCGCGCCGACCTCATCTCGAACCCCACGTGGCGCGACCGCCTGCTCGATCGCGTGCGTCGGCGCGTCATTGGCTGGCTCGGCAGCGCGCAAGCGGGGGCCGCAGCGTGAGTACCGCGAAACGCCCGCTGTCGCTGACGCTCGCGGCACTCGGTGGCCAGGGCGGCGGCGTCGTCTCTGGCTGGCTAACAGCGGTGGCGGGCCGCGAAGGCTACATGGTGCAGGCAACCTCGGTACCGGGCGTCGCCCAGCGCACCGGCGCGACCCTGTATTACCTCGAGTTCTTCGCGGAAGCCGACCTGCCGGCCGATGGCCGGCGTCCGATCATGGCGTTGATGCCGAGTCCGGGCGACGTCGACGTCGTGGTCGCGACCGAGCTAGTCGAGACCGGGCGCGCCATCCAGCGCGGTCTCGTCACGCCCGACCGCACGACGCTGATCGCCTCGACACACCGCGTCTACACAATCAGCGAGAAATCGAACCTCGGCGATGGTCGTGCCGACTCCGCAGAGATCCTGGCCGAGGCGCGACGAAGTGCGCGCCGCCTTGTCACGCTCGACATGGGGGCGCTCGCCGAGCGCCACGGCGCCATCATCAGCTCGGTAATACTGGGTGCGATCGCAGGAGCGGCGGGCTTGCCGTTCGCGCCTGAATCCTACCGACAGGCAATCCGCGACGGCGGCATCGCGGTCGCAACCAATCTCGCGGCCTTCGACGCGAGTTTCGAGCGTGCCCGCGCCGGGGTCGATGCGAACGAGCCAGCTCGCGCCTCCGCACAGGTCGCCGCAGTCGTACCCGGCGCGCTCCTCGAGCAGATCCGCAGCCGCTATCCTGCGGCCGCCCGGCCGACGCTCGAGTACGGTGTCGGGCGGCTGCTCGACTACCAGGACGCCGCCTATGCGGGCGAATACGTCGATCGGTTGACACGGATCGCAGCGCTTGAACCGCCGGGACAGAACGGCGCCCGGCTGACGTGCGCGGTGGCGCGCGGGCTCGCGCTCTGGATGTCGATCGAGGACACGATCCGGGTGGCTGAGCTCAAGACTCGCCCGGAACGGCAGGCGGCGATCCGGCGTAATGTCCGGGCGCGCCCGGAACAGATCGTCGAGGTATGCGAGTTCCTAAAGCCGCGGGTGGAGGAAATCTGCGGCACGCTGCCGGCCGCGATAGGCCGGCGACTGCTCGAATCGCCGGCCTGGCGGCGCCGGCTCAGCCGGTTCACCGGGGAGCGTAAAGTCCGGACGACGTCGATCGGCGGGTTTCTGCTGCTGCGCAGCGTCGCGGGGTTGAAGCGATGGCGGCGCAGTACGCTGCGGTTCTCGCTGGAACGGGTGCAGATCGACGCGTGGCTCACGGCGATTGCCGAACTCGCGCCCCTCGACTACGACCTCGCCGTCGAGCTCGCCGAGTGCCAGCGACTCGTGAAGGGCTACGGTGACACCTACGAGCGGGGCCTTCACAATTTCCAGCGGATCATGGGCGGGGCGCGCAGGCTCGCGGGCCGCGACGGGGCGTCGGTGACGGTCGATCGGCTGCGCCGCGCCGCTGAGGCTGATGACCGCGGTGAGGCAATCGGGCGCGAGCTCGCCATGCTCGGGCTCGGTTAGCGACGCCGGCCGGCCCGACCGCGGCAGGCCGAGGGGAAGGAGCAGGACATGATGAGATATCGCAACAACGCCGCCGCTGTCCGCGCCCTCGTGCGCGAGGATTCCGTGCACCGTGACGTGTACGTCAACCGCGAAATCTTCGAGCTCGAGATGGAGCAGCTGTGGCGTAACACCTGGATTTACGTCGGCCACGACAGTCAGGTGCCCACCGCTGGCGACTATTACACGACGGACATCGCCCGCCAGCCCGTCATCATGCTGCGCGACAGCGACGCCAAGGTCCGCGTACTAATGAACCGGTGCGCCCACAAGGGTGCGCGCCTCGTCAGCGCTCAGGCTGGCCGTTGCGACGGCGAGCTGCTGCGCTGTCCGTACCACGGCTGGACGTACCGGCTCAACGGCTCGATCCGCACGATTCCGCTCAAGAGCGGCTACGAAGGAACTGGATTGGCGCAGACCGAGGCGGCGAAAGGCGTGGTCTCGCTTCCCAACGTCGTCAACTACCGCGGCTTTGTGTTCGTGCGACTGTCGCCCGATGGCCCAGATTTTCACGACTATTTCGGCGATTCGCTGACGTCGATTGACAACATGGTGGATCGGGCGCCCGACGGGCGGCTCGAGGTGGCGGGCGGCGTGCTCCGCTATATGCACGACTCCAACTGGAAGATGTTCATAGAGAACCTGAACGACACGATGCACCCGATGGTGGCGCACGAGTCGGCCGCCGGCACGGCAAAAAAGCTCTGGGCGGGCAAGCCCGACGACGTCCCTAAGCCGATGGCCATCGAGCAGTTCCTGCCCTTTGTCAACGGATACGAGTTCTTCGACAAGATGGGCGTGCGTATCTACGAGAACGGCCACAGCTACACGGGCGTCAAGTTCTCCATTCACTCGAACTACTCCGCGGTTGGCGAGTACGAGGCGAAGATGGAGGAAGCCTATGGCGCGGAGCGCGCCCGCGCAATCCTCGGCGAGGTGCGACACAACACAATCTACTACCCAAGCCTTACCATCAAAGGTGCCATCCAGGCCATTCGGGTGGCGCGGCCGATCGCGCCCGACCGGACGCTGATCGAGAGCTGGACGTTCCGGCTCGCCGGCGCACCGGAGCGGCTGCTGCAGCGGACGGTGATGTACACGCGCCTCATCAACGCGCCGACCTCCGTGGTCGGGCACGACGACCGGCACTGTTACCGCGCGATACAGGACGGCCTCGCGACCGACGGAAATGAATGGGTAAGCCTACTCCGCAACTACTCGCCGCAAGAGCGTGAGCGCATCGCCGGCGACTACAACGGCACCAGCGAGGTCTCGATGCGCGGCCAGTTCCGTGCCTGGGCGCGCTTCATGACCGCGGGTATGGCGGACGGAGAACCCCCTTGAGTAAGGCGTTGATCGACGAAGCCGCCCTGATGCGGTTCGTCTATGACGAGGCGCGCCTCATCGACGAAAAGCGTTTCGACGAATGGTTTGAACTCTTCACGGATGACGGCTACTACTGGATGCCGCTGACCCGTGGACAGCCGGACGGTGACAACCACACGTCCCTGTTCTACGAGGACAAGCTGCTGCTGCGAGTACGGATCGAACGCCTGAAGAGCCCGCGGTCCTTCTCGCAGCACCAGCCGAGCTTCTGTCAGCACGTGCTGCAGCAGCCCGCCGTCGAGTCGGCCGACCCGCAGCAGAACTCTTGGGTGTTGCGCACGCCGTTTTTGTATCTCGAGTCCCAGATCGACGCGCAGTTCATGCTGGCGGGAGTCAGCCGGTTGCATCTGGCGCGGGTGGACGGTCGGCTCCGCATCCGGCTCAAGAAGGTCGAACTTCTCAACTGCGACGCGGCGTTGCCGTCGATTCAATTGTTCCCGTGACCGACGTGGTGGCGGAACGGGTTACGGGCACGGTCGCCGACGCGTTTGCGGCAAGCGTCGCGCGCTTCGGCGGCCACGACTTCTTGCAGGTGCTGCCCGAAACGGCCGCCGCGCTGGGGGTCGAGGCGCGATCCTGGACCTACGCGGAGGTCGCGGTGGAGGTCGCGCGGTTGCGCGCGGCGTACGCGGCGGTCGGCTACGGTCATGGCCATCGCGCAGGCCTGCTGCTCCTAAACCGGCCGGAGTTCCTGATCCACTTCATCGCTCTGAACGGGCTCGGGGTCTCGGTGGTGCCGATCAACCCGGACTGGCGCTCCGCCGAGCTCGAGTACGTCATCGAGCACAGCGAGATCTGTGTCGCGGCGTGCCTCCTCGAGCGTGCCGCCGCGCTCGCCACTGCCGCGGCAAGCGTAGGCCGGCCGCTGGCGCTCACGGGCCCGGACGGTGCCGGCATCGGTGCCGCTTTCGGTCCGCCGCCCGGCGCCGCCCGCCGTCCCGATACCGACACGGAGTGTGCGCTGCTGTACACCTCAGGGACGACGGGACGCCCGAAAGGCTGCGTGCTGCCCAACGAGTATTACCTGTACGCGGGGCAGTGGTATGCGCAGGTCGGCGGGCTGTGCGAGGTCCGGCCGGCGGTCGAGCGCATGCTCACGCCGCTGCCGCTGACACACATGAACGCCATGGCCTACTCGACGATGTGCATGATGCTGACGGGCGGGTGCCTCGTGCTGCTCGACCGTTTTCATCCGCGCTCGTGGTGGGACAGTGTCCGCGCCTCGCGTGCGACCATCGTCCACTACCTCGGCGTGATGCCGGCGATGCTGCTCGCCGCGCCTGAGTCGACCGATGATCGCCGCCATGCGGTGCGTTTCGGCTTCGGCGCCGGCGTCAACTCGCGGCACCATGCGGCCTTCGAGCAACGCTTCGGCTTCCCGCTGCTCGAAGCATGGGCGATGACCGAGACCGGCTCCGGTGCCGTCGTGATCGCGAACCACGAGCCGCGCCACGTCGGCAGCGCCTGCTTTGGTGTCGCTGAGCCCGCCGTAGAGTGCCGAATCGTCGACGAGACCGGCGGCGACGTCGTGCCAGGTACACCGGGCGAGTTGCTCGTTCGGCATGCGGGCGCTGAGCCGCGGTTTGGCTTCTTTCGCAGATACCTCAAGGACGATGCGGCGACGGCGGAGGCGTGGGCCGGTGGCTGGTTCCACACCGGCGACCTTGTGACCCGTGACGCCACCGGACAGCTCCGTTTCGTCGACCGCAAGAAGAACGTAATCCGGCGCAGTGGCGAGAACATCTCTGCCGTCGAGGTTGAGTCGGTCCTCGCGCAGCACCCAGCGGTCAGGACGGTAGGCGTCACGGCTGTTCCCGACCCTGTGCGCGGCGATGAAGTCTTTGCCTGCGTCGTGCTGCACGACGCAGGCGCCGGCGGCGAGGCGCTCGCCCGCGAGCTCGCCGGCTTCTGTCTTGAGCGTTTGGCTTACTTCAAGGCTCCCGGGTACGCGGCGTTCTGCGGTACGCTGCCGCTGACCCCGACCGAGAAGATCCAGCGGAGTAAGCTCAAGGAGCTTGGCCAGCAGCTGCTCGAGCAGGGGGCGTGTGTCGACCTGAGGTCGATGAAACGGCGCGGCGAGTGATGACGATCAAGACCAGAGCGGGCTATGAGGGGGTCGCGGTCGCCGTGCCGGTGACGGTGCCGTATGCGCGCTACTCGATCCGCAGCACCCACTGGTTCATCGCCCGCGCTCTCGCGGAACTCCTGAAAGACTCCGGTCTCCGGAAGAGCGAGATCGACGGGGTGTGCGTGTCCGGGTTCCTGCTGTTCCCGGACACCGCGGTGGGCCTGATGCAGCATCTCGGCGTGTCGCCGCGCTGGCTCGATCACATCCCGATGGGCGGGGCGAGCGGCGTTGTCGCGCTGCGACGCGCCGCCCGCGCGGTCCAATCGGGCGACGCCGAGATTGTCGCCTGCCTCGCCGGCGATACGAACCACGTCGACTCGTTCCGGCACACGATCGCGAGCTTCAGTCAGTTCGCGCGGGACGCAGTCTACCCGTACGGGTCCGGCGGCCCGAACGCGAGCTTCGCCTTTCTGACTGACTATTTCATGCGCATGACCGGCGCACGCCGCGAGGATTTCGGAAAACTCTGCGTCGCGCAGCGGGCAAACGCACTGTCTTTCCCGCATGCACTCTTCAAGAAGCCACTGTCACTCGCCGAATACATGGACGCCCGGCCGATCGCCGAGCCGCTGCACCTTTTTGACTGCGTCATGCCGTGCGCCGGCGGCGAGGGGTTCCTCGTAATGGCGGACGCGCGCGCGCGCGCGCTCAAGCTGCGGTACACGCGCATCCTGGGCACGATCGAACGGCACAACGCGTTTCCGGACGACCCGATCCAGATGCGTGGCGGCTGGGTACTCGATCGGGACTCGCTGTACGCGCAAGCCGGAGTTGGGCCAAAGGACATGGATTTCGTCCAGGTCTACGACGACTACCCGGTTATCATCGCGATGCAGTTAGAGGACCTCGGTTTATGCGCAAAAGGGGAGGTGGTGCGGTTCATTCGCGATAACACCTTCACACTGAACGGTTCGCTGCCGCTCAACACGTCCGGCGGACAGCTCTCGGTCGGGCAGGCCGGCGCGGCCGGCGGTTACCTCGGTTTGGTTGAAGCGCTGCGGCAGCTGACCGGCACGGCGCTCGGCGCCCTAGTCCCGGATGCGCGGCACGGCCTCGTGAGCGGATTCGGGATGATTAACTATGACCGTGGGCTCTGCAGTGGCGCCACCGTGCTCGCGCGAGGTGATCGGTGACGCAGCCGATTTCGCGGCCGAAGCGGAAGAACCCTGTTATGCGTACGCGGCAGTCGGTGTTGCCGCCGTGGACGCGGAGCCGCGTCGCGCTCGGCATGACCGCCGCCGCGGCGGAGGGGCGCTTCGAGCTGCAGGTCTGCACGACCTGCGGCGCTGCGCAGTACCCGCCGCGCGAAGCCTGTCACCGGTGCCTGTCGGATGCGTTGCCGTGGCGCGAGCAGGCGGGCGGCGGCGAGTTGATCTCGCAGACGCTGCTGCGCCACAGCCACGACATCTTTTTTCGCGAACGCGTGCCGTGGCGACTCGGAATGGTGAAGCTGGACTGCGGGCCGACGGTCGTCGTCCACCTGCACGGCGACGTGCCGGCGCCGCCGATCCGCGTGCGGGTCGGCGCGCGCCTCGACAAGGCCGGCATGGCAGTGCTGGTGGGATTCCCAGATAAGGACGTACCCAACATGGCAGACGACAGGCAGTTGCGCGAGATGACCTGCGACCCCAAGTTCCGCAAGGTGCTCGTGACGGACGGCAAGACAGCGGTGGGCCAGGCGCTCGTCCGCAGCCTCGCCGCGGCGGGCGCCGACCTGATCTGGGTCGGACACGCGGAGCCCTGGAAGAGGTTTCCAGGCCTCGTCGAGCTCGGGCAGCTGCCGCAGGTGACACTCGTGCCGCTCGACGTCACGGATGCGCGCTCCGTCAAGGAGATCGCCGGCGAGATCGGTGCTAAGGTCGACATCCTAGTGAATAACGTCGAGTTTCATCGCGCGCACGGCATCGCCTCGCGCTACGGAACCGACGTCGCGCGCGTCGAGATGGACGTCAACTATCTCGGTCTACTCAGGCTCGCGCAGGAATTCGGCCCCGTCATGCGCTCGCGCGGTGCGGACGGCCAGTCGAGCGCCGTGGCGTGGGTCAACATGCTGTCTATCTTCGCGATCGCGAACTTTCCCGCGCACGGCACCTTTTCAGCTTCGAAGGCGGCGGCGTACTCGCTGTCGCAATGCCTGCGTGCGGAAATGCATGCCTCCGGCCTTAGGGTGATTAATGTGTTCCCGGGACCGGTCGAAGATGAATGGAACCAGTTGCTGCCGCCGCCGAAGCTCGCGCCGGAGGCGCTCGCCAAAGCAGTGGTCGGGGCGCTACGGGACGGCGTCGAGGATGTCTATCCCGGAGACGTCGCACAAGAGTGGCTAGCCCGCTTTCGCCAGAGCCCGAAAGTTCTCGAACGCGAACTCGCGGCCGGTTGAGAGGAACGCACGATGCAACCGAGGAAGGCGATAGTGACTGGCGGCAGCACCGGGATCGGGGTAGCGATCTGTCGCGCGCTGGTCGACCAGGGTTACGACGTGATCTCGCTGTCGCGGCGCGACTCGGGCCTGAGCTCCCCCCGGTTGCACTCGGTCCGGGTCGATCTTTCGGATCCGGTTGCGACCCGGCAGGTGGCGGAGGAACTCGCCACCACCGAGCCGGTCACGACGATCGTTCACAATGCCGGCGCGATCCTGGAGAAGCCGCTTGAGCAGGTGGATGTCGCCGACCTCGATACGCTCGTACACCTGCACCTCGCAGCGGCCGTATCGCTTGTACAGGCCAATCTCGCCACGATGCGATCGGCCGCCTACGGCCGGATTGTGCTGATCTCAACGCGCGCGGTGCTCGGTCTCGCGAAGCGCACCGCATACGCCGCCACCAAGGCTGGCATGCTCGGTCTCGCGAGGACATGGGCCCTCGAACTGGGGCCGGCGGGAATCACCGTCAACGTCGTCGCGCCCGGCCCAATCGAAGAGACCGAGATGTTCGAGCAGGTCGTGCCGAAGGGCAGCGCGAAGCGCGACGCGCTGTCACACTCGATTCCGGTGCGCCGGCTCGGCCTGCCAGCCGACGTGGCGCGGGCAGTAACGTTCTTCACGGATCCCGGAGCTGGGTTCGTGACGGGACAGACGCTGTACGTTTGCGGCGGTACATCCGTCGGCAGCCTAGCGCTGTGAGACGACAGCGGTGATTGTCGAAGAGGTGACATCAGCATGACCGCCGGTACACTTACAACCTTAGTCAGCGACCTCGCGTCTGGTCGCATTCGCATAGTCGATCTGACTCAGACGCTGTCGCCCGAGTTTCCACAGATCGTGCTCGCACCGGAATTCGGCCAAGCCGCTCCGTTCCGGGTTGAGGAAGTATCTCGATACGACGAGCGTGGCCCGGCCTGGTATTGGAACAACTTCACGTGCTGCGAGCACACAGGTACGCATTTCGACGCGCCAATCCACTGGATATCCGGCCGCCACCTGCCCAACAACGCGACCGACACGCTGCCGCTGGCAGACTTGATCGGGCCCGCCTGCATCATCGACTGTTCGCGCGAATCCGCGGCGAACCCGGACTTCCTGCTGACAGTGGATTTCGTCCGCCAATGGGAAACGCAGCACGGCCGGATTCCGGACCGGGCCTGGGTGCTCATGCGCACCGACTGGTCGAAGCGGCACGACCCGACCGAATACCAGAACTTCGACGAGGAGGGGCAACACACACCGGGACCAGACTCCGCCACCGTACGGTTCCTCGTGGATGAACGCAACGTCATTGGCTTCGGGTCCGAAGCGATCGGCACGGACGCCGGCCAAGGTTTCCACCTCAAGCCACCGTATCCTTGTCACTACTATATGCACGGCAACGGTCGGCACGGCCTGCAGTGTCTGACGAACCTCGATCTGCTGCCGCCGACGGGCGCCGTCATCATCTGCCCACCGCTCAAGATCAAACAGGGCTCAGGCAGCCCACTGCGGGTACTTGCGCTGGTTGAGGAAACCAGCTAGGCAGGCTCGGACGCGGCGCACCGCTTCATGGTGTCGCGTCGCGGGCGCGGCACCGGCGCGTCAACGAAGTGCCGCATGCCGTGGGCGATGTCGCCCGGGATCGGCATCGGGGAGAGCTTTACCTGATCGATGATCACGAGCACCTGTCGGACGTTCATGCGCGCTTCGCTCTGGTATGATGCTTTGATGTGATAAGCGAACGATCGGAATCAATCGAGGTGGCGTCCTGCTGTGCCTGACGGCCATCCGAGGCACTGTGCGTTCAGTTACCACATTCATGGGCCGCACGCTTCCCGCCTGCCAGTGCCACTGGAGACACATCCATGTCGGTCGTGCTGATCACCGGATGCAGTAGCGGATTCGGCCTCGCGAGCGCCATCGCATTCGCTCGGAACGGCGATACGGTCTACGCGTCGATGCGCGACACGTCGAAGGGCGATGCGCTGCGCGAACTCGCGGCGCAGGAGACGCTCGACATTCGCCTCGCGGCGCTCGACGTCACGAAGCCAGCGAGCTTCCCGCCCCTTGTCGAGATGATCCTCGCGCAGACCGGGCGCCTCGATGTCTTGGTTAACAACGCCGGCATCCTGCGGGCGGGAGCGTTCGAGGACCTGGACGAGACGTCGCTGCGCGGCGTCATGGAGACGAATTTCTTCGGGCCCTTTCTGTTGGCGCGGAGCGTGCTGCCGCATATGCGCCAACAGCGGAGCGGCTACATCATCATGATCAGCTCGCTCTCCGGTATCGCGGGCCTGCCCGGGGATGTCGCCTACTCCGCCAGCAAGTTTGCCGTTGAGGGCGCGACCGAGGCGCTACGGCACGAGATCGATCGCTGGCAGATCAAGCTCGCGCTCGTGGAGGCCGGCCAGTATGCGACCCACATTTTCGATGCGAGCATCGCGGGAACCAGGGCGCTGCCGGTGGATTATCCGCTGAATTCACCCTACCGGCCGCTCGTGGAGCACCGGCTGCGGGACGTGTGCGCACGATTACCGCAGGCCTTCGACGCGGCCATTGTCGGGGAACTGCTGGTCCGGATTTCGAAGTCCGACGGTCGACAACTCCGCTGGCCCGCCGATGCGGTCGCCAGGAAGGTCCTCGCGACCATGCTCGGTCACGACGATGCCGCGCGTGACAAGTTCCTTCGCGGCGTGTCGGGTACAGACTGGTGGAGTGACGGTGGCTCCCCGCCCGCTGCGCCGGCCCGGGCTAGCGGCTCGGTCCCGTAACGCCCATGGCGCGCCGAATCATCTTCCCTGCGAAGAGCCAGGTCAGCCTCGAGACATTCGAGCCGCGGCCACCGGGACCCGGCGACGTGCTGGTTCGCACCGAGTACAGCCTGATGAGCATCGGGACAGAGACGACGATCCTGCACGGAAGGTACGACCCCGGCACGCATTTCGCGGCGCGGTTCTCGTTCCCGCAGATCAAGACCGGCGTGCAGGCGATCGGGATCATCGAAGCCGCGGCGCCCGATGTCGCCGAGTTCACGGTCGGCGATCGGGTATTCATGCGGATGGCCCATGCCTCGCACTGCACGCTGAGCTCGGCGCAGTGCTCGTCCGTCCCCGGGACCGTGGATTCGAAGTCGGCCTGCTGGTGCGGGCTCGCCAAAACCGCGTTCCGCGCCGCGCACGCTGCGCCGTTCTCGCTGGGACGCCAGGTACTCATCGTCGGGGCAGGGCCCGTCGGGCAGATGGCAGTACGCTGGGCTCGCGCCGCGGGCATGGGCGCGATCGTGGTGGTCGACCTATCTGCCTTGCGCCTCGGACTCGCAGCACGCGGTGGCGCCACCGAGTGTCTCGAGGGGCCGCTCGACGGCCTGCGCCGGACACTGCTGGCCCGCTC